>Ga0256831_1001333_pt1 | contig 13028 bp, 11 predicted proteins | sample 132544metaG_FD_189087 | JGI IMG/M metagenome (GOLD analysis project Ga0256831, IMG submission 189087) | Hydrothermal vent microbial communities from Lau Basin, Pacific Ocean - 132-544 | ecosystem: Environmental > Aquatic > Marine > Hydrothermal vents | place: Pacific Ocean: Lau Basin | collected... | reverse complement strand
CTACAATGGCCGGGACAATGGGTACCGACCCCGAAAGGGGGAGGTAATCCCCTAAACCCGGCCCCACCTGGGATCGAGGGCTGCAACTCGCCCTCGTGAACCTGGAATCCGTAGTAATCGCGCCTCAAAATGGCGCGGTGAATACGTCCCTGCTCCTTGCACACACCGCCCGTCACGCCACCCAAGTGGGCCAGGGGCGAGGCCCGCTCCCAAGGGGCGGGTCGAGCCCAGGGTCCGCGAGGGGGGCGAAGTCGTAACAAGGTAGCCGTAGGGGAATCTGCGGCTGGATCACCTCCTAACGGAGCACGCCCACCGGGCCCAATTGCTGGCAAGCCCATGGGCTCGTAGCTCAGCCTGGTAGAGCGCCGCCTTTGCAAGGCGGAGGCCTCGGGTTCAAATCCCGACGAGTCCATTATTACATGCACCCGGCGATGAAAGTCGTCGGGGAAGGGTTGATGCCCCTATATGGGGCAAGTGAAACCGTGTAGAGGTCGTCCCCAGATGCAGACTGGGACCGGTCAGCGCGTATCCCGGCCGGTGGATGGCTGGGCTCGGGCGCCGACGAAGGGCGTGCCAAGCTGCGAAAAGCCCGGGGGAGGCGCATGGAGCCGTAGAACCCGGGATCCCCGAATGGGCAATCCTGCCCCTTCGGGGGCGCTCCCGTATGGGAGCGGGAACGCGGGGAAAGGAAACATCCGAGTACCCGCAGGAAAAGAAAGCAAACGCGATGCCGTGAGTAGGGGCGACCGAAAGCGGCAGAGCCCAAACCGAACCCCTGGCCGAAAGGTCAGGGGGATGTGGTGTTGCAGGTGCTCCCCGTTAGCACCCGAGGGGTGAAGCCGAAGTCCGCTGGAATGCGGCGCCGTAGAGGGTGATAGCCCCGTAGGCGTAAGCCCCGAGGGTGTGGGGAGTTACCTGAGTACCGCGGGTTGGAATTCTCGCGGGAAGCTGGGGGGCACCAACCCCCAAGGCTAAATACGTCCCGAGTCCGATAGCGCACTAGTACCGTGAGGGAAAGCTGAAAAGAACCCCGAGAAGGGGAGTGAAAAGAGCCTGAAACCGGCCGGGGATAGTGAGCAGTGGCCCGAAAGGTAACCGGTCCGAAGGAAAGCGCCGAGAGGCGCGAGTACGAGGACCGGTATACCGGGGTCACTGCGTACGTTTTGAAAAACGGGCCAGGGAGTGTACGGTAGGGGCGAGGCTAAGGGCTGAAAGCCCGAAGCCGAAGGGAAACCGAATAGCCCGCAGCCCGTAAGGGCGAGGGGCGGGGTGTGCTCGCCCTATAGTCCCTACCGTACGACCCGAAGCCGGGCGATCTAGGCGGGGGCAGGGTGAAGCGGGTCGAAAGACCCGTGGAGGCCCGCAGGGGTGTTGATGTGCAAATCGCTCCTCTGACCCCCGTCTAGGGGTGAAAGTCCAATCGAGCCCGGGGATAGCTGGTTCCCCCCGAAACATACCGCAGTATGACCCGCCCGGAGGTAGGCGGTGGGGTAGAGCACTGATTGGGGGTGCCGGGGGGTGAAACCCTCGCCCCCCTGTCAAACTCCGAATCCACCGCCGCCGTAGATGGGCGGAGTCGGGGCACGGGGGTAAGCTCCGTGTCCGCGAGGGAGACAACCCAGACCGGGGTTAAGGCCCCTAAGTGCCGGCTAAGTGTAAACGATAAAGGAGGTCCCGGGCCGAAGACAGCTGGGAGGTAGGCTTAGAAGCAGCCATCCTCTAAGGAGTGCGTAACAGCTCACCAGCCGAGGCTCGGGGCGCCGAAAATGGACGGGGCTCAAGCCGGCCGCCGATACCCCGGGGCGCCGAAAGGCGATCCGGTAGGGGGGCGTGCCGATGGCGTAGAAGCCCGAGGCGTAAGCTCGGGTGGAGCCGTCGGTAACGAGAATCCTGGCGGTAGTAGCAGCGTAGTCGGGTGAGAATCCCGACCGCCGGAAGGGCAAGGGTTCCACGGCTATGTTCGTCAGCCGTGGGTTAGCCGGTCCTAACCCCGCTCCTAATTGGACGCGGGGGAAAAGGGAAGCCGGTTAATATTCCGGCGCCGCCCGCCCGGCCTCCCGCTAAGGGAGGTTCCCCGAAAGGGGTCCGACGCCTCGGGATAGGCCGAGCCGGTGTTGCCAGCCGGTCCAAGCGCCGAAGCCCCCGGAGTTCCGTAATGGAGAGAAGGGGGTGAAGGCGTGATGGCGTAAGTCGGCCGACTCCTGGGGCCCGTGAAAAGGAGGGCGGGAGGACCGTACCGAGAACCGACACAGGTGCCCTGGGTTAGCAGCCTAAGGCGTGGCGGAACACTCCGGCCGAGGGAAATCGGCAAATTGGCCCCGTATCTTCGGTAGAAGGGGTGCCTGCGGTCTTCGCTTATGCGGGGACCGCAGGTCGCAGTGACTTGGGGGGGGCGACTGTTTACTAAAAACACAGGGGGCTGCAACCCCGTAAGGGTTAGTACAGCCCCTGAGTCCTGCCCAGTGCGGGTACCTGAAAGCCGGGTTCAACCGGCCGAAGGGCCCGTAAACGGCGGGGGTAACTATGACCCTCTTAAGGTAGCGTAATACCTTGCCGCTTAATTGGCGGCTTGCATGAACGGATTAACGACCCCCCCACTGTCCCCGGCCGGAAGCCGGCGAACCCGACATCCCAGTGAAGAGTCTGGGGACCCCCGATGGGAAGCGAAGACCCTGTGGAGCTTTACTGCAGCCTGCCGTTGCCTCACAGCTGGGGGTGCGCAGCGTAGGCGGGAGGCTTCGAAGCCCCGTCTCCGGGCGGGGTGGAGCCGTCCATGAGACACCGCCCACCTCCAGCTGTGGGGCTAACCGCCTCGTGCGGGACATCGGTAGGTGGGCAGTTTGGGTGGGGCGCCACTCCCCCGAAAAGGTATCGGGGGAGCCCAAAGGTCGGCTCAGGCGGGTCAGAACTCCGCCGTAGAGTGCAAGGGCAAAAGCCGGCCTGACGTGACCCCGCACAATAAGGGGTCACGAGCCGAAAGGCGGGCCTAGCGAACCACCCTGGCCTCTTGGTGAGGCCGGGTGACGACAGAAAAGCTACCCCAGGGGTAACAGAGTTGTCCCCGGCGAGAGTTCATATCGACCCGGGGGTTTGCTACATCGATGTCGGCTCTCCCCATCCTGGCCGTGCAGCAGCGGCCAAGGGTGAGGTTGTTCGCCTATTAAAGGGGATCGTGAGCTGGGTTTAGACCGTCGTGAGACAGGTCGGTTGCTATCTATCGGGGGTGTCTGGGCGGCTGAGGGGAAGGAGGCCCTAGTACGAGAGGAACGGGCCTCCGGCGCCACTGGTCGACCGGTTGTCCGGCAGGGCACTGCCGGGCAGCTACGCGCCATGCGGCTAAAGGCTGAAAGCATCTAAGCCTGAAGCCGTCCCCGAAAAGAGCCGCCCTTGAGGGCGCGGGTAGAAGACCCGTTTGATAGGACCGGGGTGTAAGCGGCGAGCCCGAAAGGGCGAGCCGTTCAGCCCGCGGTCACTAAAGCCCGAAGCTGACCGGTCCCAGGCATAAACTGGGGACGACCTCTACACGGTTAACTCTTTATAATCCAAATACCAACTGTTCTTGTGTATCGTATCGTAGTTAGAGGAATTGTGCAGGGTGTGGGATTTAGACCGTTCGTTTACAGACTTGCCAAATCCATGAATTTGAGAGGTTACGTAAAGAACACTGGAACTGGAACTGTGGAGATCGTAATCGATAGGGATGTTGAAGAATTCGTAAAGCGTTTGAAGGAGGAGAAACCGCCTATATCCGAAATTTACGATGTAAACGTGGAGAAAATTCCCGATTTGCCGTTGAAAGATTTTGTGATCGAAAAGAGTGGAGGGAAGAAGGGGGGTTTGTCTCTCCCACCACCAGACGTTGCGGTTTGCAAATCCTGTCTTAAGGAGCTGTTCGATCCTAAGGATAGACGTTACCTCTACCCCTTTATTTCGTGCACCGACTGCGGTCCACGTTTTTCAGTTGCAATAAAACTTCCATACGATAGGGAGAACACAACCTTTAAAGATTTCCCGTTGTGCGATGAATGCAGTAAGGAGTATTGGAACGTTTTAGATAGAAGATACTACGCTCAGTCAATAGCATGTCCCAAATGCGGGCCACACTACGAGTTGATACTTGACGGTGAGGTTGTCAGAGGTCTAAAAGCGATAGAGGTTACCGCCAAGTTGATAGACGACGGTAAGATCGTCGCAATAAAGGGGATAGGTGGGTATCACATCGCATGTAAAACCGACGACGATATAGTTTTCAAGCTCAGAGATAAGTTGGGCAGACCACAGCAACCCTTCGCAATAATGGCGAGGAATTTGGATGTCGTTAGGGAAGTAGCTCATGTTAGTGAAAGGGAAGAAAAGGAGATGTTGAGCTACATAAGACCGATCACAATACTCAAAAAGAAAAACGCCGACGACTTCTTTGCTGTCTCACCTCATTTGAACACGATTGGAGTTATGTTACCCTACTCTCCTCTGCATTACATCCTCTTCAACTACTTGAAATCGGACTTCATTGTGATGACCTCTGCAAACAAACCTGGAGAGCCTATGTTCATAGACGATGGAGTTTTCAGCTTGGAGCTCGATGCCTACTTAAGGCACAACCTTCAGATATTCAACAGGGTCGATGACTCGGTTGTAAAGTTCGTAGGCAATAGGAGGTTGATAATAAGGAGGTCAAGGGGGTTCGTTCCCAAGGTCATAGATGTTGGAGAGTGCTTGGATGGAATTGCCGTTGGGGCGGAACTCTACAATTCGATAACGGTTGTGAAAGATGGAAAGGCCATAGTCTCTCAATACATAGGGAACACCTCCAACTTCAAAACTTTCAACGAGTTCTTCAAAAGGGCGGTAAACTTCTTCATGAACTTCGTCAACTTAAAACCCAAGTTCATAGCGTGCGATTTGCATCCCCTTTACAACACCACCAACTTCGCGGAAAAGCTGTCCAAAAGGTTAGGTGTCCCAATGTACAAGGTTCAACATCACTTCGCTCACGCTATGTCTGTGATGGCTGAAAGGGGATTGAACAAGGCGATAGCCATCACGATTGACGGAGTCGGTTACGGATTTGATGGGACCATTTGGGGTGGCGAAATCCTACTCTTAGACTTTGAAAACAACGTATTCAAGAGGGTTGGAAGGCTTGAAAGGTTCAGATTGATCGGTGGCGATTTGGCGACAAGGTATCCCTTGAGGGTTCTGTTTTCAATACTTCACAAAGCCAAAAGAACAGATCTGCTTGAAGGCTACGAGAGATTTCTGCTTAAAGGCGAAAGTTTTGATCTCTTTGAAAAAATTCACGATAAAGGTGTTATCACAACTTCGATGGGTAGGGTTTTAGATGCAATTTCCGCAATGCTGAAGATTTGCTTTGAGAGAACTTACGAAGGAGAGCCAGCAATGAAGCTTGAGAGCGTAGTTGAACCTTACGAGTGCGATGTAAAGCCTGAGATAGATGTCGTCAGAGAGGATAGCGTGTATTCTTCTCCCTACATCAAGGAGGATTTTGAAGTCAAATCGGGTGAAGTTAAGGTTGTAAGATTCTCCAAATTCGTTGCAAGTTGCATGGAGGAGTTTTTAGAGGGTGAAAGCAAAGGTAAAATCGCCTTTAAAGTAATAAGCTATTTCGCAAAAGCGTTCGCTGAAATCGTAAGGGATTACGATCTGCCCGTAGTTGCGAGTGGTGGTGTGTGCTTCAACTCCTACTTGATACCCCTCATAGAAAAACATGTTAAAGTGCACGTTAACGAGAAGGTTGCCTGCGGAGACAACGGGATAAGTTTCGGTCAGGCTTACGTGGGTAAGTTCATCGGAAACGTTTAAACACCTAACAACCATTTATCGACATGATAATAAGAAGGGAGGATGGAGCTGGCGGTAAATACATGGCGGAATTCTTGAAAAAGCACATAATCTCAAGATTTGGCGATCATAGGGTTGGAGAAATTGCTTTAAAGGATATGGACGACTCCTCCGACTTTGACAGCTACGTCTTCACAACAGATTCATACGTGGTTTCACCCCCAATATTCAGAGGGGGGAGTATAGGAAGTTTGGCGATTTGTGGAACGTCGAACGATTTAGCCGTAATGGGTGCCAAACCCTACATAGTTTCCCTCTCATTGATAATTCAGGAGGGCTTTAAAGTTGGCGATTTCGAAAGGATTATGAAAGACGTAGAGGAGTGGGTTGAAAAGGTCGATTTGAAGCTCATAACTGGAGACACCAAAGTCGTTTCGTCGAACGTCGATATAATAATCAACACGTCTGGAATAGGGGTGAGAAATCAGGCTTTGGAGAACAACTTGGCTGTCGTTAGGGAGTATAGGGATTACCCATACAATTGGATTAGGGATTGCGGTTTGAGAGAGGGAGACGTCATCATAGTTAGTGGAAACATTGCGGATCATGCAGTAGCGATTATGCTCTCAAGGGAGTTCGAATTCGACATTGACGTTCAATCGGACGTTTATCCAGTTTGGTTGTTCGTTAAAGAAGCTTTGGAGGTTGGAGGTATAACTGCAATGAAAGACCCCACAAGGGGTGGTCTGGCAAACGCTTTGAATGAAATGGCCGAGAAGAGCGGAGTCGGGATATTCATTGAGGAGGAGAGGATACCTATAAGGGAGGATGTTAAGGGATTCTGTGAGGTTTTGGGCTTAGACCCTTTGAGCATGGCGAACGAGGGGAAAGTAGTGATGGGCGTAGTTGAAGATTTGGCTGAAGACGTTTTAAAAGCCTTGCACAGAGCGGGTCAGAAGGATGCGGAGATAATAGGTTACGCAACGAAGGAGTTTGAAGAAGTGGTTGTGGAAACGGAAATTGGGACGAGGAAAGTTTTACCTCCACCTGTAGCAGATCCCATTCCGAGGGTTTGCTAATAAACAATTTCTCCCAAAGCGTCCTTCTCTATTGCAACCCTTATCTCCCTTGCAATCCTTCTCCCCATATACATGTTTTCCCCCCAGAGGATGTAGGAGTAAGGGGAGTTGGGAATTCCCACATTCGTTCCGGCAACTATTCTCGCGGAAATTTCAAAGACGTGCATTTCCGCATTGTCATCAAAAACAGCCTCTAAGCAGAAGGGCCCGACTATACCGGGATACGCTATCTCCTTAGAAACTTCAACGACAGCTTTTGCGGACTCCAAAGCCTTTACAAGCAGGCTCTCCCTTAAAACGATTGGGAAGTTTCCTATGACCGTGTATGTAGGTTGAACTTTGGATTTAATTTGTATCTCCGCTGGAATCCTTCCAAGTCCATCGACGGGCTCATATCTTCTATCGATGGCAATCAGTTCAATCCTCTCGTTCATTGGGGAGTAGAAGAATGAAAGATAGACGTTTGCTCCAACTACATACTCCTGAATTTCAACATCCTCTAAAGACTTGACAAAGCCCTCTCTCTTTAACTCCTCAAATTTAGCGTAGAAATCATCCTTGCCAGTGACCAGGAAGTAGCCCTTCCCCCCCATCGCCCCGTGATACTTTACTATAGCTATTCCCTTTATCTCTTCAGGTTTCAAACTTCTCGGCATCTTCAATCCCGCTCTCTCAAGCCATTCCCTCTGTTTAGCTCTATCCGTTTCCCAAATCATCAGTTCTCTGTTACCGAAGAAGGGAACCCTTATCCTATCGAGATCCCCGATGTAAGCGTTGAAAGAGCCGTGTGGAATTAATATTACGTTCTCTTTAATTAACCTCTCTTGCAAACTCTCGTTTAAGAGTTCTTTAAAGTCCGAAACCTCTATTATGAAATCCGCAACGTTGAAGCTCTCGTAAATTATTCTCTCCTTGGGTCTGCATATGCAAACAGTTTCGAAACCTTCATCCTTTGCCCCCTTCAGTATGTTTAAGGCGGAATGACTTCCCAACGTCCCAATCTTTATTTCGTCGAGATCGTAGTCCTTCAATACCTTCAGAATTCTGTTTCTCATGGAGGTGCAACCTGACTTGCATTATATTAGAGATTCGGTTAAAAAAGTGGGGCCGGTGGGATTTGAACCCACGACCAGCGGGTCTCTTCGGTCAGAGCTCCAACGGGTCATCACACCTCAGCAGACCCATTGGTCATCACACCGCTGGAGCCCGCCGCGCTTCCTGGCTACGCCACGACCCCACTCAACGGTAATTAAACATCTCAAAATATAACGCTTACGCTTACGAAACGTATAAAATAAAAGTGTTATTCCTCTGGAACCTCTATGAGACCCTCTTCTATCTCCCTTATAACCTCCTTCGGATGCTTTCCTTCAACGGTCACACCCATAGATACGCACGTTCCGAGAACTTCCTTCACAGCGGACTTGAGTGAATAGCTCAGCATCTGTTTCTTCTTCGTCTTTGCAATTTTAATAACCTGCTCCATCGTCAAGTTACCTACAACCTCGTGCTTCGGCTTGTGTGCTCCCTTTTCAATCCCAAGTTCCCTCTTTACCAGTGCTGAAACGGGCGGAACACCCACTTCTATTTCAAAGCTCCTGTCTTCCTTGACTATTATCTTCACAGGAACGGGCAATCCGTCGAACTCCTTTGTGGCCTTGTTTATGGCATCCACGACCTGTTTAACGTTCAAACCCAGTGGACCTATCGCTGGCCCCAAAGGTGGACCCGGTGTCGCTTTTCCTCCCGGAACCAAAACCTCAACAACCTGTGGCATACTCATTCACCCCTCTCAATCACCCTAACGTGATCCGCTTTGACCGTTACGGGAATGGGAACCACGGCCTCAACCAACTCCACCGTAATTTCGTTTTTAGAGGGATCGACCCTCTTAACTATCGCCTGTTCACCTTTGAAAGGTCCAGCTATGATCTCAACTTTGTAGCCCTCCTTTATCTGCTCTACCGCCCTTCTTGGAGTTAGAAAGTGCTCGATCTCTTTGAAAGGTATCTCACCACCTAAAATTCCCCTTGCGTGAGGTATTCCCGTTATCGCTCTCTTGACGTTCTGAACGTCCTTAGCTTCAACCAAAACGTAACCCCTTATCTCCTTAGGAGCTAATATGGAATAAACTTCCAAGTTATACTTCTTCACGGCCAACTCCATCAAGTTTGCAACTATCCTCTCCTGATTGACCGTCGTCTTTACCGCAAAGAACTTCCCCATCATCTCACCATCTGAGGAACTATCTCCATTAAGACGTAAACTACGAAACCTATGAATCCAACTACGAACATGACCGCTATCGATATCTTTGCGGTTTCTATGAACTCCTCTCTATCCGGTTTTCTCGCCATCTTAAGCACGTTAACGTATTCTCTAATTTTCGCTTGCAAATCCATGCCCTTCGTAAACCGATCAATATATAAGCGTTGCTTACCATGATATCTTTGAGGATATACTTTAAAATTTGCTCAATCTTGATCAATTAGATAATTTCCAGAATGGAAAAAAATATATATAGATGCAATATAGATAGTCTTTATCGGGTGATGGATATGGTAGATGAGTTGAGCGAGAAGGACGAGAGGATAGTGCAACTGCTGATAGAGGCGGGACTGAACAAGAACATTGCAAGGGTTATAGTTTACCTTTCAAAGGTAGGAGAAGCTATATCGAGAGATATAGAGAGAGCAGCGAACTTGAGACAGCCAGAGGTAAGCTTGGCCATGAAGGAACTCAAGGAGAAGGGATGGGTTAAGGAGAGGGAGCTTAAGAAGAAGGGTAAAGGTAGGCCATTAAAGAGCTACAAGCTCACTATGGATTTGAAAGAAATTGCGAAGATGCTCATAGAGAAGAAGAGGGAGGAAATCAGGAAGATGGAGAAAGACTTGGAAGAGCTTGAAAAGTTGGTGGGACTCAAGTAAATTTTTAAACAAATTTTTGAACTTCCTCTATGCTCTACTTTGGCGTAATAGGTCATCCCATATCACACTCCGCATCACCGGTGATGCACAACGCAGTTTTTAGGACACTCAACATCGACGCCATCTATTTGGCCTTCGACGTGAAACCAGAAAGCTTGAGAGAAGCACTTTTCGGTGCCAAGGCCTTGGGTTTCAAGGGTTTGAACGTAACGATACCGCACAAGGAGGAGATAACCAAATACCTAAAGCTCAGGGGTCTGGCTGAGAGGATAAGGGCCGTTAACACCGTTGACGTTCAAAGTCTTGAAGGATACAACACGGATGCCACTGGTGCCCTGAGAACTCTCGAAAGTTATAATGTGGATTACGAGAGTAAGGTCGTTTTGATAGTCGGAGCTGGGGGCGTTGCAAGGGCGATAGCGTTTGCCTTGGCGGGTAAGTCCACCCTCATAATAACTAACAGAACTGAGTCGAGAGGTTTGAAGTTGGTTGAAGACGTTAGAGTTTATGGAGATTGCGTGTTTCATCCCTACGACAGGTTGGAAGAGCTTAGAGGTAAGTTTGACATACTGATAAACTGCACTCCCTTGGGAATGAGGGGATTTGAGAGCAGGTTGCCAGTCCCGGAATCTATCGTAGAAAACGTCGTCGTTTTCGATACGGTTTACAATCCAATCGAAACACCACTCATAAAGCTTGCCAAAAAGAGAAATTGTAAGGTAGTTTACGGTTTGGACATGCTCGTTTATCAGGGAGCTGAGGCCTTCAAAATATGGTTCGGATTCGATCCGCCGATAGAGGTAATGAAAAAAGCGGTGATGGATTTCCTTCAATCTATATCCACGTCGTAAACCTTCTCAACGTTTTCTACGCAAATTTTATATATAAATTTTTCATCAAAACCTTTCTCCAAGAGCTCTTTAACCTTCCTTGGAACCGTCTTTGGCCCTAAAACTGCACCCGGCCTATTCTTATCGTCCAAGTAATCCGTTTCGAGCAAAAATCTATCACCCTGATTCGCTGCAGTTAATACGTAGTCGTTTAAGCATATAACAGAAGGAAAAATTCCTACCTCTTCGAACTCCTTCACCTTCGGCGGGGAGAAGTGTTTGACCACCTTGTAACGTTTCAAACCGACCTTGTCGGCCATCTCTGCAATTTCCTTGATCCCCTCGTATGTGTAGGATTCAGTGTGGAGTTGAACGGCACATCCAACGTCCTTCGCAACCTCAAATGCGTGTAACAAAACTTCGTTGCTCAAATCCCATATCTCCTTTGAAACCATGTAGTGTGGCCTTCCAACCTCACCTAAGGCAACAGCTTTCCCCTCTTCTATCAGCCTTCCAGCCAAATCTATCGCCTTTTTCATTATTTCAGCAGCTCTTTGAACTTTCATTCTACCCCCCAAGAGGGTTATCTCCGCTGGATGAACGCCGATAACCGCAAAAGCCCTAACTATCTTGTTCGCCTTTTCGACCATACTTATGTGTTTTTTGAACATTTCCAAGTAGTCTTCTGGCTTCGTAGGTTTCAATCCGTAGTGTTTGCTCAGCAAATTGACCAAAAAGACGTGAGTTCCTCCAGCGTTCTTAAACTGCTCCAAAGCCTTGAACTTGAGGTGGTTGTATAGATGCATGTGGTTGTCCGTAACATACATGGGGGCACTTCGAGTGTCGTAATTTAAAGATACCACCGATGGGTTTTTATTGATAAAAATAAACTTACAGATATGTGCGAAGTTATCGATGAGAGCACGTTGAAGTGCAACGGGGTTGAGATAACCTGGTTGAAGCATGCGGGGTTTAGGATAAAGGGATCCGTTGTCATTTATATAGACCCCTACGGTGTAAACAGGGAGCTTGAGAAAGCGGATTTGATTTTGATAACTCACGATCACTTCGATCACATGGACTTGAAGTCGATTAGATTGCTTTCAAAGGAAGACACCGTGATGGTGCACCCGAGCGGGTGTATAGTCGAAGGCTACGAGAGCTGTCCCCTCTCAATAGGAGAGGGCAGGAACGTTAAGGGTATCGAGGTGAAGGCCGTTCCAGCCTACAACGTGAACAAACCTTATCACAAGAAGGGAGAGGTTGTTGGATACGTTTTAAACGTTGACGGCGTTAGGATATACCACGCTGGAGATACGGACAGAATTCCGGAGATGAAGGGTATAGAGGTTGACGTTGCCCTTTTACCAATCGGCGGGACATACACGATGGACGTTAAAGAAGCAATAGAAGCCACGAAGGACGTAAAGGCCAAGGTCTTCGTTCCAATGCACTACGGCGAAATAGGTTTGAAAGCGGATCCGTGGGAGTTCAAGAGAGCGGTTAAGAATGCGGTAATTTTGAAACCTCTACTGGGTTGATGGAATGAGCTCTAAGGTGGAACTCCATTCGATTTTGATTATCGGAGCAATTATAATATTACTTTTGGCTTTTTTAGAAATCTTAGCGGGCACACTCATCTCAATCGGAACCTTTTCCGTATCGGTTTTGTTCGCACTCCTGATAATCCAAGGTTGCCTGAACTCAACTCAAAGTGGTTTCGTTCTGACGAAGGGTGAGGTTAGGAGGTCTCTGGCAGTATCGATAACTGTCTTTTACATCCTAACAGTTTCAAACTTTATTTCAAGAGGTTACGCTGTTGACAGAATCTTGGACGGTCTGAACTACGTTGTAATGTCCGTCTTCGGATTCTACTTCGGTTTTAGAGTTCTCGACAACTGGTTGAGGTATAGATCGCTTAGAGAGGTTTTAACATCGGATAAAATTAAAGATAAAATCGTTGATGAAAACCTTAAGGAAATTGTTTACGAGGTTCTGAACGTTAGAAAATGATCATCCCAAGAACCTCGGTATCATACCCTGCATCATCATGCAATCCACAAGAACTATGGCAACCATCGCCTCAAGAACGGGAATTGCTCTTGGAACTATGCACGGATCGTGCCTACCCTTAACCACTATCTCGTCCTCAACCATCTCAACCCAGTTGACCGTTCTCTGCGGTTTTGAAATGGACGGTGTTGGTTTTATCGCGACTCTGATCACTATGTCCTCTCCATTGGATATTCCACCCAATATACCTCCAGCGTTGTTTGTAGCAAACTTAACCTTTCCGTCCCTCAAAACGATTGGATCGTTGCACTCACTACCTCTCATTTTGGCAACTTTAAACCCGGCACCTATCTCCACACCTTTAACAGCTGGAACGC
>Ga0256831_1001332_pt1 | contig 13044 bp, 17 predicted proteins | sample 132544metaG_FD_189087 | JGI IMG/M metagenome (GOLD analysis project Ga0256831, IMG submission 189087) | Hydrothermal vent microbial communities from Lau Basin, Pacific Ocean - 132-544 | ecosystem: Environmental > Aquatic > Marine > Hydrothermal vents | place: Pacific Ocean: Lau Basin | collected... | reverse complement strand
GCCCCATCCCCCCTGAAGCCCGCCCCCGTGAGGTAGATTGAGCGGGAGGCGGGGCATACGAAGGCGTAGGCCAGCCCCCTTACATGCGTAAGCTCTGCAGCGTGAACCCTCGCTACCGCGGCCGTCTGGTCACCCACCTTGACTAACAGGTTCCTGAAAATGAGGAGTGAGGGAAGGGACAGGCCGTTGCTCTCATGGTAGAACTGGAGCCTCCACTCCTCCCCTCTTAGGGTGAGAGGGAATATTGTATAGTTTTTGGGATTGGAATAATATTCGTAGAGATCCATTAGGATCCCCCCATCTTATTCTCTAGATACCTGACGACGGCCCTCTTGTATCTTATTTCATCTACTACGAGCTTTAGGAAGTCTTCTTTAGGAAGGCAGGGGAGCGTTTTAAGGATCCATCGTAATGTCCCGATCTCGATCTCGGTCGCTTCGATCAGCTTCTTCTTTTCCTCTGGTGTTACCGCAATGCTGTCTATGTACTCCTTATCCTCATCGTCTAGTATCTCCTTATCCTCCTCAGGAACGGATTGGATAAGGAGGGCTAGGCAGAGTAAGGAGCATTCATCATCCTTCCTTTCCTCCTCCTCATTCATGATTCCTCGCCTCCCTCCTGTGTTGGTACCTGCGCGTTATTCTCTTGCATACGTTGTTCTTTTAGCTTCCTAACCTTCTCTATGTTTTCCTTCTCTGAGGGAAGGATATCGAAGTACCCATCATCGTAATAGACGTCTTCGAATATCTCTTCTATTATTTTCCTGCGTTGGATAACCCATGACGGTGATCTACCGACAAGCAAGGCGGCCCTCGAATAATGCGTCCTCCCATGCTTCCTTACGTAATCCACAATCTGTTGGAGTAGATATACCTCCCTCCTCCACCTATCCGCCCGCTTTTGGGCGGATTTCTCTCTAGTTCTTCGCCTAGGCATATTCACCACTTCCTCATTTGATTGAGGGATCCCGCTACCCAAGGGATCCCCAAGTTTATCCACGCTTACTTACTTATATATATATGTCTAGATGCGTCCTCCTCTAACCTATTCCCTGTCCCCCACAAAATTATGGGGGTGGAGGGGAACCCCTACCCACAAATTTACGGGGGGAGATTGAGGGGAGATGGGTACGGTGCTCCTACCACAATATATATAAGTAAGTGTATATGCGTATATACCGGGGGCGATGAAAGCGGCTACCCTCCCCTCCAACGTTGGAGGGGGGAAGGGAAGGAGGCCTAGGGCCTCTGGCCCGCCGAGCCCCCTAACCCCCAACCGGGATGGTGTGTACCTATGCCGACGGAGTGGAAGAAAGGATCTGTCTTTATAGATGAGAAGGGGGACGGATGGATAATATACTATGGCATCATATCACCAATTAAGCCCAAGGTAACAATATACCAAGAGGACGACGATCCTATCAGGGTTTATCGTGAGGTGGAGATGCTCTTTTTCGTCCTAAGAACGAAGGGCCTCGATGATGCCTTCAAGGAGACATTACCGCCTCAATTCGAACTCAACTCCAGGTCGTCTTATGAGGTACTAAAGGCGTTCATGAAGGCCCTTGCAGAGGATGAGGAGGAGGAAAGGCAAATATATAACTCAATAAAAGCCTATGATACCAGATCGGTGGCCAGAACTATAGAGGTAGCCATAGACGGATCCCTCGACCCCGATGAAAACAGCAACCTCAGGAGAGCAATCGAACTAATGAAGGACATAGATCTCGATCAACTTGCCAAGGAAGTGTGCGACTATACTCTCCTCATAGCCGGAAAGCTTCATCTGCTTGGTGCTGATCCGTCGAACTACCTCATTAATAACCTCATTACACAGAAATGTTGGGATCTTCTCGGTAAGAAGCAGGACGCTATCAGGGAACTTATACCGTCCCCCTAAACCCCCCTTTTTTGGTGGAGGTCGTTACAGATGATTGAGGAAGAGGGCGTTAAGATCTGCCCTATACTCTCTTCTATCTTCCACGGCCCAACGCCCTGTCGCGAGCATGAATGTGCATGGTGGGATGAGGATATAGAGAAATGCGTTATCTTTTCGCTCCAGCACCTCTATGACCTCTCTAACATCCTTCAGGAGCTCACCAAGGCGGGGCGCTAGGCCCCCGCCCTCCAACATCTTTTTATTTGTCCCCCCCCATAATTTTGTGGGGGGAATCAGGTTATGGTGATATGCCCCGTTTGTGGTCGTGAGGGCTATCTGGAGGCCCGTAAGACCAAGTCTAACACATACTATTTTGTCGTCCATGAGGAGTGGAGGAATGGGAAGAGAGTATCAAGGGTCAAACACTATATAGGGCCGAAAGACTACAAATACGTCAGTAAAACCCATGAATTCACCCTGCACGGGCAGTTCGTAAAGGGCAGGGAGCTGAAGTACCTTTCAACTATCGCCACACTCTTGATAGAGAGCGGGAACATCGAGGAGTTGGAGAAGATGCTTCCCGAACTCATGGAGATGAAAAGGGAGATCGACGCCCTTATAACGCATATAACCGCAGCTATTAATGTGGCCAAGAACCCTAGCAAGCTTACCAGCGCCGAGGAGCTCAGCCTAGAGAACTTCGCTAAGCATCTCAAGGCTAAGGGATATGCTCAATCAACGATAAGGAAGAAGCTCGCCATCATCAAGAAGTTCTTAGCGTCTCTGGATGTTCCTCTCCCGAGGGTGGGGAGGAACCACGTAGCGAGCTTCCTCTTGGACGTAAGCAATGCCAACAGGGAGTACGCCAAGCGTACCTTAAGGGAGTTCCTCGACTACATCGGCCTCAAGGAGCTTGCCTCCCTCATCTCCTAGACCCTCTTTCACCCGGCAGGGGCCTGCGACATAGCCCCCTGCTTGATCTCCAATTCGTCTTTCAGTTCCTCTATTTTCGCCTCTATCTGCTTTATCGCCTCCTCAACTTCCCTTACCCTGCCCTCCCTGACTAAGAGATCAAGTTTCATCCTCTCTTTTAGCTCAGCTATGTAAAGCTCCAGCTTCTGCCTCTTGGCCTCATCGGTAGTGGCTTCGAGCTGGGCTTCATACCTCCTGAGCTTGGCCTCCCACACCCTCTTAGCCTGCTCAAGCTCGGCCCTCCTCTGCTCGAGATCCGTCTGAAGGTCTAGGAGCTTCAATTCTAGTTGCTTGATCCTATGCTTTAGCTGTTCTATCTGCCAGCTCACCGTCGGCTTGGTAACAGGCTTGAGATTAACGGCAGATGAGAGGAAACGGACATACTCCTCAGCCCTCTCCGGCGTAACCCCTAGAGAGGTCATTAGCTCAATGAAGGTGGAATCGTCTATCTTCCCTGACTTATAGGCGCTGATGTATGCTGACTTGACGTCCGCCATCAGATCGAACTGTGCCTCCCTTTTGGCAGACGCGATAATCAGGTTCACAGCTTCCTCAGGGAATCCAGCCTCTTGGAGGCCCCTACGCAACCCTGCTTCGTCGAGGAAACCCTCCCTGAAAGCCCTTACCATCACCGATTTGATGGCGTTCAAATGCTCCCTGAAAACGTTCGCTTTCTCTATCTTCACAATGTCAGGGATCCATTGGGGATCATAGCCCTCAGCTTTGAGGAACTCCGTAAACCTCGCCTCATCCCAGACACCCCACTCCAGCGCCCACCTAGCGGTAATGCGGTCGGGGAGCTTATAGCTGATGCCTATTAGCTTATCTCTCCACCTAGGCTCATAATCAGCTTCTTTCAGGAAGGCCCTCATTTCATCAGGAGAAATAAGCCCCCTATACATCATCTCGAATACCTGTTCAACGCTTGGTAGCTGCCAGTGGGCGCCCCAGTACAGCTTAGCCCACTTCTCTTCCATGCCCTGCATCCTCAACCATTCAGCCAACTGCTCCGGAAATTCGACCTGCTTGTACTCTTCATGGGCCTCCTTAACAATGAATGAGATTAGATCCGAGGGGCCCGGCATCCTCTTGTAAATCTCGAAGTAACCGTCTATGTATTCATCCTTGAACCCTATCCTAGCTAGTATTGTCCTTACCTCTTCCTCGCTGAGCTTCCCCCTCCACATCATTTGGAAGGCCTCCGCAACGTTGGGAAGGGTCGTCCTGAACTGCTCCTTGAAGAACTGACGTAGCGGCTCTTGGATCCCAACGCCGAGAAGGACGCCTATCGTTACATTGCCGATAATATCGGGATGTAGAATACGGTTTACCCACTCCTTTACTCCCGAGAAATCGAATCCACTTCCAGCCAGTTTAGTGGAAAGTAGATCGAGAACGCCGACCGTCAGGATTGAGCCGAAGGCGAGGGGGACGACCACGCTCGGGATCAAGCTGAGGGCCTCCTGCGGCTCCATCGGGGAGCCTCCCTTGACCTTGGCGACCAAGTTATTCCATAGATCGAGGAATAGCTTGGAAAATAGATCCTGAACCCACTTAAAGGCGTTTACTAGTGGCTCTATCACGCCCTTGTCTAGGAAGGATCCTAGACTACCGACTATCTCGCCGAATGTAGAGGCAAGCCATTTCATGACGTCCTTGAAGCCCTCCCCCACAATTTGTGGGAGGGAGGTCATCAGATTGTTGAAGCCGCTCAGCACATCACCTACCATATTCTTGATGTTCTGGTCTATCTGATCCCTAGCGCCGTCTAGTGCAGTAATTACATCGCCAATAGCCGGTTGAACCCTCTCTCTTATTTCGTTGAGGGTCTCCTGCGCCCTACTGACCGCCTCCCGCCCCAACGCTGAGAGGCGGGGGAATTCATCGTGTAGGAAGGAATCTATCCCGTCAATCGCCGGCTTCACGACATTATTCCACGTCCAATCAAGTCCCGGCTTTATCATATTCTCGTAAAGCCACTTAAGGGCGTTATTGATCTCCTCCAAGAGCCATTGGAGGCCCGGTTGGATCTGCCTCACGTAGAAGTCTGTGAGGTAGCCCCATACAGTCCCCGCTATGTTATTTATCGCCGGCGATATGTAGTCATTCCATAATGTCCACATATTATTTATGATATTATCATGAATCCAGTCAATCGAGGGCTTTATTACATTATTCCACGTCCAATTTAGAAGGTTGTTCACCGCGTCGGCTACGGCCTGAATCACCGGCCCAATTGATCGGAGGATCTGGTCGATCGACGTGCTGATGAATTCCAGAAGAGAGTTCCACAGCTCCTGAAAGAAATCCTGCACGGAGGTAAAAGGCCAAGGAAGTTCCCAATCATGTCCTAACTCGAAAACTGATTCTAATGGATCCTCAACCTCCAACACTCCCCCCCGAAGCTCGGGGAAGAGGGCCTCGAATACCTCGATCTCAAGCTCCCCATACTTCTCCGGGGGGGATCCCTGCATTATGCCGGCACCTCATGGGTGGTGGTGGTAGCGGCCTCCCACTTGCGTATATACTCCTGAATGAGGCTACGCTCCTTCTCCTCACTCCACTCATCTTCCCACATCGTGATGGTCTGGGGCGGCATCCTGTCCGTCCAGAAAGTTATGATGTACTGATAGCGGACGAAGTCCGGCCTTACCCAGATAGGAACCTTGCTTCTCCTCACCTTAACCTTGACCTTAGGTTTTTCCTCTCCGGGCATGCATACTTACCTCCCATCTATACGGCCCTATGACCTTATTTATCCTATGCCCGGCCAATGATAGATAATACTTAGCCTCCTCAAGGTCTTTCGGGTTCTCATTCATCAACCCATTGATCTCTATTATCTCCCCGACTGCCCTTATGCTCTCTTTACATGCGGAGAGAACAGTAAGCACAGCAAAAAGCACATTAGCCTCCTCATTACGGTTAATCACTCTCTCCACTTTCCCCCATCCTCCTGTATAGCTGATTGAAATACTCGTCTATGAACGGCTTTAGAACCTTGCAAGGTTCACAATCATCGCCGGAGAACCGGCAATAATAGAAGATATGGAGCAACGCTTGGGCCAGCTTCATGCCCTCGCCTGCCTGCTCGGGAAGAGTTACCTTAGCCGCCTCCAGCTCTGGAGGGGATCGAGGGCTTCGCCTCTTCTTGGTCATGCCTATCAACTCCTCTTATAGGTGGGTAGCGGATCGAAATAAGTTTACCCCTCTCCATGACGGTCGATAAAGCTGAATCATCGAGCGAGGCGGGAACCAGTACAAGCCTGACGGTCGCAACCGGGTATGCATTAGTATCTGCTTGCACAAAGAAGTAACCACCGTAGGGAATCTTTACGGGCGTTGCTAGACTTACATCCACGCTTTGGGCTCCTCCGGGCGGAACCACCACATCCGCGATTATCTGCTCAACTCCTACGCATGGATTGTACACACCCAGCCATCCCTCCTTATCCACGGAACTATCGTAATTGATCACGCTTAATGTCGCCCCAACTAGATAGAAGACATAGCCGCTCGGCGTATGTGCAAAAGTGTACTTGCCCCCTGCCCCATCCCCCCTACCTATCGCTCCCTCAAAACAATTAGATTTCAAGATGGAGTCGTTATAATTGATATTATCCAATTCACCGCCCTGTCCATAGACATTTATCTGTGCATTAGTGATATTGGCGTTTATCTCAGCATTGGTGATATTCACGTCAAGCACGGAGTTCTGAACGTTCACGTTCAGGCTTGAATTCGTGATATTCACGTCCAACTCTATCGCCTGAGCTATATTGACGTTCAGAAGGCTATTCGTGATATTTACATCCAGGAGGGCGTTAGTTATGTTCACATCTATCGTTGAATTGGTGATATTGACCGGGATAGTTATCTCCGTCCCTTTAATCAGAATTCCTAGCTCGCCGATGCTTTGGGCGGCAATATCTACCGCCAAAGTGTCAATAGTCTGCGCCACTATAGCGGTAGGGACGGTGAAATCAGGAAGGCCGCAGACCTTAATTACCTTCCTAGCTTCTAGTTCAGATGCTAGGCTTATAGGTACCGATAGGCCCCTACTAATAAGCGCCGAACGTTCCAGAGCTATCGAGATTTCTATATCCTCAGTAAAATATGAAGTGAATAAACTCTTTACTGATAATCCCGATGAAACGCCTAATGAGATAGCTAATTGCCTAAATGCTTCATATATCTTACCTAGGGATGCATCGACTAGTAAATTCTGCGATAATGATCTTAATATCTCTGATGTCCTACCTAATCCTGGAGAAACGCCCACCGTTTTACTTAGAATTGCATGATAAGCCTTTTTCGTTGATAATAATGGTGTTACTTGCGTAGAAACAGATAAATATCTCTCTAATTCTGCCTTTATATTAATCGAGGATGTTACGGTAGCCGACGCCGTGAAGGACGCCGGTTGTTCTTCAGAACCCCATACGTCATGTGAGGGTTCGGGATAAACGAACTTCCTTATCGCGACATAGTCTATATCAACGCTAAAGCTATCAGCGGACGCAGATACCTCGCCAATGAACGCATGATAAGTTCCATCAGGGATCCCCGTTACCGTATGGGTTGCCTCGGTATTATCGTCCACGACCATCTCTTGATGTCCTTCATAGAGTCGTAATTCTGCCCTATACCATGTCCCTGCAGACGGCGACGTAATTATCGTAGATGCCTGTTCTGTATCATCTATTACGGTTCGGAATGTTGAATTATAACCAGATAAATATGTCAATCTTGATGATATAAAATCGTCGGCTGGAAGGTATATATAAGTTGCATTATAAGACGTTGTTAATGCAATTCTTACTTGATAAGGCTTATTTAATCTATAACGTATTAACATCGATGAAGAGGGGCCGACTGTTTGATTGCTTATTATATGCTGTCTATTACTCGTTCCTGCAGGTGTGGAGAGATTACATATACTATCATTTATAGTAATATATGCTGTTCCTTGAGTTCTCCTTGTCCATTTTGTGGTATCGAGCTCTGTACCCTCAAAATGATCGAAGAATATGAACGTGGCTTCTCCATCACTATACTCGCTAGCTGATGAATTGCCATAGTATATATATATAGTCGCTTTATCGGGTGAAGCGGGTATTGATGTAATCTTTACCCATATTATAGCATAATCATTATCAACTTTTTCCTCTATCCATTGCGGTAATACCGTCTCTCCATCGTCAGACGCTACTCTTATATCCGAAAAGTCCGGATTACATTTACCATTTAGATAGACATTTTCACCGCTATCTGTACCATTTCCATAATGTACTACGATACGAATTTGATAATCAGATTGTGGGCCGACTGTAGTGCCTGCTATCTTATGGAGCTTTCTATAGTTCCACCCTGACAGCCAGCCCACCGTCTGAGCACCCGCTCTATTAAACGATGTCTAACTGAATGTTATAGTCCAAGTCACTTGTAATGAATCCCCACTCTCTACGTTCACAGCGCTATCTAGGACGCCCCTGCAGAGCATAGTACCGCCTGAAGCGGCATTAAACAGTCCTGACTCCCATATAGAGTAAGCGGCGGCGAAGTCGAAGGTAGTTGTTACTGTGAACTCCTTAGTCCCCGTAGTATGGGAATAAGTTCCTTGTTGCCTCATTACCTCATTTCCAAGCGCAGTTTGCGAAGCGGCTGGGGCGGTATTGTCTGTTCCTATCGCAATATAGTCAAAGTTATCGGGCTGAGTTGGGTTACCGGTAACATCGCAGAGGGCATCAAATCCCACATCGGTAATCACAGTTGTCGGGTCTGCTTCATAGACCACTTTCCCATCCCTTATGACCTTGATAGAGAACTTAGCATCTATCCTTACATGCTTCCCCTTCCCTCGGATCCTTACCAATATCTCACCCCCCACATATCCTATCATGGAGATTTAGACTTGACGCCTACCGGAAGACCCATCATATATGCCAATTTCTGCCAAAAAGATATAAGCTCCTTCTCCGGGACATGAGTCTCCTCTGAATCAGTTACCAGCCTCAGGTAGAAGCTATGGTCGTAACACATGTCCTCATTGTATGCCTCGACGATCAGGGTACAGGGGCTCTCAGGGAGGGGCCACATCACATCGAACTCCAACGTCTCACCATCTCCCTGAAGCCAACCCTCGACGTGGAAGGGAACAAGTGGTTTAGCCCCATAGCGGATCCTCAACCCCGTCAGGGCCTTATGGCCGAATGGTATGAGCACGCTTACCTTCCTTAGCATTTCCCCCTCTATTTCTATCTCCTCCCTTACCTCGCCTCTCTCCGTTATTTTCTGGGGAACATCTATCCGGTAGGCGTAGATGGGCATTCAATACCTCCCGGCTAGACCTCTTCCACCTCTAATATCAGGTAGAGCTTATGGGCGTTGGTCGAATCGGTGTTCTCAGCCTTCACCATCAGCGTAACGTCGCCTGTTATGACCGTAGAGCCTCTTACGTCCACGGGGTACTCTGGCGCAATGAATTCGCCGTTGAATGGAATCATCCTCATGCCACCAACACCTAAGTGGAACTTGATATTACCACCCCCTCCTGCCTCAGACCAGAAGATTATCCTCCTTATGATCGAGAGCGTGTTAGACGGCGACGTGAATAGATCTTGCTGTAAGGTGCCTCCGGCAGAGAGGTCTAGCTCATACGATCTAGTAACTATAACTATCTCGTCCTCCTCGGGCAAGCCAGCATCCCCCCATAATTTTGTGGTGGTGGATAAAAAGCGGGCGTGGGAGAGTCGCCTACTCCTCTATTATAACACACACGTCCACGTTCACAGCGCTAGAACCGCCGTTATAGATAGATATGTCCAGCTTATCCCCTTTCCTAACCGCCTTTTCGATTGGAAACGCGGTTCTCATGTCCTCGCCGAGTATAGACGCGGGTACGACGTCGCGGGTCAGGGTATCCCCGCTCAGGGTCAGCGTTACAAGTAACGCATTGAGGGACGCCCCACTCCTCTCGTTCACCAAGATGTATTTGAGCGTCCCTCCTTCCTCGAAGGTGTAAGTCTGTTTTGAGGTGCTATCTGCACTTATCGACCCGAAGCTGACGGTTTTAATGTATTTTATCGGCATCTACCCATCCCTCCGCCTCTAGACCCTCACGAACTCCACTATCGCCTTGACGGTTACGGCCCAATTAGAGCCGCTGGTAGGTGACTTTGATGCCCCACTAGTGTTTATGATGCCTATTGTAAAGGTAGTATCTCCCGGTACCTCGAATGGGAGATCTTCGAGGCTGAAGGGCTCCATCTCATTACTGACACTTGGCGGGAGCGGTGCAGACAGGACATCCACACCGAACGGCCCTTCATCGGTGCTGTGGATGTCGAACGGCGCATCCTTCCACTTGAACCTGATACCGAAGTCCCCTTCACTAACAGTTCCACCGCTCATGGATACGCCTATGAAGTTGTTAAGCCTATAGGTCTCTATAGTTGCCGGAGACAGGGTTATCGCGGTGTATTCCTGCCCATCCCCCCAAGCCTCATCGGTCGCGAGGGAGATGGTACCGGATTTCATAGTCCAGTAATGATCGCCCTGCTTCTTGAATCTATCAGCCCAATGCGATGGAATGGACTCGCCGGTATCGAGCAGGGCGATCTTACCTATTATCCTCAGCTTACTTCCGGAATCGCCTTCGAACCTGATCTTCTTGTCGGGTGGGACGACGTAGAACAGATCCCCGAGCTTCAGGGGGCCGAGCAAGTTAGAGCTAGTCTTATGGAGTGGGGCCACGGTGGAATCGAATTCGCCGGTCGGAACCTCATCTATGTAGATCTTAGCAGCGCCGGATGAGTTAGTGCCTATCGCTTCAATGAGGTATGCCCTATCACTCTCGAGCGTGTAGGTGGTTCCGGAATCCAGAACCTTATCCAGCCTTATTATCCTCAATCAAGCCCACCTCCCCGTCTCCCCGAAAAAATATGGGGGAATCAGGTTCCACCGCTGACAGCCATGAGGGCGAGCCTCTTCTTGTGGAGGGCGTCCATGATCTTCTTTACCCTATCGATGTTGTCCGGGGATCCTCTCGGTTTCTTGGCAGGGAGCTCTATCCTGGTAAGCTCCTCGGCATAGGGAGCGAAGCCCTTGGCGAAGTCGTCCTTAGCTGCGGACACGCCGGGCCCGAACCTGCTGACACCGAGGTCTATGGCCTTCCTCTGCCACTTCTCCTTACCTGCCCTCTTTACCCCGCCGGCGAAGAGCTTGTCTATCGCGGGATTCTGAACCGCGGCCTTGTAGGTAGTCGCGGCGGCGAGGGTTGCGGTATCCCAGTCCCTCCTCGGGTTCCTTACCCCCGCCTCATAGTAGGCGGCTCTCCCGGGGGTAACCTCGGCCCACTTGGAGGCTATATCCTCCACGGGCCGGAGCACGATCTTGGCCATACCAAATACCACCTCCGTTATCGTTTTTCCCCCACTCAATGCTTAAAAAGATCTTAGAATTCTAACATATTAGATGGCATAGAATTCTGGGAGATGGTGTTTTTGGGAGTAGGTAGTTATAAACCCCGGGAAAGACGGTACATAGTTGAATGGGCGGAAGCCCGCTTCCCCGAATGTGAGAAGCGGTTTAACGTCCCCTTGGGCCCGATTCCGAAATCTATTGTGGAGGAATTCGGGCCCCTCAAGGCGGCTAAAATATACCGTCCCTGGCGCCCCGACGTCGATGCCGTCATAATATGCTCCGATAAGCTCATCATAGCTGAGGCTGAGATAAAGAACCCGAGGGATGCCATTGGCGACATCATAGTCTATCGCGACCTTGTGGCTAAAACGCCGGAGCTTGCCAATTATCTGGATAGGCGAATAGAGGCTTGGATCGTCATCCCTTGGAGCACGACGTGGGTAAAGGAGGTGGCCAAGGAGCGTAATATCCACATAGATCTTTTTATTCCGGACTGGATACAGGATTACATCGAGGAGCTCCATAAGTATTATACGAAAGAGGGTAGGATCAAGAGAGAGGAGAGACGTAGGAGGTTGGAGGGAATATGAGTAAGAAGAAGGATCCCTGCGCTAAGTATAAGGAACCCCAGCTCGAGAATCTGGAGATAAAGAAAATCGTCGTTCCGGAGATAAGGGTAACCTCAGTTTTACCTGAGGAGCTGGTCGAGCACTTCAAGCGTAGCATAAAGATGCTTGGAATAGTGAATCCCATCAAGGTGATATGTCAGGATGGACAGTACATCTTGGTCGATGGCCTCCACAGGTTGCAGGAGGCCAAAGATAAGGGGGAGGCCACTATACCAGCGGTTATCGTGAAGGGAACGGTCAAGGACGTCCTAGTTCAGAATCTAGCAACCGGTAAACTGCAAGGAAGAGGGAAGATCACCGATATGATCAAGGTTGTCAGGTACCTCTACGAGGAGGAAGGAATGGGAATAGATGAGATAGCTCGCTCGACGGGTTATCGTGAGGAGTATATCGATAATCTACTCAAGATAGCCAACGCCGCGCCGGAAATCCTTGAGGCACTCGATAAGGAGGAAATTCCGCTAGGGGCCGCTATCGAGATCACTAGGATCCCCGACCATGATACGCAGGTAACCGTACTCTACCAGGCGATTGCCTACCGCATGAGGGTGAGGGATGTTAAGGAGCTGGTGGATCGCGTCCTCAAGCTCCAGCAGGCACCCGAAGAGGCCGCCATGGAGATGAAGGAAGAGAAGCCTAGGGAAGAGACATTGATAAAATGCTCGCTTTGTGGACAGGAATGGCCTGCTAGGGAGATGCGTAGCATCATAATATGCCCACATTGTTACGCGGCGGTAATGCAGGTGAAGGCTGAACTTGAGAAGGAACTAGCTGCCTACAACCAGCATGAAACCCCCCAGCCCCCCGGCGAGGGTGGGGGCCCCGTAACGCCAAGCGAGGGAGGGGAGCCTTCGCCGATCGGCGAGGTCGAAATAGAAGAGCAATAAGCTTACCCATCTATTCTATAATTTTTAACAGAATTTCAAGCTGGGAAGCAACCGGAAAAGCCTGCACCTTTTCGCCGATCACCGCATGTCGCCGTTCGGCGAAGCGTTAGAAAAGGAGGCTCCTAACTCGAAAAACAGCAACCTAAAGCGTTTTCTGGGTAAACGAAAACCTGCTAAGCGTTCTCGCGACGAAAACCTCGGAAATTCCCCAACTCCCCAAGTAGGGCTCCCTCCGACCCCCCCTTAAACTTTTG
>Ga0256831_1001331_pt1 | contig 13046 bp, 13 predicted proteins | sample 132544metaG_FD_189087 | JGI IMG/M metagenome (GOLD analysis project Ga0256831, IMG submission 189087) | Hydrothermal vent microbial communities from Lau Basin, Pacific Ocean - 132-544 | ecosystem: Environmental > Aquatic > Marine > Hydrothermal vents | place: Pacific Ocean: Lau Basin | collected... | reverse complement strand
CCTAAGAACATAAAGCTTCCTATCGGTCGATTTTTTTCACTAAGCCCTGCCTTATTTCTCTTAATCGCTTTTGACACTGCTCTTAAGGCTTCATTTTGACCTATCACATCTCTATTTAAAATCTTCTCTACATTTAAAATTTTATCTCTCTCGCTTTGAAGCATTTTATTAACAGCAATACCTGTCCAACGGCTTACAATACTAGCTATCATCTCCTCATCAACAGAGTTTTTTAGAAGTGTTCCCTCTCTAGTCATCTGTTTCCATTTACGCTCTAAATCAGCTAATTTACCCTCTTGTTCAGGAATCTGACCATGCTGTATCTCTGCTACTTTAGAAAAATCACCCTCACGCTCTGCCAAATTTGCTTTGTTTTTTAATGATTCTATCAGACTTCTAATCTCTGCTACTTCATTAAAAACTGCTTTTTCATTCTCAAACTGACTCTGTAGTGCCATTTTACTCTCAATAAAATCTGCCAACTCTCTCTCTATCTCACCTAAACGCACTCTATTTTTCTCATTATCCTCCATAAGAAGTGCCTCTTTTTCAACCTTTAGAGTAGTAATATCTCTTTTAACTTTCGCTAAAGAGCTAGGCTCACTCTCTATCTGCATTTTTAACTCTGCTGCTGCCTCATCTATCAAATCAATCGCTTTATCAGGCAAAAATCTATCTGTAATATATCTATCAGATAGTTTAGCAGAGGCTACCAATGCCGAATCTACAATGGTCACATTGTGGTGAGACTCCAAACGCTCTTTTAGCCCTCTTAGTATCTGTAGAGCTTCGTTGATAGATGGCTCATCTACCTTAACAGGTTGAAAACGTCTCTGCATGGCTGTATCTTTCTCAAAATACTTACGATACTCTTTAAGTGTAGTTGCCCCAATGGTATGAAGTTCACCTCTTGCTAGAGCAGGTTTTAAGATATTAGCCGCATCCATACTCCCCTCACTAGCCCCTGCTCCTATGATAGTATGTATCTCATCAATAAAGAGAATAACATTAGAAGCCTCTTTGACCTCATCTATAACAGATTTTAGTCTATCTTCAAACTCACCTCTATACTTTGCACCTGCTATAAGACGACTCATATCCAAAGATATTACACGCATATTTTGAAGACTAAGAGGTACTTCTTTGTCAACTATTCTCTGTGCTAATCCCTCTACAATAGCTGTTTTACCCGTACCTGGTTCACCTATCAAGATAGGATTGTTTTTGGTTTTACGAATTAAAATCTGCATCATCCGTTGCACCTCTTCATCTCGTCCAATCACAGGGTCAAGCTCCCCATCTAACGCTTTTTGATTTAAATCTATCCCATATTTCTCTAACGATTCAAGTGACTCATCAGCTGTTTGAGAATTTATAGCTTTTCCACCACGAATGGACTCTAGCGTCTTTTTTAGCTCTTGCATATCTGCATATTTACCAAGAGTATCCGTCATAAATGAAGATGATATGTTTGCAATAATCCATGTATCTACAGAGAGATATGTGTCACCATTAGCAGTCATTGTACCCTCTGCCTCTTGTAGAGTTTTAAGAAGCGATTGAGATAGTCGAATGGTCTCTTTCGTAACAGTTGATGCTGATGCCAATTTTTGCGTAGCACTCTTTAACTCAAGCTCTATCACATTTTTGTCTATATCCATCTTATTTAAAGCTTGGTTTAAAAGTGAATTTGTATTAACAATCAATGCCCAAAGAACATGAAGAGGCTCTACCTCTTGATTTTTATTATGCAATGCCAAAGAGAGACCCGACTCTATTGAAGCACTCATTTGATGCGTTAATTTTTCTAATATATTCATATTTTTTTCCTTATATTTTTAAAGATTTAGCTAAACCTTTAGTCGAAATTATTATACAAGTTTAGTCCATTATTGTCAAGTTTTATCATTTATATTAATGACAATATTCTAAAATAACGAAAAACACCTCTCAAATTAGAGAACTTTTAGTAACTTTAGAATAAAATTAGCTAATAATTTAGAACACTACACTACATAAGATTGGATTTACATAAAATAGATGATTACTAAAAATAAAAAAGCCCTACTTTCTGGCTTTGTCTCAACAATTACTGCCGCTCTGATTTTCGCCACAAACGTTCAAGCTGATAATCCCTACTCAACACAGCAGGAGAATAAAGCTTCAAAACTTGAAGCCTATCTGAAATTTACAAACATTGTCTCGATTATAGAAGAGCAGTATGTAGATGAACTTAATACAAGTGATATTATCAACAAAGCACTCAAAGGGATGCTAACTAATCTTGATGCCCACTCATCTTTTATGGATGCAAAAGAGTCAAAAGAGCTACAAGTTCAAACCAACGGAGAGTTTGGTGGTCTTGGTATATCTGTGGGAATGAAAGATGGAGCATTGACCGTTATTGCTCCTATTGAAGGAACACCTGCTGATGATGCAGGGATGAAAGCACAAGATATTATTCTGAAAATTGATGACCAAGCAACTATTGGTATGACAATTGATAAGGCTGTCTCTTTAATGCGTGGTAAACCAAACACGCCTATTAAACTCACAGTCATTAGAAAAGGTGAACCTAAACCTGTGATTGTTGATATTATCCGTGATATTATCGAAATTCAATCAGTATATGCTAAGACTATTGGTGATGACATTTTATATCTTAGAATTACATCTTTTGACCAAAAAGTTGTCTCATCTATGAAAAAAGCTATTGCTAAAAATCCAACTAGAAAAGGTTATATTATCGACCTTAGAAATAACCCAGGTGGACTTCTAAATCAGGCCATTGGAGTGGTAGATATGTTTGTAGAGAAAGGGATAATTGTTAGTCAAAAAGGTAAAATGGCGAATGAGAACCTAACCTACAATGCCACACCAAACAATAGTGATATTCAGACACCTATTGTTGTTTTGGTCAATGGTGGAAGTGCTAGTGCAAGTGAGATTGTCTCTGGAGCATTACAAGATTTAAATAGAGCAGTAGTAGTAGGAGAGAGAACCTTTGGTAAAGGCTCTGTACAAGTAGTAATGCCTGTTGGAAACAATGAGTCACTTCGTCTAACCATCGCTAGATACTATCTTCCAAGTGGAAGAACCATTCAAGCTGTTGGAGTTACACCTGATATAAAAGTATCATTTGGAGAGATTAAAAAAGCTGAAGATATCATCTCTATAAAAGAGCGTGACCTACAGATGCACCTAGAGAGTGAGTTGCAAAAAGTAGATGGTACAGAAGAGAAAAAAGATGAGGGGAAAAAGAATAAAAAAGTTATCACTGAAGAGCAGATATATAAAGATACTCAGTTAAAGAGTGCCATAGATATTTTAAAAGCATTGATGATTAGTCACGATATTCACTAAATAATTATAAAGCAGAGATAAAAAATGGAAAAAACAGAACTACTATATGAGGGTAAAGCCAAAAAAATTTGGTATACAGAGGATACAACACTTCTTATTTCAGAATTTAAAGATGATTTAACTGCATTTAATGGGGAGAAGAAATCAAGTGAAGAGGGAAAAGGTGCATTAAATAACAAAATCTCTACAGAGCTTTTTAAAATTCTTAATAACAAAGGTGTACCAACACACTTTGTTGAGATGCTAAATGACAATAATATGCTACATAAAAAATGTGATGTTATTCGTATTGAAGTAATAGTTAGAAATATTGCAACAGGTAGTTTAAGCAAAAATCTAGGAATTGAAAATGGAAAAGTTCTTCCATTTACTTTAGTTGAATTTGACTATAAAAACGATGAGCTAGGCGACCCAAAACTAAATGACCAACACTGTCTTCTTTTGGAGCTTGTAAAGAGTAGTGATGAGCTAGATTATATCCGTTTTATGGCAAGACGTATTAACACTATTCTCCAAGATTTCTTTTCAGATAAAGAGATGACTCTTGTTGACTTCAAACTAGAGTTTGGTAGAGATGTAGATGGAAATATTATCCTTATTGATGAGCTAAGCCCTGATAACTTTAGATTTTGGGATGCTAACACAGGTGAGAGTATGGACAAAGATAGATTTAGACAAGGTCTTGGTGGGCTTAAAGTTGCCTACGAAGAGGTGCTTAACAGAATTTTAGGAGAGAGATAATATGACAGCTATAGTAAATATATTTTTAAAAGAGGGTGTACTTGACCCACAAGGGAAAGCTATCCACCATGCACTTGATGCGATGAACTTTAAGGGAGTAGAGGATGTTCGTATGGGTAAACAGATTGTTCTAAAACTTACTTCTAACAACAAAGAAGATGCTCTTAAAGAGGTAGAGCAGATGGCTGAAGATATATTAGCCAATACTGTTATCGAAGATTACACCATCGAGTTACGATAATGAAACATATCGCTATTTTACAATTTCCAGGTACAAATTGTGACCTAGATACCAAGTATGCTTTTGAAAAACTTAGCTGTAAAACTACTATTATATGGCACAAAGAGAGCAAACTTCCTGACAATATAGACCTCATAGTTGTCCCTGGTGGATTCTCCTATGGTGACTACCTACGCTCAGGTGCTATTGCAAAATTTTCTCCTATCATGAAAGCTGTTATAGCCTTTGCAAATGATGGTGGAAAAGTTTTAGGTATCTGTAATGGTTTTCAAATCTTAACAGAGATTGGGCTTCTTCCTGGAGCATTAAAGCGAAATATTGGGCTTCACTTTATCTCAAAATTTCAAACCCTAAAAGTGGTTAACAATAGCAATGATTTTTTACAAAAATGTAATAAAGGTGAGGTGGTCAACATCCCTATCGCTCATGCTGATGGAAACTACTATATTGATGAAGAGAGATTTAAGATACTAGAGGAGAATGAGCAGATTTTGTTACGCTACTCAGATATACATGGAGAACCTATTGTAGTAAATGGCTCTGTTACCTCAATTGCAGGTATCTGTAACTCTACTAAAAATGTATTTGGTCTTATGCCTCACCCTGAGAGAGCCTTGGAGGATATCTTGGGTTCAACAGATGGAATTAAAATGCTTGAAGGACTTATCGCCTAATGAGAAACATAACATCATATCTCTTAATTTTATTTACATTTTTTTTTATTTTTCCTACACAAATGTTCTCTGCTGATGTAGAGTACAGTTATGTACCAAAAAGAGTTTATGAGAAACAGGTTTTTCCCATTAGTTTTCTTAGTAATAGTGATGAAAATACTAAGATAGCTTTCTCTTTTATTGGGGATAAAATCCCTATATTAGAAGAGCCTGTAAAAATCAAAAATGGTGCAAAAACTTTCTATACTTTCTACTTTAAAACTACCGATACCCTATTTAGTATTCCTGAAATCTTAGTCAATGTTAATGGTCGAACAACCAAACTCATCGGTATCAATATCCCTGTAGAGCCTCTTCCAAATCGTAAAGACTTTTCAGGAGTTATCGCCTCAGGACTTAAGATAAAAAACTACCAAGCTTCTATTTATGATGAGCATAATAATCTTATTGCTATCTCGGTAGAGGCACACGATGCCAATCTTGAAGATATGTATATAAAAGATGCTATTAAAGATGGGTTGGAAAATCTAAAAAGAGATGGCTCTAAAATGGAGGCTCAATACTACATTGTTCTGCCTTCTAAACAGACAAAACTAAAATTCTCATACTACGATACTATCAAGCAGACATTTGTTAACAAAACTATCCCAATAAGTATTGATGATGGCTCAGTCGCTGCACAGACCGATTTAAATCCTAGAGAGGATAATTTTGAAAAACTTAAAAAGTTTACTCTTTTAGGTCTAGTTATCTTCTTTTTGCTTCTATTTATATGGAAACGAGACTTTTTCTACCTTGTAATTGCTGTTGTAACCACCACTATACTCCTAACCTTTTTTATTCCACTAGAAAAAATATGTGTAAAAGCAGGTTCACCAATATATATTTTACCAACACAAAACAGTCGTATATCCCTATATATTGACCAAGAGTACCACACTACTAAACTAGGTGAACGTGATGAGTACAACAAGATAATGTATAGCAAAGGTGTTATTGGTTGGATTAAGGATAAAAATGTTTGCAAAAATTAGATTCTACTATGGCTCTTTTGTTATCTCCTTTATAGCCGCAGGAATTATGGTTCCATTGATGATGATATTTAAAAATGATACAGATAAAATACTCCACAAATGGAATAAAATCATGCTGTTTCTCATTGGTGGAAAAATCAAAACAACAGGTAAGCGTGATAACAATGTTGATATGTTTGTAATAAACCACCAAGGAATAATAGACATAATAAGCATGGAGGCTGTAGAGAATACTAACTTAAGATGGGTGGCTAAAAAACAGCTTTTTGATGCTCCTTGGTTTGGATATGTACTTAAACTTCCAAAGATGATATGTATCGACAGAGATAGTAAAAGTGGTCTAATTAAACTTCTACGTGATGTAAAAGCAACAAAAGAGTGTGATACCAAACGCATCGTTACTATTTTTCCAGAGGGGACAAGAACCAATAAACAGAAACTTCTTCCCTTTAAAGAGGGAACACGGATTATTGCTGAGAAGCTACAACTTAGCATCCAACCTATTGTTATTACAAATAGTAAGATACTACTAAATGAGCATAACAAAACAGCCCATAAAGCAACTGTACAGATTACCTATCTTGATACATTTACAGTAGATAAGAGTAATAAAAACTGGTACAAAGAGCTACAACACTCAATGCAAAATGTTATTGAGGAAGAAGAGAAAAATTATAAAAGAGAGAGATAGAATGACAACTGACGAGTTTCCATTAACAACCGAGCTTGAAAAACATATTAGAAAGCTTGTTAAACCATTAAAAGATGAAGATATACTGCATGATATTTTAAAAGTAAAACTTACCAAAAAAGAGTTTAAAATATTTAAAAACTGGGCAAATAGTGAAGATATTGAACAACTCTTAGAGAGATTAAAGATTGATGAGGAGCGTTATGCTACCCTAAAAGAGAAGCTTATTAAAAAACTAAATCAAGAGAAGTTAAAACAGGAGATAATGATTTAGAACTCTGTTTTAAAGAAACTTCTTAAAAGTCTCTTCATCAATGGCATTGAGTTTTTTCTCAATAATATTCAGATAGGAGATAAGTTCAGAAGAGACTATTTCAAGTTTCTCTAACTCCTTAAGAGCTATATCTCTTTCACTAAGCGATACCTTTCTCTTATACTTAAATAGTTTAGCAAAAAAAGATTGGTCAACTGTACTAAAATATATTTTAAAAATTTTCATATAGATATCATGTAACTCTTTATGCTTCTCCTCCACACTCTTTACAGCCTCCTCTGTAAAAATAGATAGAAGTATCTGCCCATCACAGTAGAACCATCTTCCAAAATCACACATCGTCACCTCTAAGTGGATTTGCTCTTTTGTAACAGCTAATCCATTTACCAAAGATTTCGCTCTTTGAACCCATTTTACGTGTGAGCGTCTAGCAGCTCTTATATTTCTCAATACATCTAATTTATCCATGTATAACACCCCAGTACTAATTTGAAAAGATTATAAATAAATATAAATTAGGTCAAGTTGAACTGAGCTTTTCTAAAGAGTTTATATGCTCAATTGCCTCCTCTTTTGTACTTATATTCCCCTCAATCTGATTTAAATAAACACTTTTCAACATCTCTTTAAATTTTTTAGATGGCTCATAGCCTAAAGCGATTAAATCTCTACCCTGAAGCAGTGGTTTTAGTGGCTTGGTATAGACATCTAACTCTTTAGCTTTACGAAGCAACCAATCTCCTGCTTCATAGTTACCACTCAAAGATGCCTCTGTCATTCGTCCCAAAAAATCAGCTCTAGCAATTGTTACTAACTCCTCTATATTTACTTTTGTTGAGAGTCTTCGTATAGCCGATGCTTTTGCTCCATTTCTAAAATAGTTAGATGGTGACATATGATACTCAACTAGTAGTAGAATAGATTTAATAAAATCATGCTCATTAGTTAAACGATATAGAAACCTCTCTGTTGGCTTAACCCCTGCTCTCTCATGTCCAATAGCAGATATTCTATCAGGTTGTATCTGCGTATGTGTTGCTTTCCCAAAATCATGACAAAGCACCCCAAGCATCATCTTCAAATCACGCTTATCTTCACCTGTTTTTAGAGCCACCATCATATCTACACTCATCAAAGTATGCACCCAAACATCACCCTCTGGATGCCATTTTTTTGATTGAGGAACATCAATAATAGCATCAAATTCTGGATAATACCTTTTGACTATACCCAATTTTCTCATTAATTCAAACCCAATAGATGGTTTGGAAGACTTCAAAAGTAACTTTTTAAACTCCTCATAGACTCGCTCTTTGGGCAACTCATCTAACATTCCCTGCTCTACCATACTCAAGCAAAGCTCAAATGTTTCCGAAGCTAATCTATACTGAAATCTAGCACAGAACTGTACAGCACGATAGACTCTAAGTGGGTCTTCTATAAAAGTCTTAGAGTCTATATGACGAAGAGTTTTATCTCTCATATCTCTTTTAGCTCCATAGGGGTCAAGAAACTCATCTTTTTCTATATCATACCCCATCGCATTAATCGTAAAATCTCGACGCAAAGATGCCTCTTTAAAACTCAAAAAACCATCACAATAGATATCAAAACCTCTATGCCCTACTCCTGTCTTTTTCTCTCTACGAGGAAAAGAGAAATCATACTCCTCACCATCGTAACGAAACTTCAACACACCAAAGCTTTTACCCACCAAATTAACAGAGCCATACTCCTTTAGTATATCTTCTAACTCCTCTACTCTCTTTAAACCATACACCTCTATATCATAATCTTTTATAGTAAGTTTTAAAAAATGGTCACGAACCGAACCACCTACTACAATAGCTTTTGCATCTTTTAATCTTAATATTGCTGATATCTCTTTAACTATTTTTTCTATTTTCATAAAGCTATTTTAACATTTTTCTCTTTATCTATTCTATTTCTTACTTTACAAAATTCAAGAGAATTATTTTTAATAAAGTTTTAAGTTAAAATATTATATATTTATGTTAATAAAAAATTAACATAAGGAATATTTTATGAAAATACTTAACAACAGAAACATATCGCTATCTATTTTTCTCTTTACTCTATTACTTAATGGTTGTACTTCTCCTAAAGTAGTAGCATTAACCGATACCCAAATTATTAATGAAGGGTATGTTGAGCATGAAAACTATTCAGGTTCAGATAATATTGGTCTTGTAGCTGATAGTGAAGTTGATGCTCGTATAGCCGAAGCAGAAAAACTCTCTCTTGCTCCTGCCCAAATAGACCCTAACTTTAAAGTAGATGACCCATCATGGACAACAAAGCTAGTATTGGACCCTGATGCTTTTACTGCTGACAAGTTTGTTCCAAAACCACCTGTTATCTCATATAAGCATAAATTTGAGAAGGTGTTTCGTAGCAAACCTATGTGGAGAACTGCCAAGGATTTCGATTAATATAAAATACTAATAGAGTTTTAACATAAATAGTTATACAATAACAAACATATAACAAATAAGGATATTAATTATGTTAGCAGAATATAGAGATGAAATTTCGGAACTAAAACAGAATGATAAACACTTTAAACGAATTTTTGAAAAACACAATAAACTTGACCAAGATATTAAAGATGCAGAGCATGGTAGAGTAGGAATGAACGATTTTGAAATTGAAAAGATGAAAAAAGAGAAACTTCTACTCAAAGATGAGATGCTTAAAATGGTTTTAGAGTTTAAAAAAGCATTATCTTAAAAAACAATATAGATACTTATCAAACAAGATAAGTATCCGTCACAACTATTACCCCTCCCCTTCAAATCAAATATACTAAAAAATAAATAGATGGATAAGATATGGCAAAAAAACTATACATACTAAGCAGTGGTGCAGGTGGCACTAAATATATGACAACAGAGGCACTTCAAGCACTAGATGAGTGTGAAGCAGTAGTGGGATACCGTAATTACGTTAAAGAGCTAAAAGAACTCATAGGTGACAAGCCTGTCTTTATGTCAGGAATGACCAAAGAGATAGCACGATGTCAAGAGGCGATAAACTATGCAAAAGAGGGAAAGACTACCTGTATTATCTCAAATGGAGATGTCAATGTCTTTGGTATGGCAACGCTTATTACAGAGTTGATGGACGAGCAGAAGTTATGGGATGAGATAGAGGTGATTTCTATAGCAGGTGTAACCTCATTTTTAGCAACTGCTTCACGTATTGGAGCTCCTATTAGCCAAGATTTTGCTGTGATTTCACTCTCTGATAAATTGACAGATATAGATATCATAGATAAACGTGTACGTAACTGTTTAGATGCCGATATGATTTTAGGAATTTATAATCCTAAGTCAAAAAAACGGATTTTGCCTTATCAGAACTTTTTAAAAGCATTAAGTGAGGGCAAAGAGCGAATAGCTATTATCGCCTCTCATGTAGGGCGTGACAAAGAAAAAATAACAGTGACTACAACTACTGATTTGATAGCACAAGATATAGAACACCCAGAGATTACTATGTCTACACTTATTATTGTAGGGAACTCTCAAACACGTCATACAAGCAATGGACAAGTACTTACACCACGTGGCTATCTGAATAAGTATGAGATGAGTGGGGAACTCAAAGAGTAAATGCTAAACCTCTGCATCTCAGCTACAGCTTCAAATCAAGGTAAGACAATACTCACCACTGCCCTACTCTACCACTTTAGAGAGTCGGTACGACCTTTTAAAATAGGACCCGATTTTATTGACCCACAGTTTCATAAACAGGTATGTGGGACAGATTCAGTGAACTTGGACAGTTTTATTATGAACGAAGAGCAAGTCTCTTGGCTTTATTCTCACTATGCTGACAAAGAAGTTGCGATAATGGAAGGAGTCATGGGCTTTTACGATGGGGACAATAAGGGTTGCTCTGCCTACTCTGTAAGTAAACTTCTAAATGTTCCCACTATTCTAGTACTTGATGGAGGTGGGAGTTACATTACTATTTCAGCTGTACTAAAAGGCTTGTTGGAGTATAAATCTGACAATACCATAAAAGCTGTGGTTTTGAATAACCTCTCTTCTAAAATGCACTATGCACTCATAAAAAATCAGATAGAGGCTGACCATAAGGGCATAGAAGTCTTAGGGTGGATTCAAAAGAAACTCCCTGCCCTAAGTGATACTCATTTGGGTTTAGATTTAAAAGATTTGTCTAAAATAGAGCAAATAAGCAAAGAGGTACTAGAACACATAGACCTAGAAAAGCTCTCTTTGCTTGGAATCGGAGACTTTCTCACAGAGAGTGCAAAGCACAAGAGTCCCGAACAGTGCGAGGCTAAAGCCATCGTTTCCAATACTTATCCATTCCCTAAAATAGTAAAAAAAGAGCAAAAACTAGCCATAGTAAACGACGAAAACTTCTCTTTTCTCTACCACGACAACCTAAACTTCCTAAAAGAGCTTTTTAAAGAGGTGGTCATGGTAGACTCTACCAAAGATGAACTTATTCCTAATAACTGCGATATAGTCTATATCTGTGGGGGTTACGTGGAGACAGATGAGGCGTACAGGAGAGTTAAAAACTCTAATAAGTTCAAAAACTCACTTATAGAACACGCCCAAACAAAAGCCATCTATGCCGAATGTGCAGGGCTACTCTACCTCTCCAATGCTGTTGATGAGAAAAAAATGAGTGGGATTTTAGATATAGAGTTTACACTTGATAGACACTTCAACCGTTTAGGCTACTACTTCAATGAGCAAGGAGTAAAGGGTCATGCCTTTCACTACACAAAGCCAACAGAGCAGAGTTTAGCAAAAGGGTTTGATGTACTCTCTAAAACTCTTAATGGTAAAGGGGTTGTTGGCTCTTGGTCTAAAGATAAAATTTTTGGAACTTATTTACATGGAATGTTCCGTGGAAATATTAAACTCTTAAAAATATATTAATATTTTTTTAGATAAAATCACATAATGAAACACTTAAAAGGTCACTCTAAGCAGTACTTCTCACTCGCCACTATTGCTATGTACTCAACCATACATAAACTCTGCTGGATTGATGCGAACTATCAGTACCATAAAAAGGCCTTTGAGTACCAAGAGTACAAAACCTCTCCCCCTAGGCTACTCCTTTTCTTGACAAATAAATAAATTAAAAAAGGGGCTTTATGAAAAACAGTCTATGGGTTATGACTTTCATCTCATCGTTGGTGAGTGCTGAAGGGTTTAAACCTTTTGAAAACATAGAGACAGATGGAGAGCTACGCTTTGGTATAGTTCAATTAAAAGATTTAGAAGATAAAAAGAGCAGTACAGTTGCTTTAGGAGGAAGAGCTTCTCTTCATACCAAAGAGCTTTACGGCATACGTGCCAATGCAAGTTTTTTTACGACCAATGCTATTTTGGGCAAAGACAACGAAGCGATGTTCTTAAGCTCTAGTAATGACAGCTACGCCATTGTAGGTGAAGCCAACTTAGAACTGAACGTTGCAGATACACACATCAAAATGGGTCGGCAACTCTTTGAGAGTCCCTTTGTCAATAGTGACGATGTGGGTATGGTTCCAAATACCGTAGAGGGTTACTCATTGCAAAACAGCTCTTTGGCTGACACAACTATTGTTTTAGGTGCTTTTGATAAATGGGCAGGAGTAGATACCCCTAGACCTGAGCATTTTCAAAAGATGCAAAATTCAGGTGATTTTGTATTGATGGCAGGTATTAGCTACGAAGGAATTAAAAACACCACGCTACAAGCATGGAACTATAAAGTTGACGAAAATAACTGGAACTACCTTGAAGCGAGTTATGCAACCGATGATTTCTCTCTAGCAGGACAATACAGTAATCAAGGCGATGGAAATGATATCTATGGATTTGATGCTGTGGTCAATTTTAACCAACTTTCACTCCATACAGCCTACAACAGCGTCAATGGTGTAGTAAGCAATGGTTTTGGTGGAGGTCCATTTTTTACCTCTAGTGAAGACCATACCGTTCATGAAACTTTGGACAACGAGGCTATTTTAATG
>Ga0256831_1001330_pt1 | contig 13055 bp, 6 predicted proteins | sample 132544metaG_FD_189087 | JGI IMG/M metagenome (GOLD analysis project Ga0256831, IMG submission 189087) | Hydrothermal vent microbial communities from Lau Basin, Pacific Ocean - 132-544 | ecosystem: Environmental > Aquatic > Marine > Hydrothermal vents | place: Pacific Ocean: Lau Basin | collected... | reverse complement strand
ATGAGAAAAAAACATGAAAAATGGTTTTAAAGATTTTTTGGACAAAAAGGGTAAATGTTACAACAATAAATGAATAATAAAAAATTTCTAAATAAGGTGGCAGCGGTTTTGCTTGGCAGGAGCAAATCCGATTTATTACAAACCGTTGTGGTGTTCCCCAATAAAAGGCCTGAAATATTTTTGAAAAAATACTTAAAGGAACAGGCGGAGCAGTCTTTATGGATTCCCGATGTCCGTTCCATTGATGAGTTTATTACCGAACTATCTCCGTTTACCATTCAGGATTCCATGGTGAGTTGGTTCGAGCTTTTTGAAATTCATAAAAAGCTGGAAGGTGAAAAATCGCGACAGCCTGACGAGTTTATTAATTGGGCACCCATTATGTTGCGCGATTTTAATGATGCCGACATGGCTTTGACTGATGTTAACGACCTGTTTACCTTTCTTTCAAAAGCAAAAGCCATTGAACGCTGGCATCCTGACGGGTCCCCCCTCACCGATTTCGAAAAGGCCTATCTCGACTTTTACAAAAGCCTGTATCGCTATTACAATTTATTTAAAAAATCGTTGGCCGAAAGAGGGATGGCTACCAAAGGTATGATCTATCGTGCTGTTGCTGAAAATATTGACAAAGAGGAGGAATTGCCATGGAAACAGTTTGTTTTTGCAGGCTTTAACGCGCTTACACGGGCAGAGGAAAAGTTAATCGACGGCCTGCGAAAAAAATATGCCGTAACCCTTCTTTGGGATGTTGATGATTACTATATCCATCCGAAAAAGTACAATTTACCACGGCAGGAGGCTGGAATACCTTTAAACAGAATTTTTAGAAATTTAAAAATAGATAAACCGCAGTGGATCGAAAACAACTTGCTTGGGGGTGAAAAAAACATTACCGAGGTTGCCGCCCCGGGGCAGGTTAGCCAGGTAAAATACGTAGGGCAGCTGCTTGAAAAAATGGTTGATACCAATGGTGACGAATCACCCGAAGATACTGCTGTTGTGTTGGCTGACGAAAAACTGCTTGTACCGTTGCTTACCTCACTTACGAAGGATAAAGCGGTTTACAATGTTACCATGGGATACCCCCTTGGACTGGGGAGCCTGACACAATTTTTTATTCTGTGGCTGGAGTTGTTGGTTCGCCAAAGCGAACAAAAAAATCATACTTATGCAACTGCACTTGTTTTAAGCATGCTTCAAAATGCTGCTTTACAACAGTTGTTGCAATCTTCCGACACGTCAATTTTAAAAGTCAAACAGTTTAATCGTGAGTTTTTGGAGCGGAAAAAGGTGGTTAACGTATTTTCAGATGATGACCAATCTTTAGCTTTAATTTTGTTTCCGCCAGCGGTTGATGTTGAATCGGTTTTTAACGGCATGATGGAGTTGTTGGCAAAGATTAAAAGCCATGTGGACAGCACTTTGGAATCCAATGGTAAAAAAGGCCTCCGTAACCCGATACTTCAACAGGAAGTTTCCGCTCTTTTGGTTGTGATGAAAAAACTTTCGTCCATATTAAAAAGTAACGAAGCGGTTTTTAATTTAAAGGTTTTCCAAAAGGTGGTAAACAGGCTTGTTTCGGCTTCGGAAATAAGCTTGAAGGGTGAGCCGTTAAACGGAGTGCAGATAATGGGAATGCTCGAAACCAGGCTACTTGATTTTAAGCGACTTGTTATTCTTTCGGCCAATGAAGGTATGTTGCCAAAAAGCGGCGGGGCCGACTCGTTTATCCCTTTTGATATTAGAAGAGAGTTTGGGTTGCCGCTTCCCGACGAAGAAAATGCCATTTACGCTTACCATTTTTTCAGGCTGTTGCAGCGTGCCCAAGAGGTTGTTTTGGTATATAACTCACAGGAGGGTAATTTTGGCGCCGGCGAAAAAAGCAGATTTTTGTTTCAGCTTGAAATTGAAACTGCCAAAATAAATCCGAATATAAACCTGCAACATCACTATTTAAAAATTGATACCGGTAACCCGCCTGCGGAACATGCCATCAAGATTGCAAAAAGTGAAACCGTTTTAAAAAAGCTGGAGGCACTTCGGCTAAACGGACTGTCGCCTTCGGCATTGAACCAATATATTAACTGCCCGCTGCAGTTTTATTTCTCGCGAATACTAAAACTCAAAATTCCCGATGAGGTAAAAAGCAATCTCGAAGCCGATGTGTTCGGTACCATTGTACACGAAGTACTCGAACGTGTTTATACTCCATTTTTAAATAAAAACATTAATGTCAGTGAGTTAAAGGTTGCTATATCCGGTTTGGATGAGCAGGTGAACGAAAGTTTGAAAAAGAACTTTCCCGGCGATATTCATCACGGAAAGAATATTTTAACCATGCAGGTGCTTAAAAAAGTTATCGAACGATTTTTAAACAAAGAGCTTGAAAATTTACAAACGGAGCCAAGAACCATGGTGGCTGTTGAAAAAGAGTTGCAACACACTTTGGTGTTGGATAATGGGCAAACGGTGTTGATAAAGGGCGTTATCGACCGGATTGACAATCATGGTTCGCAGGTCAGGATTTCAGACTATAAAACCGGAAGTGTTACAAGAAAAGATGTCAATTTTAAGGAGTGGCCTCAGTTGTTAACCGACAGTAAATATTCAAAAGCCTTTCAAACATTAACTTACGGATGGCTTTTTAAACAAAGTTTTCCCGAAACAAAAAACCTGTCCGTTGGTCTGTTCAGTCTGCGTAATCTTTCGGAAGGATTTATTACGCCTGCCATGCAAACTGAAAATCCCGAAAGCTGGCACCTTGATTTTGAGGCGGTTTTGAGAGAATTGTTAACCGAAATATTTGATACTGACAAAAGTTTTTGCCAAACTACTGACGCGGCCAATTGCACCTATTGCGATTTTAAAACTATTTGTAATAAATAGATTGTTCCCCCTTTTTTTTATGAGACTTGCCATTCTGCCATCATAATTGAGGTAAAATCTGCAAAGAGTGGTGTTGTTGGTAAAGATTTTTACATATATTTGCTATTGGCCTTGAAATGGATTAATTTTACTGGTTAGGAAAAAGAAAACGTTATGGTAAACGATAGTAAATTCAATATATTAATTGTTGATGACCACCCTGAAAACTTATTGGCGCTGGAAAGCATTTTAGAAAGCCCCGACTTAAATATTTTAAAGGCTTCTTCCGGAAATGAAGCCTTGGGTGTGATGCTTGATCATGAAGTGTCGTTGGTTTTGCTGGATGTGCAGATGCCCGGCATGGACGGTTTTGAAACTGCCGAACTGATGAGAAGCAGTGAGCATACTAAAAATATTCCCATTATTTTTGTTACTGCCATTAGCAAACAGCGCAAGCATATTTTTAAAGGATATGAAACCGGAGCGGTTGACTACCTGTATAAACCTCTTGATTTAGAAATACTTAAAAGTAAGGTAAATGCTTTTATCGAATTTTTTAAACATAAAAAAGAACTTGAACGTACCACCGAAAAACTAAAAAAAACCGTTAAGGCACTAAATGAAGCCAAGAGATTTGCCGAAGAGTCTACCAAATCAAAATCATTATATCTCGCCAACATGAGTCATGAAATCCGGACTCCGCTCAATGGTATCATTGGTATTGCCGATTTGGGGCTGATGGATTCAGAATTAACTAATTTGCAAAAAGAGCGTCTTCAGGATATTAAAACATCGGGTGAAACATTGCTGGAGATTATAAACGGAATTTTGGATATCTCGAAAATTGAAGCAAATATGCTTGAAATTGAAGAGGCTGAATTCAGTTTGCGCGATATGATTGAAAAAGTATTTGCCATTATTTCGTTAAAAGCCTTTAACAACGGTAACGAGCTGATATGTAACCTTCAATATGATATTCCTGACATTCTTATAGGTGATTCGTTGCGAATCAGGCAAATATTGGTTAACCTTTTAAGCAATGCCAATAAGTTTACCACCAACGGAACCGTTACCCTTACGGTTCGTCAGGAGGAGCTTATTGAAGAGCAAATACGGCTTTTCTTTTCAGTAAAAGATACCGGCATGGGTATTCCTCCCGAAAAAATTCATTCGCTGTTCGATACCTATACTCAGGCACATAAATCAACTACCCGTGAATTTGGGGGTACCGGATTGGGTTTGTATATTTCACAAAGTCTTGCTAAACTGATGGGCGGACGTATCCAAATAAAAAGTGCCGTAAATAAAGGAAGTGAATTTTATTTTACCCTTAACCTTTTAACGGGTAAACAAAAAGAAGACCTCTCCAAAATTGCAATTCCCAATGGGAAAACTAAAATAAATGCACTTATTGTTGAAGAGCATCCGCTTGCTGCAAAAGTTTTATCAGATATGCTCTCCTATTGGAAAATTGATAATGAAGTAGCCGGTTCGATTGATAAAGCATTAAAGATTACGGGAAAACAGCATTTTGATTTTGCTTTTGTAACCATTGAGCCTACCGAAAAAAATATCGACAACCTTAGTAAGTCGATTGAATTGTTAAAGGAAAATTCCAGTTATCTTTACCTTCTCTCCGAAATTAAGTCGAGTACCTGGGTTGAACAAATTAGAAAAAGAAGCCAAAGCGACTTGATTATTAAACCGGTTTCGCAAAGTGTACTTAAAAGTAAAATTGAAAAGTCGCTGAAGGGAGTAAAGCCGAATGTTGCTGCCGATACCGATACCGATACCGATACCAAAACCGTTAAACCTAAAAAAGAAACAAAGGCTGCCGATGTACCGGAAGGCCTCAATGTACTTGTGGCCGAAGACCAAACCATTAACATGAAAATTGTTAAACAGCTGCTTCAGCGGAAAAACTTTAAAGTTATTGAGGCTAAAACCGGTAAGGAAGCCCTGGATATTTATAAAAATCAGCACGATGAAATTGATATTATTTTGATGGATGTTCAAATGCCCGAAATGGATGGTATTGATGCCACCAAACGAATCAGGGAGTTTGAACTGGAAACCCAAAAACATACCCCCATTATTGCCATGACTGCACACGCTATGAAAGGGGACAAAGAACAATTTCTCTCCATCGGAATGGATGACTATCTATCAAAACCCATTCATCCTCAATTACTTTATGAAACTATTAAATTAAACTTCAAAAAGTAGTTTTACCAAACATTACCGGAAAATGAAAGATTTTATTGATTACAATGAATCGAAAACGTGGGAGAAATTTAAACACTCCTTACGCTCGTGGAAATATATCGGCGTTGGTAAATCGCTGCTTATATGGTTTATGGCTATTTCAATTATTCCTCTTGCCATTGTTAGTTTTGTTAACTTTTTAAATGCCTATCAGGGATTAACCATTGTTACTGATAAGTCGTTAACCTCATCGTCGCAGCTCAGGGCAAAGTATTTAACAACCTTTTTTAACGAAGCTAAAGATTATCTTGAAATAACTTCGAGTTTGGAAGACAACGATAAAATCATCGAACAAGTTCATCAAATTCTTAAAACCAGAGGAATTTCGATGAAAGAATTTGCCAAAACAGATGAATATAAACAACTTGTTGCCGGCTTAAAAGATGATTTAGCCCAGCATATTAAAAACATTGGTTATCAGGATCAGCTCATCATCGACGCCAACGGTGTGGTACTGTTTAGCGTTACAAATCCTTACATTGTAGGGCTGAACATATTTACCAATCCTTCGTTTCAAAATTCGCGACTTACCACCACCATAAAAAAATCTTTTCAGGAAGATAAGGTTTTATTTTCTGACCTGGAGCGGTTTAAACCTTCAGGGAATACAATTTCGGGGTTTTTTGTTAAGACCATTAAAAATGGGAACAAGGCTGTTTCCGGAGCTGATGTGGTACAGTTTCCGGTTGATCAGCTCAATAAAATTATTGGCGATGTAGGTGGCTATGGCGAAACCGGCGACGCTTTTATTTTGGGTGCTGACCTTTATTTACGCACGGCAACACGGTTTGGTGATAATAGCGAAATTTTAACAAAACGGGTTGTTAATACAAAATCGAAAATGTGGAAAGATTATATCAACCACATTAACGAACCGGCGTTTCTGATGTCGCACGAGCTTAACGAAGAGAAGGTTTCGACCTATAACAGCGATAATAAGGTAAAATATGTGCTCGGTATTTACCGGTATCTAAAAAGTCTTGAACCTTACGGGGTTAGGTGGGCTTTGTTTGAAGAGATTGAACATAACGAAGCTTTTGCTTATGCCCGCCGGCTAAGCGATTATGTTAAAGTATCGTTTATCCTTACCTTTTTACTGGTGTTTTTGGTTTCCATACTGGTTACGCGTTGGTTTGTCAGCCCCATAAAGCACCTCTCCTCATGGGGCAAAGAGGTGGCCAGTGGTAAGCTGGAACTTAAAACCATCAAAGCACCCAAAAACGAAATCGGCGAAATGAAGGACACCTTTATTACATTGGTAAATTCGTTTCTCAATTATGCATCGGTAACCAAGTTGATGGCTAAAGGCGATTTTGCCGAAAAAGTCAGAATCCGAAGTAAAGATGATGTGCTTGGAAAATCAATTAACCAGATGGTTGAAAGTTTTCGGTCGGTAATCAAGCAGGCCAACAAAATTGCAAAAGGCGATTATTCGGCGGTTATCGAACCTCGAAGCGAAAACGATTCCCTTGGAAAAGCGTTGTACAGTATGACTGAAACGCTGCGTACAAACGACAAACAGATTAAAGAGCAAAACTGGCTCAAAAACGGCCTGGCCAAGCTGGATAAAACGTTAAAAGGCCACACAGATATTAGTAAGCTTTCGGACGATGTGTTGTTTTTCCTATGTCGTTATCTTGATGCTCAAAGTGGCGTACTTTATCTTACCGATGAAAAAAACACACTTCATTTGCAGTCAACTTTTGCCTTATCAGGCGAAGATGTTAAACGGGTTAAAAAATTAAAACCCGGCGAAGGTCTTCCCGGCCAGGTGTTAAAAGAAAATAAACGGTTGCTTATTAAAACTCAAGATTCGAAAACTTTGCCTGATGTGCCTGTTTTGGCTGAAAATGTTAACCATGCCGAGCTTCTGGTGATACCCTTCTCGTATAAAGATACTGTTGTGGGTGTTATTGAGCTGGCAACTGTTAACAGCTTTACCGATTTGAAACTGACGTTTTTAGACCGGGGGATGGTTGATATCGCCCTTTCGGTGGTAACATTGCAATCGTACATTAAAGTAAAAGAGCTTCTGGAAAAAACCCAGTTGCAGGCACGCGAGCTGGAAGTACAACAGGAAGAGTTGAGGCAAACCAACGAAGAGTTGCAGGAACAAACCAAAGCCCTGAAAAAGTCGGAAGAAATTCTTCAAAGCCAAAAAGAGGAGCTAAAGGTTACCAACGAAGAGTTGGAAGAACGATCCAACGCACTGGAGTTACAGCGCGATGCCATTAAAAAGAAAAATCGTGAGCTGGAACAAGCCAGAAAAGAGATTGAAAAGAAAGCTAAAGACCTCGAAATTGCCAGCCGTTACAAATCGGAATTCCTGGCAAATATGTCGCACGAGCTGCGTACACCGCTAAACAGTATTATTGTTCTTTCGCAGCTTATGGCTGAAAATAAAACAAAAAACCTCACTGAAAAGCAGATAGAGTTTGTAAATACTATCCACTCTTCGGGGATGGATTTGCTCGACCTGATTAACGATATCCTCGACCTGTCAAAGGTTGAATCGGGTAAGCTGGAAGTCAATCTGGAGCAGCTCTATCTTGATGACCTGATAAACTCCTCAAAAAGGATATTTGAGCCGGTTATTGAAAAGAAAGGGCTTAAGTTTAAAACCGAACTTGATAAAAATCTGCCCGAATACATTATTACTGATATTCAGCGGGTTCAGCAGATACTTAAAAACTTAATTTCAAATGCCATTAAGTTTACCGAAAAGGGAAGTATTACGCTTAAAATTAGCAAGCCCGCCTCCAATACCAGCTTTATCAATAAAAAATTAACACCCGATAATACGGTTGCCATTTCGGTGATTGATACGGGTATTGGTATTCCGCGCGATAAGCAGGATTTAATTTTTGAAGCATTCCGTCAGGCTGACGGTACAACGAGCAGGCGTTTTGGTGGAACCGGCCTGGGGTTGAGTATTTCGCGTAATTTCTCATCGTTGCTTGGTGGCGAAATGCGTCTTGAAAGCGAAGAAAACAAAGGGGCTAATTTTACGCTTTACCTTCCTTTTGAAGCACCTAAAATAAAGGATGCGCATTTTCCTGAAATTGTGTCAGAAAAAGTAAAACGGGTTAAAAAATCAAGAAAAAGCAAAAAGCCCGAAGATGAGGAGGTGCCTAAAATTCTGGATGACAAAAAACGAATTGATGAGGGCGATAGCGTAATTCTTATTATTGAAGATGACCTTAATTTTGCTAAAGTGCTTATGAATCTGGCTCACGACCATGGCTTCAAAGCCATTATTGCACCCTCCGGCGAAGTGGGTTTGTTCCATGCCGATTACTACGTACCTGACGCGATTATTTTGGACATTGGCCTGCCCGGAATTGACGGCTATAAAGTACTCGAAAAATTAAAAGGAAACGCCAAAACACGCCATATCCCCGTTCACTTTATTTCGGCTGCCGACCGCGATATCGAAGTGTTTAAAATGGGGGCTGTGGGTTACCTTACCAAGCCGGTAAATAAGGAGATGCTTGATAATTTGTTTAATCGAATAGAAAGTATTTTATCAAAACCGGTTAAAAAACTCCTTATTGTTGAAGATGAAACCATTATGCGGAAAAGTATCATCAATTTAATGCGTAACGAAAACATTGAAATTACTGCTGTTGAAGAGGGAAATGATGCTTATTCCAAATTGGAAACAGGTACCTACGATTGTATGATTCTGGATTTGGGATTAAAAGATATGACCGGCTTTGAGCTGTTGGAAAAGATGGATAAAAATAACATTGCCAAAGATTTACCGGTGGTAATTTATACAGGGAAGGACTTGTCGAAAAAAGAGACCGAAATACTGGAGAAATATTCAAAAAGCATTATTTTAAAAGGGGCGCAGTCGTTTGAGAGATTGCTGTCGGAAACTACTTTGTTCCTCCATCAGGTTAAAGCCGAGCTGCCAGAAAGTAAGCAGGAAATGATTGAAAAAGTACAGGGTAGTGATAATATTTTGGAAAACAAAACCATTTTGTTGGTTGATGATGATATGCGAAATGTTTTTGCGCTCTCCAGTCTGTTGGAAAGCTATCAGGCAAAAGTAATTGTTGGTAGAAATGGTAAAATTGGCCTTGAAAAACTTAAAGAGCATCCCGAAACCGATTTAATCTTGTTGGATATAATGATGCCTGAAATGGATGGCTACGAAGCCATGAAAATAATTAGAAAGGATAAAAGATTTAAAGATGTTCCTATTATTGCCCTTACCGCCAAAGCCATGAAAGAAGACCGTGAAAAGTGTATTGCCGCCGGTGCCAACGAATACCTTTCAAAACCCGTTGACCGCGACAAACTTATTTCGTTGCTGAGGGTTTGGCTCTATAAATAAACCTGTTGCATGAAGACTCCTTCGCCTGATGAAATAGATAAAATTGAACTTGATTTGCTCCTCGAAGCGGTTCATAAAGGGTATGGGTTCGATTTTAGAAACTATAGTAAAGCACACATCCTTCGCAGGTTAACCTATTTTCAGAATGTAAACGGGTTGCAATCCTTTTCGCAGGTTCAGGATTTGATTTTGCACAACAAAAGCAAGATGAAAGAGTTGCTTGGCGAGTTGTCGATTAAAGTTACCGAAATGTTTCGCGACCCCGCTTTTTATCTGACTTTGCGAAAACGGGTAATCCCGTTGTTAAAAACATACCCCTTCCCAAAAATATGGATTGCAGGCTGTTCAACCGGCGAAGAGGTTTACTCAATGGCCATACTGTTGAGGGAAGAAGGGCTGTTAAAGCGAACGCAGATTTTTGCCACCGACTTTAACGAAAAAGCCATCGAAAAAGCAAAGAAGGGTATTTATTCTATCGATAAAATAAAACATTATACCGTTAATTATCAAAAAGCCGGTGGTAAAAATTCATTCTCTGACTATTATAAGGTGATTGATAACAGGGTAGAAATCGACCCCATGCTTCGCCAAAATGTTCAGTTTGCATTACACAATCTCGTGAGCGATGCAAAATTTGAAACAGTTAATATGATTTCGTGCCGCAATGTGCTGATATATTTTAATAAAGAGTTGCAAGACAGAGTAATAAATTTGTTTACCGACAGTTTGATAAATGGTGGATACCTTGTGCTGGGAATGAAAGAGAGCCTGCTGTTTAGCAGTAAATCGGGATTGTATAAAACGATTGATAACGACAGAAAGATTTTTCAAAAAAAGCTTATCGGCGAAAACTAATTAATAAACTTGTTTAAGGCTAACCTGATGATAATAAATATAGAATATTGTAAATCAGAAAATGAATTCCATTATTCCCCTCCTTGCAGAGCCTGTCGCGACTTTTGTCGGGAGGATAACGGGGGTGGGTCTATTAAAAAAGATATTCATTTCTCTGGTTTACAATATTTTACCGGTAGTTTGAATAAAAGACTTTAAACAAGTTCAATAATAAGAAATATGGCACGCTATAAACTTGTTGTTATCGGGGCTTCAGCAGGTGGACTTACCGCCATTGAAAAGCTGTTGGCACCTTTGCCAAAGGACTTTGGTATTCCCATTGTTATTGTGCAACATATTAGTCCCGATTCGGAAAACTACATGGTTACTTTGTTAAATAACAACCTTGCATTAAGAGTTAAGGAGGCTGACGAAAAAGAGGTTGTTAAACCCGGAACGGTTTATATTGCACCACCCAATTTTCATGTGTTTATAGAGGAAGATCTATCCATTACCCTCTCGGTTGAAGAGCGGGTTAACTTTTCCCGTCCTTCCATTGACGTGCTATTTGAAACTGCTGCCATATCAATTGGTAATCAGGTTGTAGGAATAGTATTGACCGGGGGCAATCAGGATGGTGCCATGGGGTTAAAAATGATAAAAAACAGGGGAGGCCTAACCATTGTGCAATCTGCCGAAGAGGCTCAGGTTGCTATAATGCCCTCCATTGCCATAAAAACTTCCCATCCCGATTATGTGCTTACCCTTAGCGAAATAAGTGATTTGCTTTTGCGTGTTGCCGGCGACTTTAATTCCATATAACCGCTACTTCTTGCAGCTTACGGATTTTTACCAAAAAAACGGTTTGTTAATTCTTTATCCTTTTCTTTATAGGCTTTATACGGCTCCGAGTGTTTTAGTAGTTTTCGCTTTATCAACGGGCTTAATAATGAAGTTGTTTTTTTCATAAACGACGTGGTTGCCTTTTCGTAAGCTTTATAAAAATCATCAAGGGTTTGTTTTCTGAAATGAAGGATTTGTTCCAGGTCATCTCCGTCGTCGTAATAACCGCAGTGAAAATTGGTGGTGGCAAATGCATGTTTCGGGAAGTCAAGGTTTTTAAGCCCGACAATACTAAAAACGGTTTCCAACATGGTGCGGTAATTAGTCCGGCATTTTTCGCCGCCGCCAAGGTTAAAAGTTTTACGATTGAGAACCTTTTCGCGTCCCAGAGCCTTCACAAAAGCGCGGGCAGTATCTTCAGGCGTTGTAATTTCAATATATGTATCAAGCGGCATGTGAAACATTAGTTTGCTTATTTTATGATTGTCGTTCCACATAATGGCCGAAAGCCTGAAGATGGTCCAGTTGAGTTTGCTCTTTCTGATTAATTCTTCGGCAGCAAGTTTTGTAACGGCATACTCCTCTCCCAAACTTGGTTTTAAGGGGTCGTTAACTTTAATGTACGGATTTTTTAACCTGTCGCCATAAACCGAAACCGATGAGCTGTACATTAAAAAAGCCTTTGGAGAGTGACGTCTGATAACCTTTAACAGATTAGAAGTTCCCTTTACGTTGACAGCTTCTGCCAATTCGGGTTGGTCGTCGGCAAGCGGCGGAATGATGGCTGCGAGATGAATGATGTAATCCATGCCCTTTACCGCAGGTTCCAAATCGTGCAGGTTTCTTATATCGCCATATACAATGTTGATGCTGTTTTTATAAGGCCTGAAAAGTTTTTTGCTTCTGGAATTTTTTTTGCTAAAAACCGTTAACGCCACATCTTTTTTAACAACAAGTTGTTTTAGAACCTGATAGCCTATACTTCCGGATGCGCCTGTTAGCAAAACCTTTTTCATAAAGCAAAGTTACTTTATTCTTTTCAGCCTTTTATAAAGTTTGAGTTTTTTCTCTCGCTTTGTTTCTGTTCGGCCTGAGTTTTAGTTGTGAAACAATCAAACCAAGCAACATAATAAGGGCACCGGCACCTTTTTTTAATGTAATTGTTTCGTGCAGCAGCATCCATCCTCCCATCATGGCAAAAACCGATTCAAAGCTTAAAATAATAGCCGCTTTTGATGGTGCTACGTTGCGTTGTCCCACAACCTGAAGGGTGTAAGCCACTCCAATCGACATGATGCCGCCATAAAGAATAGGATAGAGGGCACCCGTTACCATACTCCACCTGACCTCTTCAAAAATTGCTGCTGCAATTAGGTTCAGCAGGGCACTTACGGTAAATTGAATAACCGACAAAAGCAGTACATTGGTTTTGGGGGCATAGTGGCCAATCAGGAGGATGTGAATGGCCCAAAACAAAGCGCTTATCAGTACCAACCCATCACCGGGAGCCATTTTAAACTGCTTGTTGATGGAAAGGAGATAAAGGCCGACAACAGCGAGGAAAGCACCCATCCATACCTCTTTTGATATTTTATGTTTGATAAAAACACCCAGAAACAGAACAATTATAATATCAAAACTGGTGATAAAGCCGGCATTGCCTGCCGTTGATTTAACAATGCCGATTTGTTGTAACGAGGCGGCCACAAAAAGAACAACACCTAAAAGAATGCCCCCTTTGATGGTGAACTTTTTGTTGCTGTTACCTGTTGATTGACTGAACAGCTGTTTTTGAAAAAGTAAAAGGGGTAACAATGATGTTGCACCCAAAGCAAATCGAATACCGTTGAAGGCAAAGGGGCCGATAAACTCCATTCCTGCTTTTTGTGCCACAAAGGCAAAT
>Ga0256831_1001329_pt1 | contig 13066 bp, 12 predicted proteins | sample 132544metaG_FD_189087 | JGI IMG/M metagenome (GOLD analysis project Ga0256831, IMG submission 189087) | Hydrothermal vent microbial communities from Lau Basin, Pacific Ocean - 132-544 | ecosystem: Environmental > Aquatic > Marine > Hydrothermal vents | place: Pacific Ocean: Lau Basin | collected... | reverse complement strand
ATCCGGGGTCGGTCTGAATTTCATGCTGGAAGAAGAAGCCCTCCTGGCCGAGAAACTCGGGCAGGTTGCCCTGTGGCCGGGGGAGGGCTTTCCCATAGCGCTTTCTTTTGTCTGGCGTGCAAAAGAATCTGATACTCCCTTGATGAAGGCCGTGCTGGGGGCCATGCTCGCCACCTGGCCTGGAGCAAAAGCTTGTCCCTGCTGAGCCTGTTTATCACTCCCGCTCGTCGATGGGGATAAATTCCCGGGATGGTTCACCGGTGTAGATCTGGCGCGGTCTGCCGATTTTTGTGGTAGTATCTTCGCGCATTTCCTTCCATTGGGCAATCCATCCGGGCAGGCGTCCCAGGGCAAACATGACGGTAAACATATTTGAGGGGATACCTATGGCCCGGTAAATAATGCCGGAATAAAAATCAACGTTGGGATAAAGATTGCGTTTGATGAAATAATCATCATTTAAGGCGATTTCCTCAAGCTGCTGGGCCAGATCAAGCAGGGGGTCGGATACATCCAGCAATGCAAGGATTTCATGGCATGCGTTCTTGATAATTGTGCCCCGGGGATCAAAGGTACGGTAAACCCGATGCCCGAAGCCAGATAATTTAAACGGATCGTTTTTATCCTTTGCCTTGGCAATATATTTGTTGAAATTACAGTCGTCGGCATAGATGGTTTCCAGCATCTCGATGACCGCCTCGTTGGCGCCTCCGTGCAGCGGGCCCCAGAGAGCATTGATGCCGGCGGCAATGGAGGCATACAGGTTGACGCCGGCGCTGCCGACCATGCGGACCGTTGCCGTGGAACAGTTCTGCTCATGGTCGGCGTGTAGGATGAGTAGCTTGTTCAGGGCCGCAACCACCTCTGGTCTGACGGTGTAGGGTTTGACCGGTTTGTCGAACATCATGTTGAGGAAGTTGCCGCAGTATGACAGATCGTTGCTGGGATACACCAGGGGATGGCCCATGGACTTTTTATAGGAAAAGGCGGCAATGGTCCTGATCTTTGAAATGAGACGGGCCGCCGTCATTTCAACATTTTCCAGGGGATCATCACTCATTTCCGGGTAATAGTTATGCAGTGTGTTGACCATGACCGACAGGATGGACATGGGAGATGCATTGGGAGGGAAATGATCGAAAAAATGGAGCATGTCCTCGTGTAGCAGGGCGAATCGCTCAAGAAGGCCCTTAAACCGCTCAAGTTCTTTGGCATTGGGCAGCTTCCCGTGCAGGAGCAGGTAGGCTACCTCAATAAAGAGACATTTTTCCGCCAGATCCTCTATGGCATAACCGCGATAGCGGAGAATTCCCCGGTTACCGTCGAGAAAAGTAATATCACTGTAGCAGGATCCTGTATTTTTAAATCCTGGATCAATGGTAATGCAGCCGGTCTGTTGGAGAAGACCTTTGAAGTCGATGCCGCGATCCCCTTCCGATCCCTCAATGATGGGAAAGGTATAGCTTTTTCCGTCAATAATGAGTTTGGCTTCCTGCCCGTTTGTTGTTTCCGTCATAATCCTTTTGTATTTCTTAATTTGGTATTTCTTACTTTTTGTATTTCTTGAAAAATACGAGTTCGAGTTGTCCCGTTTTGCAGGGGGACAAAGAATCTTGCCGGTGTGGAACCTCCGTCTCCCCGCACGCAGCTCCTGTTTTTTGGGAGCTTTTCCTTAGGCTGTTGAAACAACAAGATGAAGTGCGGAGTTTCCGTGAACTCTATATTTTGTGCAGAAGAAAAACGTTCCCTCCCGACAGGAGAAAAACAATGCGCGAAATTATTGTTCGGGTACAATGGAAGAAGATACTACTTGGTAGCCTTGATGCACTGCAAAAAGTCGACAGGGAATAATGTCGATCTCTACACACAAAGAGTAACTATAGTCCAAAAGAGTAAAAATATCAAGATGAATGCCTGTGCAGGATAATTGGACTGCAATGGTTTTCCCTTACGGTGAACAAAATCTGAAAATGAATACATCAAAACTTTATGTCAAAAGGTTGTGCCGGTTTATTGAATGTGTTGATATTTATCCTGTTTCCTGTGAACGGCTGGCCGACGGCCGCAGTGACCGGCAGTGGCTTGATGCCGTTCTTGCCGGGGGCGCCACTGTTGTCCAGTTGCGTGACAAGGATTCAGAGGATGGGAAACTCTTGGAAAAGGCTCGATATTTTCGCCGAAAGACACGAGAGGCGGGTGCGCTTTTTCTGGTCAATGATCGGCTTGATATAGCCCTCTTGAGTGATGCCGACGGTATTCACCTGGGGCAGGATGATCTGCCGCCGGAAGATGTGCGGAAGCTCGCTCCGGATATGATTATCGGTCTTTCCTGCAACAGTGAGGAGCAGGCCATGGAGCTGGGCCGTCTTGAACAGCAGGGCGGTTGTCCGGTGTCGTATTATAATATTGGTCCGCTCTTCCCCACCGGCACTAAAGAGGGGCTGGTGCATTTTCTGGGTCCACAGGCCATAGAACGTTTTTCCAGGCATTGCCGTCTGCCCTTTACGGTTATGGGTGGTATCAAGGCTGAACATATACCGGAGCTTGTGGGCTATGGCGCTCACAGGATTGCCGTGGTAACGGCTATCTCCCAGGCGACGGACATTGCAGCGGAAACCGGCCGTCTGCGAAACATGATTGCTGATGCATGCAGGAAAAACAATAATGGGTGAACAGAAAAAACAGCGGCACGCCATCCTTCGGGCCATGGAATATGCGGTGCCGGAAGATAAAATGGAAGAGGCAAAGGATCTGATCAATCGTTACCGGGATGATAAAATCGCCCTTGACCTGCTGCTGGAGTTTTACAGTTATCTCCCCGAGGCTGGTGAGGATTATGTCCGCGAGATACGCATGGTCTCCAGGTCGGGCGGCGTTTTTCTGTTGGCGGCCATGACCGGAGTGTCAGCATACCTGTATCTGATTTCCAGTGAAGGGATTGAATTTCATGGAAGTCTCGCCGATGCTTACCTGGAGCAGGAGCTCCTTGATTTTTTTGATTATGATGATTTGCAGTCATTGCAGCAGGATTGTTCCACACCGGATAAGTTCCCTCAGTATGAACCCCTGCAGGTGGACGAGGATATCTGCCCGGCCTGCCATGCCGTAACCGGAGAAGTGCACGAGCTGGGCTGTCCGGTCGAGATTTGTCCCTGGTGCGGCGGCCAGCTTATCAGCTGTTCCTGCCGTTTTGATCAACTGGGTGTTGAGGTCATGACGGACGCGGATATCGCCCGTTTTGAGGCGTTGCTGAATGAACGTGGGCGAATAGCCTATTCACCCGATCAGCGGCCGAGCTTTGCCGATGAAGGACCGGGTGTTGTGCTGGAGTAGCGCAGATTTTTTTGGTTTTACTGTCTTGATAAGATGGGCAGGCAGGGAAGGGCCGCAACCGGTGCCATATGGTTTGATACGGCACCGGTTGTGTTGGCAGTATTATTTTTTCAGGGATTCCAGGTATTCAAAGAGATCGGAATTTGTTGACAATATCAACGAGGTGTTGTTGCCAATGATGTTTTTATAACTTTCCAGGCTTTTCTGGAAGGAATAAAATTCCGGATCTTTTGAGTACACCAATCCGTAAATTTTTGTGGCCTCTGCATCCGCCTTACCTTTAATTTCGGTGGCCTCCCGTTTTGCCTTTGAAGTAATTTCCTTGAGCTCCCGATCCACTTTGCCAAGAATTTCCGCCTTTCGTCCTTCACCCTCGGAGCGTTTTTCAGCGGCGATTCTTTTTCGTTCCGAGATCATCCTGGCATACACCTTTTTCCGTACCGTATCAATATAGTTGACCCTTTTGAACATCACGTCAATAAGGGTAATCCCGTATTTCGGGGTGACGCTGGAGGCGGCTTTAAGGACCTGTTGGCTGATTTTATCTCGGCCGACTTTGGGTGGTTTGCTCATGTCGCCTGCCTGGGTGGTGGACATGACCGTGGACATCATATAATCGGGTTTCCAGTCGGAGCTGCGGATTATGTCAATGAGATTATTTTTGTTGACCAGATCGCGAACCGTTCCGTTTATGATGTCATCAAGCAGCGATTGCGCCCTTGCCTCAGTGCCCACCGCCTGCAGGAATGTGAGGGCGTTTGAAATTCGCCAGCGGGCGGTATTGTCGATGTAGATAAAGGTCTTGTCATTGGTCGGTATCTGGTTAGGATCGCCGTCCCAGATCATGATTCGTTTTTCAAAGTATTGGACCTTCTGGGTTACGGGTCGTTTGAAATGGAGCCCGGCGTCCGTGACCGGCTGACCGACGGGTTTACCGAATTCGGTAATAACCGCCTGCTGGCCCTCTCTGAGGATAAAAAAACCGTCCCAGGCCATTGCGATAAGGCCGAAGACCACGCCAAGGAGAATAATACGCACTATATGTTTCATAATCGTTCCTGCCGCTATCCTATTTTATTTCCGGTTTCGGTGATTTTTTGGCCAAATCGAGAAACGGAAGAAGGGTCTGTTGTTTTTTGTCCATGACGTAAATATGGTCGACGCCGGGCAGAATATCCTGCATGGCCTCAAGGTACATTCTGCGCCTGGTGACATCCGGGGCCAGTTGGTATTCCTTGACAATGGCACGAAAACGATTGGTCTCGCCTTGTGCCCGGTTAATCCGCTGAATTGCATAGCCGTGCGCTTCTTCAACGATTCTTTTGGCGCTGCCCCGTGCTTTGGGTATGACCCGGTTATAGGTTTCCTCGGCCTCGTTGACCAGTCGTTTTCGGTCCTGGTCGGCCTCGTTGACTTCATTGAAGGCCGGTTTGACGGGGTCGGGCGGGTTAATATCAAGAAATCGCAGCGTAACAATGGAAACGCCGCACTCCAGAAGATTCAGTTGTTTCTGGAGCTCCTGTTTGGCGGAACCGGCAAGGATTTCCCGGTTGCTGAGCACATAATCGAAGTCCATGTTGCCGACAATACGCCTGGTGACCATTTCCGAGGCATCGCGGACCGCCTGCGGCACGTTGCGGACCTTGAACAGGAAATTGACCGGATCACTGACCTTGTACTGGACGATCCAGTCGACGTTGATGACGTTTTTGTCACCGGTCAGCATCAGCGATTCCATGTCAAAACCCCGTCGATCAAAGACGGAAGTCTTGCCGGGCATGCGGGTCCTGAAGCCGAATTCTTCTTTACGCACCGATTCCACATCAACCTTGATCAGATCTTCCATATAGGGAATCTTAAAGTTGAGGCCCGGCTGCGTGGTGCGGGCATATTCACCGAATCTGAGAATGATGCCGACCTTGCCGGGTTCAATGGTATAGAATGATGAGTAGACGCCTTTGAAGACGAGCAGGGCCAAGATAATCAGGAAAATTTTTCCGATGCCCGGGCCGACGCTCGGCGTTGACGAGGGTGGGGCGCCGTCATCGCCCTGGTTGTTTTGCTGGTCCTGACCACCAAAGGTGTCCCGGATTTTCTGGATCAGGGCGGCTAATATATCTTCAGGTGAGGAAGGCTTCTTGTTCTGCCCCCAGGGAGGCTGTTGGTTCATGGGCATGGAAGACCTCTATCTTCACGGGTTGAGGAAAAGAATGCCCTTTTGTTGTAAGGGCCGGATGGAATAATTTTCGAAAAAGTAGTTTGTATTAAAAACCGGAAACACCAGGCTGACAAGTCTTTTCTCGCTGCACCTCTATGAAAGGGGCGGGTTGAACCTTAACTTCCGGATCACTTTCATTGTTCGCTGTGGCTGTGGCCTGAAATTTCAGTCCAGCCATGCTGGTTACAAAAGTGGCATCGGTGCATGAAGATCGGCAATCCACCAGCAGAGAAAAAAGATCGCAAGAGCACAACAGAAAAGAAAGCGCTGAATGGCGGTATTATCAGCAATCTGTATGAGGTTTGTGAGGATGATCAGCAACCCGACAACAATGCCGCAGAAAAAACCAAACAGGTGAGCGCCCAGGTCGGTATGTTTTCCCTCGGACCCCAAAAAGGCGAGCAGACCCGCCCCAGCGCCAAGGGGAATAAGAAATCGAAGCGGTGAATTTCTGCTCAGTTTTATTTGCAGGCCACTGAACATTCCTATGGCGGCAAAGACGGCGGTGGAAAAACCCACTGAATAATGGGGCCCATTCCTGATGACAATATTGATAAAATTAGCCAGAGCCCCGGTGAGCAGGAGCAAAAGCCAGCCGGAGCCGTAGCCGATTGTTGTACAGAGCAGGTGCACCATGAATCCACCGATCAGACAGTTGCCCAGTACATGCATGGCGTCGGCATGCAGGCTCAGGCCGGTTACGAGCCGCCACCACTGACCATGATCCAGGATCTGTGAACTGTCGATGGCCCCGACCTCAAACCAGGGATTGCCGGGATGCCAGGGGCCGGTAACCTGGAAGAAGAGAAAAAGACCGCCGATCATCACCAGGGTCGGCGGGGGCGGTGTCTGCCTGTGCCGTTGCTGTATCCAGTTAGGGGGTGGAGGCCAGTTGCTGTTTTCCTCAAGATAGGCCTGCAGTTGTTGCCTGGCCGGGTCGGCTTCCTCTCGGGGAACGAGTAAAAGGGTATCCTGTTGAAGATAGTCAATGCCCATTGCGGCAAGAACCAGGGCGCAGGCGGAAATATGATCATGCTCTCCCTGTGCAACCACGGAGTATTGCGCATTCTCATCCATGATCAGGTTTGGGAGAGTGTTGTTTTTCATGAGGAAGGTAAGGTGGGTTTCTTGTTTAACACCTCAATCCTGTAGTTGTTCGTGCACCGAGAATGTTGAGACAGGTGCAGGTACAAGGGACAGGTATCGGGCCTGCGAGACTCCGAGTGAATTTCGGCATAGTTGTACTGCTGCCCGTACATCGAGCACAAAATTCGTGAAGCCGACACGATAAATATGCCTGTATCAGCGTCCGGATACCGGATAACTGCAGAATTTAGGTAATAACCTTAAGCGTAAACCATGACAAGTCAAGGATGAGTTGGTAAGGTGGCTGGGATGAAAATTTATCCGGGATTTTATTTCTCGTTATTGTTCATCGAAAACCCTCTTGATTGCCGTTGTTTTTTGAATGATGTCAGAGGGGATATAGTCGGATATGTTGAGCGGATTTCGATTCGTACACCATTCAATAAAAAAATTAATGCAAGAGGGTACTAGTATGGCACAGGCGCAACAGGGAGACACTGTAAAAATTCATTATACCGGAAAATTGGAGGACGGCAGTGTCTTTGATTCTTCCGAGGGGCGCGATCCCCTGGAATTCACCATCGGCAGCGGCCAGGTAATTCCCGGCTTTGAAGAAGCGGTTATGGGTATGGCCGGCGGTGACAAAAAAGAGGTGACTATTCCGGCAGATAAGGCCTACGGCCAGCGGAATGAAGAGATGATTATCCAGGCGCCGCGTGATCAGGTGCCTGCGGATATTAATCCGGAGGTCGGCCAGCAGTTGCAGATGGCCGGGCCTGGTGGTGAGACCGTTATTGTACAGGTAACCGAGGTGACTGATGACCATATTACTCTTGATGCCAATCCACCATTGGCCGGCAAGGATTTAACCTTTGCCATTGAACTGGTGTCTATCGATTGATGATTTTGTTTGACGTGCGCCGTTTTGCAATGATATCCTTTAGCTGATGATGCATTCCGACGGAATTGTCGAGACGGCGTATGTTCTGGCAATGCGTGATTTATGATTTTCTCAAGAAATCTAATCGCGTTTGCCGGAGGGAGAGGTGTAGTATGTACGGCGGCAAATAAGGTATCTGCGTAGAATAAGGTGGCTGCGATGGAGTATACGAGAAAAGAATTTTTAGTTGCATTGGCCGCCGGTTTTGCCTCCCTGGGGCTTCCCGGACTCTCTTCATCAGCCGAGGCAAAGTCGGTGCCGTCAACAAAGGGAAAAAGGCACATCAAGGAAATACAAGTCGAATGGCTGGGGCATGGGTCTTTTAAGTTTGTCTCCAGAGGCGGCAAGGTCATTCTTCTTGATCCCTGGATAAGCACCAACCCGAAAGCTCCCTCCCGTTACCGTTCTTTTGAGCACTTCGGCAAGGTGGATCTTCTGTTGTTCACCCATGGGCATGTGGATCATTTCATGCTGCCTGACGTCAAGAAACTGGTCGCCCGATACGATCCGGATATTATTGCTCCCTGGGAGCTTGATTTTTTCATCAAGTCGGAAATCCCCCAGGCCAGATGTATGACTTTTCAACTGGCCAATATCGGCGCGACCTATAATTACCATGGGATAGATATTTCCATGGTCAATGCCGTCCATTCATCAGGCGCCCAGTTGACCGGGTTTACCGGCACCAATAAATACATGGGACGACCCGTCGGTTATGTCCTTTCCTTTGAAAATTCCCTTACCATATATCATTCCGGCGATACCGCCCTTATGTCGGATATGAAGCTTGTTATTGGCGAGTATTACAAGCCGGATATCGCCATTTTGCCCATCGGCAATGTCTTTACCATGGGGCCGAAAGAAGCGGCGTATGCCTGCAAGATGATCAGGCCTTCCTTCGTGATTCCGGAGCACTACGGTACCTTCCCTGCTCTGGAACAGACGGCCGATTCCTTTGTCAAGTATTTGAAAACCTTCTCTCCACAGACACAACCACTGGTTTTAACGCCGGGAAAACCCCTTCTCGTCTGATTTTTTCTCCCCTATGAACTGGCAGGAACGTTCCCACCTCAATGAACAGGATTCTTCTGACCTGAGCAAGAAGCCGACCGGGATCAGCCTGTTTTTTAAAATCAATTTTTTGATTTTCATGCTGGTCTTTCTCTCCGTTGGAACGGCCACCCTTTTTTCCATTACCCGCCAGACCAGAAACCTCAAAGATGCACTGCTGCAACGGGATAAGCTCATAGTTGACCAGGCGGCCCTGGCGGTTCAGGGCGCTTTTTTTACCCTGAACTGGAGCTTTGTCGAAGAGATGCTGCACAAGACGATAACAGATCAGGATATACTCTGGATCTGTGTTTTTCGGCCGGATGGCGATATCTATCTCTGTGGGGGGGAGCCGAAAAAATATCAGGGAAAGATTCGTTCCATTATCGAAAAAAAGGGGCCGGCAACGGGCAAGGATACGGTTTTTTTTCAGTTGGCCACCGATTCCTTTGAACTTATTAAAAAAATACCTGTTGGCAAGGAGTCGTGGTTCGTTTCCCTTGGTGGAACTACGGAACGTATTTCACAGCAGAATCGCCAGCTTATAAACACTAACCTGGCCTGGGCCCTGGCAACGGTACTCATAGGGATTTTTATCGGCAGTCTGTTTTTGCGAAAAATAACCAGGCCGCTTTCCGAGATCTCAAATGTGGCCCGTGATATAGCCCAGGGCAATTTCGGCAGGCAGATCCACATTGAAACCGGTGACGAAATAGAAATGCTGGCCGAACAGTTTAACCTGATGTCAGCGGCGCTAGAAAAATCCTATAATGCCCTGACAAGCTATAATGACGATCTCGCCCGGGAGGTGAAAAAACGCACCCACGCACAACAGGTCGTCAACCGGCGGCTTCGCGCCATCCTGCAGACGACCGACCAGGGGTTCTGGCTGGTGGACAATAATCTCATTACCCGGGAAATCAATCCCCGGATGGCGGAAATACTTGACCGGCCTTCCGAAGAGATAATGGGACGTTCAATTCTTGATTTTTTTTCCGGCAAGGACAGAGAGTTTTTTGCGTTGAGTATGCGGGACGACAGTGGGGAGAGGACACGTCGGCAGCAGGTTATTCTCAAACGTGAAGGACGTTCTTCCCTTGCCTGTCTGGTGGGCGTCACTCCGCTCATGCTTGGTGATTTCGGTGCCCGCTCCGGGGCCTTTGCCATGTTTACCGATGTTTCCGTACTGAAAACCGTTATGCGGAAATTGCGGCTTGCCAAGGAAAATGCGGAAAAGGCAAATCGTGCCAAGAGCTATTTTCTTGCCAACATGAGCCATGAAATAAGAACACCGCTCAACGGTATTGTCGGTATGCTGCGTCTGCTTTCGGGAACGCAACTCACTCAAGAACAGCAGAAAATGTTGCGCAGCGCCCAGCATTCGGCTGATTTTCTGTTAAATCTGCTCAACGACCTGCTTGATCTGTCCAAAATTGAAGCGGGCCAGCTTGAACTGGAACAGCGACCTTTTTCCATCTCCGGCCTGCTGGATCAGCTGGCAAGTATGTTTTCCGTTCAGGCTGAGGAACGCGGCCTGAAACTTACGACATCACTTTCTCCGGATGTGCCTGACATCCTCATCGGCGATCAGCTGCGACTGCGCCAGATACTGACCAATCTGCTGAGTAACAGCTTTAAATTTACCCGGCAGGGATTTATTTCCGTTCATATCGGTCTTGCGGACAGGACCGAAAAACGGGCCGTCCTGCACTGCAGGGTTGAGGATACCGGTACCGGAGTGCCCAGGGAAAAACAGGATGAAATATTTCATTCCTTTACCCAGGCTGACAGCTCGACAACCAGGAATTTCGGCGGTACCGGTCTTGGCCTTGCCATCTGCAAGGAGCTGTGCGCCCTGATGAACGGGTCTATCTGGCTGGAAAGTGAAGAGGGATGCGGCAGTATTTTTCACTGCACCATGGAGCTTGCAATAGCGCTTGAAAAAAAGCTCCTTGATTATGACCAACCTGCCGGAACAGAGCCTGCCGAGGCCGGCCCGTTATCTATCCTGGTTGTCGAGGATAATGCAACCAACAGGGAGGTTGCGCAGATGACCCTGGAACAGGACGGTCACAGAATAACTCTTGCCCGGGACGGGATCGAGGCCCTTGAAAAAATGACGGCTGCAAGATTTGATCTTGTTCTGATGGATATGCAGATGCCGAAAATGGACGGTGTCACTGCCTGTCGTTTGATCAGGGCCTGTGAGCGGGGAGAGCTCAGCGAAGCAGATGATGCGTTGCAACCTTTACTGGAAAGGCTTGTCAGAAAAATAGAGGGCAGTTATACCCCGATTATCGCCCTGACGGCCAATGTTCTGAGAACGGACCGGGAAAGATGTGTTCAGGCCGGAATGGATGATTATTTAAGTAAACCGATCCAGCCGCAGGAAATTACCCGGATTTTATCCAGGTACACCCCTGTTGCACAAGACAAATCTTCCCCGGACGATACTGCGCCTGCTGCAACATCTCCAGAAGAATCAGAAGCCCTGACCAGGGCCCGCAATCATTTGCGTACGATGTACAATTTTACCGACGAACAGTTTGAAAAACTGCTTCAGACAGCCCTTGTAACCCTGCGAACGGATCTGGCCGATCTGGAACGCGCCTTTGCCGATGGCGACATGGGACTGGTTGGCGCCAAGGCCCATAAATGCAAAGGTTCCCTGGTTATGCTCGGGATGCAGGATGCGGCTGATAATGCGGCGGAAATTGAAAACCATGCCCGGGAAAAGGAGATAGAATCAATTGGTGCATTGCTTGATGACTTACATCTCCAGTTGGCAGAACTTCTGGTACAGGAGCAGGCATAGGAATTCTGGATTTCTTGCAAAAGGGCAACAGGGGAATGCGGGTGAAAATTTCCGGAGCCGGGCGGCATCGAGCGCTCCCGACTCCGGAGAGAGGATGTTGAGTGAAAAATCACTTGCTGTGCATGCTGCCCATTTTGTCCATCATTTGGGCACGCAGCTCAAGCATCTCTTTTTCAATTTTGGCCAGATCCTGGGGGGTGGTTGCCGGGTTTCGCATGGCCTCCATGTAGTCGAAGCGTTTTTCCATCATCTGTTTGCGCAAGGCACGGGTCTGGTTCATGAACTCCTGGCGTTGCTGCGGTGTCATATTCCACATCATGCCGTTGCAGCCCATTCCCATCATTCCGGGTCCCATCATCTTCCCATTCATCATGCCCGGCCCCATCATTGGGCCGTTCATCATCCCGGGTCCCATCATTTGTCCATTCATCATGGCGTTGTGATGTGTCTGCGGGCTCGCGCTCGCTGTTCCGGTCTGGGCGATGGCCGTGCCGGCAAGCAGACCAAAGGCGAGGATTGATGCAAAAAGTTTTGTTTTCATCGTGGTTGTTTTCATTGGATATTCTCCTGTAGTGTTAGTTATCAGGCAGACACCATGCCCGCCCGGGTTGTTTGTCATGTTTCCTGTTGGCGTATTTCTGCTTTCTTCTGTAACGCTGCCCGGCAATGGGGGCAGAACTGCCAGCTGGTTTCCACAATCCGGTTGCACCCGGGGCAGTGACTTTTCAGGCCATGGCCGCATTCTGGACAGCGCAGAAAGGTTTCTTCCACTTCGCAGCTGCACCCCGGGCATTGTTTTTTTCTGTTGCTTCTCCTGCGCAGGAGAAGGATGACAACCGTGCCGGCCAGCAGGAGGAACACCGGAAGCAGGAAAACAGGACCCGGAAAAAAGGTGCCGGGGCCGCAAAACCAGCCGCCATGACCAAAACCTGATCCAAATCCACCATGCATCATTGTATATTCCTCCTGCTGAAGCAAAGTTGCGTTCTTGTTTGCTGTTATCCCTGATAAAGCAGGGATTATGCCTGTTTGTCACTTAAGATATTTTTCAGTATAATTTGTTGGAATAAAAGGGATTTTTATTGAATTTCGTTCAAGATGGTGCCTTGCGGTATGGGGAGGTGCCCTGTTTCTGGACAGGGAAGGGATGGGGAATGGATTGCAAATGCCTTGATTTCAGGCAGGGGGCGGCTGAAGCATCCCGGAGCGGAACAATACCCCCCCCCAGGAGCGGCATCAGTGGCGAAAAGAGAAAAGAGGTTTCTCTGACCTCGGCTTTTGTTTACATATAACGTTATGGGTTGTATGGTTTATGATATGATACAGTCTTTTGCATGTAAGGAAACGGAGAAAATTTTTAACAGGATCTATTCCAAGAAATTGCCCCCGGCAATTCAAAGGGTGGCCTTTAAAAAATTGCGCATGTTGCACAGGTCTGTCGATTTGATTGATCTTAGAATTCCTCCTGCAAACCGGCTTGAACAGTTGGCAGGCTCGAGAAAAGGGCAGCATAGTATTCGAATTAATGACCAGTGGCGTATTTGTTTTGTCTGGAAGGACAACCATGCAGAACAGGTTGAAATCGTCGATTACCACTAAAGGTATTGTTATGAAAACAGAAAAA
>Ga0256831_1001328_pt1 | contig 13076 bp, 15 predicted proteins | sample 132544metaG_FD_189087 | JGI IMG/M metagenome (GOLD analysis project Ga0256831, IMG submission 189087) | Hydrothermal vent microbial communities from Lau Basin, Pacific Ocean - 132-544 | ecosystem: Environmental > Aquatic > Marine > Hydrothermal vents | place: Pacific Ocean: Lau Basin | collected... | reverse complement strand
CATCCTACATAGGACGGGGTTTCTTTTTGTCTGACATTCTGGTAACATCCTGCTCATGGCAATACCAACACCCCCAAAGATTGACAACTCTTTACCGCCAGATATTGACGCAGGTATACCTTTGCCTGAAAAAAAGCAACAACTAAGAGGCGAGGAAGCCTTTAAGAAGCGTAATGCTGACGCGATGCGCAATATACTCAGAGGCGAGTTGACCAAGAAAGAGATTGGATTTTTCTACGGTATTTCAGACCGTACACTCGCTCTTATGATGAAGAACCAAGTCGATCCAATTAACCCAAATATGCCTCACGCCTACCAGCGTTTCAGACTGAGTGATGTAACTCAGGTTATAGATCGCCGTATCAAGAAAGAAGTCAAGCCTACTGATATGGTGAATATCAATCGAGCAAAAGATTTAGAACAGGCGACCAAGAAAAAGAAGATCGCCATTATGCAACTCGAAAAGACATTGGTTGAGGTTGAAGAGGCTCGCAAAGCACATGCGCTTTTGGTAAAAACAATTTCACGCTGGATAGATTTGTTACCGGATGTGTGCGAGAGACGCAACTTAATCAATGATGGTAAACTGAACGAGTTTGTTGAGACAATACGAAAAGCGAAAGAAGAACTGTACGACGAGGTAGTGTATGAGTTCAAAGACTGAGTTCAATTTTCGTTCAGCAAAAAGTCTATTCCTTGAAATTGCCCAACTCTTGAAACCACCGTCTGGTATGGCTGTCAACGAAGTGCTTGACAAATACATGAAGCTTCAAGAGGGTGGTGATTTCGACAGTTCCCTAACGCCGTATATGATTGAGCCTATGAACTGGCTCACAGACCGCGAAACTCACATGATTGTGTATGTCTCACCCGCCCGTGGTGGTAAGTCGTTATGTCTGATTACCGGTAGCACAGTCTACATTATGATCGAAGACCCCAGTGACACAATCATCTATCACATGACAGAAGGTACAGCCAAAAAGTATTCAAAGTCTGTCTTGGCACGGGTATTCAGGAACACAAAGAAACTATTGTCTATCCTGCCAACCAACAAAAATGATGATAACGTCCTGCTGAAATTGTTTAAAAATGCAATGATGTTGGCGATAGCTAACCCAGCCCCGACTAAAACGTCATCCGCTGATTACAAATACGTCTTAATCACAGACAATGACAGAACACCACAAGACAACGGCGAAGGTAACTGGTTAATTCAGGCAGACAAGAGAAATAGTACCTTTGGTTCGTCAGGTAAAACGATCATGGAGTCAAGCCCTAGATTTGATTTGTATGATCCTGATTGGAAACCAGACACGCCACACGAAGCACCGCCAGTTGAAGGTATCGTATCTTGGTACAACAAGGGTGATCGACGTATGGAATATCTCACATGTCCTCATTGCGGTACTGAGTTCAAATTACCTGCTGACCTGAGCCTGTTTAGACTACCAACAAAAGAGGCGATTCTTGCTGAGCTGAAAACAACAACGGTCACGGCTATGTCAAAGAAGTATGCCGTTATTTATCCGCCGTGTTGTGGTGCTGGAATACCTCAAAGTGAGAAGTTTGAGATTCGTAAAAGTGCGGTATGGAAAAAAGAGTTCCCCGATGCACCGAACAACAAAATCAAGTCTTATTGGGGAAATCCGTACACGATTACATTCCAGACATGGGACGGATTAATTTACAACTATATCAATGCAGTGGTGCATTATGACAAGACTCAAGATGAAGGCGAACTAAAAACTAGCTGTAACGTCGATTGTGGTGGTGTCTACACGCCGATTACAGGCACTGCGACTATCTCACTAACAAAGCTGAAAGAACGTCTCACTGACTACGGTGATCGCACCGTACCAAAAGGCGTAGTGTGCCTTTTGGCTCAAATAGACACTCAGAAATACCGATTTGTTGTGTCAATTATTGGTGTTGCCAAGAACAACGAGGCATACCTTATAGACCGCTTTGACATTAAACAGTCTATCCGAGAACGCGATGGTGGTGGGTATCTGAATGTGCAACCTGCCAGTTACGCCGAGGACTGGCAGAAGGTCAGAACAGAGGTCATGGAAAAGACATACCCCGTGCAAGATGACGGTGAGGATATGGGCGTTTTACATACCGTATGCGACATGCACGGCGTTGACGGAGCGACACAGAATGCCTATCAATTTGCAACAACGGTAAGTGATAGAGATTTCACGTTAGTACGAGGCGAGCGTCCTAATCCGAACAGCAATAATCCCCTATACATTGTTGGTAAGGTAGATAAAAAGTCAAATGCTGGACGTAGAGCCAAGGCTATTGGAACTAAGTATCTTCGCATCAACACCACGTTAGGTAAGGATATAGTTACGGCTCAGATCAACAGAGAAGAGGCTGGTAACAATTATATCCACATGAGTAAACATTTACCTATTAACGTATACGAAGAATTGACTGTTGAGGTGCGCACATCTAAAGGATGGGATAACCCAAGAGATAAGCGTAACGAGCAATTCGACTTGTTTGTTTACTTTACAGCACAATTACAATATTTGCAGAAAGATTTGTATTCACCGTTTTCATGGGACTCACCGCCTTTGGAGTTTCAGAGGTTGACTGCCGATACTATTGATGATAAAGTTGCGTCTGATTATGATCGTATCCTTGACATGAGGAACATGAGGCGATGAATTTACAACAACTTATAGACATGCGTGAGGAGCTGAATAAAAATATGTTCAGTGGCATAAAGTCTATGAAAATGCACGGACGAGAGGAGGTGTATCAATCCTTTGAAGAAATGCGCCGTGCGCGTAATAAACTCGACGCAGAAATCAAAGCTTTACAAGGAAACAGACGCATTTACGCATGTAAGGTCACAGTCTGCCGATGATTCCTCAATGCCCGTATCCTAATGCAAACGGCTTTCAAAGAGCCTATACGCAATTCTTACCTGAAATGGAATTTGACCCTGCCGAGGAACTATTTGACTCGTTAGGCGACATGATGACCACCATGCAGGGCGCATACCGCAACAATGGTTGGATAGCTCGTATCGTAAACGAGCGAGTTTATCAGGAAGTCGGTAATGGCTTTACACCCATACCAAAAACAGGCGACGATAAGCTCAACGAACAACTGAGGCAACTATATGACGACCTTATGTATGAGGTCGATTGTCTTGGTGTTGGATCATTACATACCATTGTTAGCATGATTGTGAAAGGTCGTGTTATGAATGGTGACGGACTGGCTATATTCAACAGAATACCCAAGTCACGGCAAGGTGATAGAGTGTTGCCATTTGAATTGCAAGTCATTGACGCTTCATTTTTGCCATACCATCATAATGAGGATTTATTGGAAAATGGTAACTCAATAAAACACTCGATTGAAGTTGACCCAAAAGGTCGCAGGGTAGCTTATCATTTTAGATCGCCAGAAAAAAATACTGGCGAGTATGTGCGTATTCCAGCAAGACGTGTAATCCATAACTTCATACCAGACCGAGCAAGTCAGGTGAGAGCTGTACCACCTATATCAAAAGCGATTCCAAAAGCATCGAGTTTTGAGGCGTATAACAAAGCTGAACTCACTCGTAAAGAGTCGAGAGCCGCATTTACCGGAACGATTGAACGCGAAGCTGAGACAGATGCCGACTATAAATACCACCCTGTTACAGGTCAACCACTTAACATAGATCATAGTAAAATACCGGATGCTAAAGTTGAGGCTGGTACATTCATTAACCTGCTTGTAGGTGAGAAAGCCAAGTTATTCGAGACTGATGATAGTGGTCGTGGATACCCTGATTATCAGCGGTGGCAGATGTTAAGTATATCTGCATTTGCAGGACTTCCGTATGAACTTGTTACAGGTGATTACGGAAAGATAAACGATCGAGTATGGCGAGCTATACTTAACAATATGAAACGTGGTATTGGTCACGATCAATCCATGTTTGACATTCCACAAATACTGATTAGAGTATGGAAATATATCGTGAGTTTGGCTATTGAGATTGGTGTTGTAAAGACAGATTTACCGTTGCGTGATGCTTGTCGCGTGGCGTTTGTACCGAGTGCATGGGAATATGTGCATCCAGTACAAGAGCTTGAAGCTATTGGTAAGAAAATTGAGCTAGGCTTATCAACTCGCCAGAATGAGTTAGAAAAACTTGACGCATCAATGACATACGATCAAATTGATGATCAACAAAAGAAAGAGGAAAGTAGTCGTGGACAAACTAATACAAAAAATCCTGAATAAAGGCGGGGATGTAAATGCACTCGCCTTTATTCAGAGTGTGATTGACCAACCTCTTCTGGTTGAGCCTACAAGTATGTCAACAATCATCTATCAAGCACTTGGTCGCAAGACAGAGGTTGATACGCTTATAAACTCAGGCATGAAAGTGTACGGTGACTCTGACAATAATACTGGATATGATATTCGCTGGTTAAACAAAGATAAAGGTGTCGTTTATTTTGAGATAAACGGCGGTATCATGGATCGGCATCAAATCGATTGGTGTGGTGGTGCAATCGCGTCATACGAAGGTATACTTCACACGCTTAACATGCTTGTTGATGATCCAATGGTGTCCAAGGTGATTTGTCGCATAAACAGTTCAGGTGGCGTAACAACTGGAGCGTTCCATTGTAACCGCGAGATTCAAAAACTTCGTGGTCGTGGAACAGAACTCATTGCTTTATCGGATAGTAGAATGTTATCCGGCGCGTATGTCGTCGGTAGTGCGTTTGATCGTGTCGTCGTATCCCACGGGGCGGTGGTTGGCAGTATTGGCGTGTACTTGCGCCTACAGAATCACAAGGCATACATGGACGCGATAGGTGTAAAGACTGACTACATTTATCGTGGTGATTACAAGCTTACGGGTGCGCCAGATATTGATATGGATGCCAAACAACGGGAATTCCTAGATGAAACGGTAGGCGATTACTATAGTGAATTCATAACATGTGTATCAGAAAGTCGTGGTATGAGTGAAAAAGATGTTGTAAACACTCAAGCAAGGTGGTATAGTGACAAGAAAGCTATAGAATCAGGACTTGCAGATGATATTATGTCGTTCGCCGAGCTGTCTGATAGTCTTATATCTACTCAATCTACAAGCCAAGGTACTAACATGAACGGATTTATTGAAGCACTTGTGAATGCAAGTAATATTTCAGCACAAGCTAAAACAGCACTGATTTCTGCATTGCAGGACGAAACAGACGTTGCTAAAGTTCAATCAGCCATTGATGCCCAAAAGGAAGCTGAGTCTAAAGTGGCACAAGCCAGCCGTGAAGCAACTATTCGTGAAGTGTGTAAAGGTGCTGGTGTTTCTGATGAAAAGACAACAGAATATATCAGTGGAAAGATGACTGTTAGTGAAATTACTGCTGACATTGTGTCTCAGAATGTAACAGCAAATGAGATTGAAACAGAGGTAAACACATCTGCATCATCTACCAACACTGAGGCGAATGTCGATTGTGCTGACATATGGAAGGACGCATACGCATAATCTGTCCTGAACACTAAAATCTCTTATTAAAAAGGTAATATGATGAAACACAATCCTATTGTAAATCAGTCACATATACTAGGCACAAGTCAAGTAGGTGCTACATCAGCGCATCGTGGCAGACGTACCGTTAAAATTCATCCCAACCAAGGCGTTTTACTTGGTGGTACTGTTCTGGCAAAACTGAATGACGTATACTTCCAAGCCGAAGGTGCGGTGACTGGTGATCCTGCTGGCATCCTTGCTATGGATATTGACACTGGTGCAGAAGCTCCGTTGGTTCAAGCTGAGATTCTACAGGCTAATCCTGACAATCTTACAGGTGTCGTTGATGTTAGCGATATTGAAGTCAATGCTGGTCATATCACAGCGTACCCTCGTGGTGGTGGGATTACTGCTGTAGAGGCTCTTACTATTGCAGGACAGCTTGATACTATCGGTATTGTTGTTCGCAATGTTGAAGAAATGCCTCTAGGATCAGTAGGCGCATTCTAATGAAACAATCCCCTATCCGAGATCAGAGTCACATTATAGACACCCCTTTAAGGGGTGCTACCTCTGTGCATGATAAAAGACGTACCGTAAAGATTCATCCCAATCAGGGTTTTATTCGCTCAGGTACACTTTTGTCGAAGGTTAACGGTGTGTATGTTCGTGCATCGTATGACGAAACTCTACCTATTGCTGGCATAGTGGCTCTTGGTGTGGATACGGGCGAAGCATTACCTATTGCATCACCTGATGATGTATCTGTTGGCAATGTCAATAATATAAGAGGTGTTGTTGATATTGGCAATATTACCGTCAATGCGACACATCTTACTCTGATGGGTGATGATGAACCACTTACGGCTGAACAGGCAGGTCGGTTGTATTACGGGCTTGTAGGGATTGGTATAGATACCAAGAATGTAGATGATATAGTTCCACTAGGTGAGAGTTTACCTGATCCTGTGAGTGCTGTATCCAGCTCTATATTTGATGTTGTGATTGGTAACTTTAGCTACTCAGGTAATAATACTGGATCGTACTCAATTCTTGATGGTGTGGTTAGTGGTTCTGATGCCGTTGTTCGTGAAGTTCCTGCATACTTTGGTTCGCCCGTATTTAGTGTGAGCAAGGCAGATTACAACAGCGCACAACTTGTCACATCCACCACTGCCAATGCTAGTAGGTTAATGATTAGAGTATGGCGATTTGATGGTACGTACTATAATCAAGCACTTACTATGTTCAATGATCCAGCATCTACACTAATGCCGATATTGCCGTTTAATGGTGCTGAGAATGATTTATTATTACAAATCGCATCATATAATAATAATCAATTTTATATACCACCTTTCGAGATTTCATTCCAACCAATTTAATTTTTAATCAGGACAAATGACATGAACAATATTTTAGACATTTTTAACACGAAGCCATTTAGCTTGGTTGAAATGATCAAGGCTATAGAACACCGACCTTTCGTACCAAACGTACTTGACGGTATGGGAATTTTCACAGAAAAGCGAATCCGTACCCAAGACGTAGCGATTGACTTCTCTCAACGTGGCGTTAAGGTATTAGCAACCGTTCCGCGTGGTGGCGCATTACCGACTCTTGATGATCGTCAGAAGATGATTCGTAAATACAGCTCTACCCGTGTTGGTGAATCTAGTCGCCTATGGGGTACAGACCTTCAAGGTTTACGTCAACTTGGCACAACTGCTATGCAGAAAGCTGTAGCACAAGAAGTCGGTGAACGCCAGAGTGATATTATTGATGACATTGATACTACACGCGAACACAGAATGCTTGGTGCAGTCTCAGGACTTGTTCTTGATAAAGACGGCTCTACCATTATGAATTGGGCAAATGAGTTCCGTAACGCTACTGAAATGGGCGGTACAGGTACTATCCCTACCGTAACGTGGAACTTGACACCTGCAAATGAAGGTGATTTCCGAAAGCAAGCTGAGGGTGTGATTAGATCAATCCGCACCGCTCTTGGTGGCATTTCTACAAACAAAACCAAGATTATGAATCTATGTGCGCCTGATTTTTACGATGCTGTAAAGTCATTGCCAGAAGTACGTGAGCAGTACAGAAATCAAGAACGTGCATACTACGTCAAGTCTTCATCTAGTGATAGCACTGACGTATTTGACAGCTTCGAATATCCAGCAGGTATGATCTGGAAGGATTATCGTGGTACAGACGATGGTACAAGTGTTGCCGTACCTCAAGGTACATGTAAGACGTTCCCAATCAACACCAAAGGTGTGTTCCTTGAAGTCATTACGCCGACAGCCAGACTTGATATGATCGGCAAAAAAGGCATTCGATACAATCCGCTAATCATACGCGACTTACAGCGTAACGAGTATGTGGATATTGAAGTGACTACAGAAAGCTTATTTGTATGTTCAGCACCACATACACTACGCGGTGGTGATATTCAGTAAAGAACAACCGTGCAGGTTGTACCCGACAGGAAACCCGTCTTACGGCGGGTTTTTTAATGCTTGACATTTGCGAATGGGTTGTTAAAATAGGATATGTATAAACAATAATAAAAGTAATTATGAAACGAACAAAACTAACCACGGAATTATTTATAGAACGCGCCATAGCAATACACGGAGATAAATATGATTACTCTTTAGTTGACTACAAAACAGCTCACACTAAGGTTAAGATAATCTGTTCAAAACATGGCGTTTTTGAACAGAAGCCGATGAAACACACTCAAGGACAAGGGTGTAGGTTATGTTCAATAGATACTCAGCATCTATCCCAAAGGTATGATACAGACACCTTTATAAAAAAAGCTAAGAGTGTTCACGGTGACAGATACGATTACTCAAAAGTTCAATATTCAAAATCTACAGTAAAAGTTAAGATAATCTGCTCAAAACATGGCGCTTTTGAGCAAGTACCAACCACACATCTACGTGGTGGTGGTTGTAAGAAATGTGCGCTCATGTATACAGCAGTTGTAAATAAATCAACCAAGGCTGATTTTGTAAGAAAAGCTGTATTGACACACGGGTATGTATATGATTATACAAATAGCGTATTTATTGCAGATAAAAAACCCATAGAAATTGGATGTAAGAAGCACGGCACATTTAAACAAATACCCAACAATCACACACAAGGTAGTGGTTGTCCTATTTGCGGAAATCAAAACTCTTCTCAGGAAGAAGCATTGGCTTCATTCGTGGAACAATATGCCACAATAAAACGCAATTCAAGAAGTGAATTGGACGGGTTTGAGTTAGATATATACGCGCCTGATTACAATTTTGCGATAGAGTACAATGGGGCGTATTGGCATTCAGAAAGACAAAAGAATAGACAGTATCATAAGAACAAATATTTATTGTGCAAGGATCGCGGTATCCGGTTATTGCAAATATGGGATTATGACTGGTTGGATACTAATAAGCAGGAAATATATAAGTCGATCATAAGGCATCATTTAGGTGTCAGCTCAAGAGTCTATGCAAGGCATTGTGTAATTGCTAATGTAGACTTTCGTACAGCAAAACAGTTTTACAATGATAATCACCTTAAAGGATGTGGTCAGTTATCCAGACACCACATCAACAAAGCACTGATTTACAAAGGTGCGATTGTTGGGTTAGTTAGCATAAAAGGCGCTTATCTATCACGCATGGTCTTTGCTAAAAACACCGCAGTAATTGGCGGTGTGAGTAAGATGTTATCTAGCCTACCAAGTGGATCATATTACACATACATTGATTGCGATCTTGGCGGTTCTGGTACACAGTATAAAAATGCTAAAGTAACAACTACTGATATTGGTTATATGTGGTACAAGAGTCATATTACATACACTAGACAATCGATGCAAAAGCACAAATTAAAAAAATTATTTCAAGATTATGATGGTAGTTCTGAAATATCATTTCTTCACAAAAAAGGTTATTTCAGATTATTTAACTCAGGGAATCTTAAAGTCGAATTCTCTGTTTAATGCTTGACATTCAGACGACTCTCATATACCGTCCAACTATGAAATCATCAACCGCATTTATCGTATTTTTAATTGGCGCACTAGCCTTAGACGTGTATTTCTACACGCAGATACGAGAATACAAGAACAAAATTAAACTAGAAACACGCCAGAAACGGGTGAGCGAGAATGAATATCTACAATATTATCAAAATCTTGGCATCCTTGATCTTAATGACAAGTTTAACAAGCTGTATGTCCCTGATGACTCAAGTGAAGGTAGTTGGTTCGTGCGTGACAATACCCAAGGATGCGAATATGATCTACCTGAACAACAAGACTAAGATAGCACTACTGGCTGACAAACAATCGAAACGAGGCTGTAAATGATACGGAATGCAACAACAACGATAGTGCGAGATGGCTTCGATCTCTCTGGTAGAGGTTTCATCTACCACGCCACACCATATGACGATGTAATTCAGACACTTGGTAGCAACTTGTCTGTGACCGATGTACGCATCAATGATGATTCATGTAGCATGGTCGCCCATCGTGACGGTATTCAGCTAATTCCAAAAGAGAGCGAGCCTAACTCGCAATATTGTGGCGCACTAGCGCACAACATTACAATCGAGAATATTATCATTTGGTCAAATGGTGGCTTACAGGGTATCTTTGCCTCAGATGGTGGTTTTGTAAACCTCACTCTAAAAGATATTGATGTTGTTACAGAAAGTGATCATAAGGTAACAATAGCAGGCATGTTGAGTGGTGTCGTTCAGGATGTGGTGTGTGAGGTCAATCTCGAGCCTATGAGAATAGGTGGTAATCATCCCCGTGCCTTTACGGTAGGCTCGTTTAAAGATCATAGATACAAGTCAGCCAATATAATCAATTCGCCTCTTGTTGAGGATAATAGAAGTACTGGTGAGATCAAGAATTTTGACCTTAACCTTTTCAGAAAAATAAGCCGAAGAGTTGAGTACAAATCGTTTGCCCAGCACTTTGAAGATACTCTCGACGAGTTTCAGAGACAAATAACGAAAAAAGAGATACAGCCTCTTGCTGACGTGATCAGTCGATATGAAGGTAACTATCGCTCATTTAACCGAGGATTTGCTGATGATGCTCGTGGTCAAGTATTGCCCGAACTTATTACAGTCGGACAACTACTAAAGAGAGGTGAGTTTAAGTTAGGTGATTCTCGTCGTATTCATGCGAGTGGTAAATATCAGGTAATTACACCCACTCTTGCCTTAGCTGTAAAGCGTGGTATTGTAACAAGACGTGATGTATTTACACCAGATATTCAGGATTATATTTTTGAAGAATATTTGATTAAGGTAAAGCGTCATCAAGTATTCGATTATCTGCGTACCGGAAAAGGTTTGAACAATGCAGTATTGGCACTGTCAAAAGAATGGGCGAGTATCGCCAAACCGAGCAGTAAGCTATCCTATTACGCTAAAAACAATAATGACAAAGCTCATTTGATGAACACGCCATTGATGCAAGCTCTTAAACGAGCAAGATCAATCTACAAAAATACGCGAAGCTTGCACAAGGCATTGTTTAGCGTATAATCAACCGCTAATATACCCAAGGTGAAAAATATGTCGGAGTCAGCATTAGTTCTTTTAGGACTATACAATAAAGGAACAGCTATAGGTGGTGTTATCGGTATCCTAAAAGGGTTATCTGACGCTAGGCTTAGACGATTTATCCTTTTGGCATGGTTAGTTGATCTGACAAGCTCGGTGTTGATCGGATGGTCGATGTGGGATTTAGTTGCTGATGCTGATATTGCATCTTGGCAAAAGACTGTCATAACGGCAGTTTTCGCGCTTGTGGGGCTGAAAATCCTACCTACCCTTATGGAGATCAGTACGCTCGTGCTGATTGTACGAGTGATTATTTTCAAGGATCAAGATGCCTTGGCTCAATATAAAGAAAAAACCGAGCCAAAGGACGGCAACGGTGGCTAATTTTGCTGACAAGTTTATGGAACGTGCTGACAAGCGCATATTTGCCCGATTAGGCGATGCTGTGACCGTCAAATTGCCTGATGGTAGTGAACATCCTATCCGATGTACGTTTGATTATCAGGTTGAGTCAGATCAACTCACGGATCGTTTCGTAGACAGTCACGCTACACTTGATGTTGTCCATAGAGATGATGCTCATTATTTTGATGACGTAAAGGAGGTGATCGTAACCTATAGGGGGACTGACTATTCCGTACTGGAATTTAAGCCAATACGGGATAGTCATTACTTCGCTATACTCAGGGTTAAACGTGTCTGAGCAATTTATCAAACTTGACCTGCATAATATAGATATGTCACAGTTAGGTATATCTAAAACGGCGAGTAGGCGCATACTCAAGAAGGTCGGTAACAACTTTATCAAAGGGATGCGTGCAAGTGTCCCTGATGCTATTTCAAAGCAGGACAAAATTCTAAAGACAGGATTCAAAAGAGTCAGGTCACACTCAAAACTGATTAGTGCAAAATCAGGGCGTGGTCGCCTTTGGTTTGGTGGCAATGACATACAGGCACGTTTTGGCAAAGGACGCTTTTATAAAACATCGCAAGGTGCTGGTAAGGGATTTTTCTTCAAAAAAGGTGCATTTATCGCCACAATGAAAAACTCAGGTAAACGCGCCTTATGGGAACGTAACGGCAAGACTACCCGATATGGCAGACGCGCCATTGTTCAAGTCGAGCGTGAGATTGATATGTATCGAGTAGTCGGTATCCATTATAAGAAATACGCTCAGGCACTAGAAGAAGATTTATTTAGGGAAGTGAAGCATGAAACAGATAGATAATATATTCGATGCTGAGGACTCTATTCATTCAGCAGTCGCCCACCTGTTCAACAGCGAATTAATCTACTCGTATGAAAGTGCAAGTAACCTAGATGCTGAGCATTTATTAAAATACCCGAAGGATGATCGATATGCACTTATTACTGCTATCAAATCCATCGGTGATGCTATGGATGGTAATGCCCTTGACATAGAATGGCGAGTTATGATAACCTGCCCATCAGAGTTCTATAAAACTGGTGCTGGCAAAAAGCTAGTTGACGTGTGTAGGGCTATTTTAGATTTAACAGAAGAAGAGAATTGTACTAGGATGTTTACCCTTATTCCCGATGTGCATACTTTTAATGAGCCGTTGTTTGACAGTTCTCTCGTATTACTTCAACTAACATTCAGGTACAGAGGTTTATTATGAACGGTTTAATCAGAGATTATTATTTCAATGGGAAAAAGTATCCAAAAGGAACGTCTATTGAAAAATTACCATCAGGTATTGCAATCGGCGCATTAGAACGTGGCTTATTCGGTGAGCTATCAGATGTGCAAGCTTCTGAGGCTAAGGCAGACGCACAGGCTAAGGCAGATGCAGACGCACAGGCTAAGGCAGATGCAGACGCACAGGCTAAGGCAGACGCACAGGCTAAGGCAGATGCAGACGCACAGGCTAAGGCAGACGCAGACGCACAGGCTAAGGCAGATGCAGACGCACAGGCTAAGGCAGACGCACAGGCTAAGGCAGATGCAGACGCACAGGCTAAGGC
>Ga0256831_1001327_pt1 | contig 13079 bp, 10 predicted proteins | sample 132544metaG_FD_189087 | JGI IMG/M metagenome (GOLD analysis project Ga0256831, IMG submission 189087) | Hydrothermal vent microbial communities from Lau Basin, Pacific Ocean - 132-544 | ecosystem: Environmental > Aquatic > Marine > Hydrothermal vents | place: Pacific Ocean: Lau Basin | collected... | reverse complement strand
GACTAAACGATAAAGAAGCAGGACTCAGCGGACGCCGCAAATTCTGTTTCACCGACTGGGACAACGATGGAGATTTAGACTTACTGGCAAACAGTATAAATATTGAGTGGTTCGAAAATACAGGTGAAAAAGAGGGGAAAACAACATTTAAAAACAGAGGAAATTTATCTACACTCCGCTTGGCAGGACATTCAACCAGCCCTACAACGGTCGATTGGGACAAAAATGGAAAGCGCGATTTATTGATTGGTGCCGAAGATGGACATTTCTATTATTTGCCAAATAATTAATCGGAAATACCAAAAATGAAAACTTTGCTTTTTATCGTAATATTTGTTTTATCATTTGCGTCGTGCAAACAAAAACAGGTACTGGAGAATGTTAAAGCAACGCTACTCTCCTCTGAATTTATTTTTACAAATGCTCCTTTTGCTCAATGTCACGCCTCAACAGTTGTTGAAACCAATGAGGGACTTTTAGCTGCCTGGTTTGGCGGAACACGCGAAAAAAACAAAGATGTCTGTATCTACGTTTCACACCATAAAAACAAAAAATGGAGCACCCCGCAACTGGTTGCCGATGGAGTAATTAACGACACACTCCGTTATCCGTGCTGGAATCCTGTACTTTTCAAAAAAAAGAACGGCGATATTGTTCTCTATTATAAAGTTGGCCCCAGCCCAAGAGAGTGGTGGGGGCTGTATAAAACATCGTATGACAACGGAAAAGCATGGAGCGAAGCAACAAAAATACCCGACAATCTTTTGGGGCCAATTAAAAATAAGCCTCAATATTTATCCGATGGTACAATCTTGTATCCTACCAGTTTCGAGACAAATAAAGTATGGACTGTTTATGTGGAAAAATCGGACGACAATTTAAAAAACTGGAGAAGAATAGCCATCGACAACAATGGTTTTAATGCCATTCAGCCCACCATACTTTTTTACGATAAAGGTAAAATTCAACTGCTTTGCAGGAGTAAAGAGCACAAAATAGTTGAAACCTGGTCGGACGATAACGGCGAAACCTGGACGCAAATGCAAGCTTCTTCGTTAGTCAACAACAACTCGGGAATCGATGGGGTTACTTCGCAGTCGGGGCTACAACTTTTAGTTTGTAATCCGGTAAAAAGAGGGCGTCACAAACTTTCGGTACTTGCATCGTACAACGGCAAAACATGGAGAGAGCTAATTGTTTTGGAAGATCAGAAAAAAGGGACCGAATTTAGTTACCCGGCAATTATTGAAGGCAGCGACGGCACATTTTTTATTACTTACACCTATAACCGGGAAACAGTAAAATACATTCATTTGAAAATTACAGAGTAGAAAAAGAGAGAAATATAAAAATGAAGAGAGAATTACCTAAGCCGTTCAGAGGAATAATTGTGCCGCTGGTTACTCCGTTAATTAACAACGACACCATCGACATTGAAGGGTTAAAACATTTAATTGAACATACAATTGAAGGCGGTGTGCACGGAATATTTATTTTGGGAACCACCGGAGAGTTTGCCAGTATAAGTTATAAATTGCGCCACGAGCTAATTGAACAAACCTGCCAAATTGTTAACGAACGGGTTTACGTGTTGGTTGGGATTGCCGATTCGGCTTTTGCCGAAAGTGTAACCCTTGCTAAGAAAGCACATGAGTGTGGCGCCGATGCAGTTGTTTTAACTCCACCCTATTACTTTACTTTGGGACAACCCGAACTGCTTGAGTACCTGCAAGAAATTGAAGCACAAATTTCGTTGCCGCTATTTTTGTATAATATGCCATTTCAAACAAAAATTGAGTTTGCTCCCGAAACGGTAAAAGCAATTGCCAAGATGCCAGGAGTTGTTGGAATTAAAGACAGTTCGGCAAATTTAGCCTACTTTAAAAAGGTGCAATTTGCTTTGAAAGAATATCCTGATTTTACGTTTATGGTTGGCCCCGAAGAGATAATGTCCGATTTTGTTCTTTCGGGAGGTCATGGTGGTGTAAATGGCGGAGCGAATATGTTTCCAAAACTGTATGTCGATTTATACAATGCATCGGTAAATCACGACTTCGATAAAATCAATAAACTTCAGCAAAAAGTAATTCAAATAAGCAGTACAATATACAAAGTTGGTAGTTATAACTCGAGCTATTTAAAAGGCTTAAAATGTGCCCTGTCGGTTATGGGAATTTGCAACGATTTTATGGCCGAGCCGTTTCAAAGGTTTAACGAGCCCGAGCGTGAAAAAATAAAACAGATGCTTGACAATCTAAATTATCGCGAGTTATTGTAAATTCAGCAAAAGAAACTTCGTTTCGTTAAGTCAAAAAATAACTTTTTATGAGAACCATCGATGTTGTAATCTTTATTGTTTATCTGGCCGGTGTTGTACTGTTTGGAAGCTCGTTTTACAAGAAAAACAAATCGGCAACTTCGTTTACCGTTGGGAACAACAATATCCCAACCTGGGTAATTTCCATGTCGATTTTTGCCACGTTTGTAAGCAGCATCAGTTACCTTGCATTGCCGGGCAAAGCGTATTTAACCGATTGGAATGTTTTTGTTTTCAGTCTCTCTATTCCCATTGCAACTTATATGGCAGTGCGGTTTTTTGTACCACTTTACCGTTCAATAAACAGCCCCTCGGCATATACTTATCTCGAGCAACGTTTTGGTTCGTGGGCAAAAATATATGTTTCAGTTATGTATCTTTTAACCCAGCTGATGCGAACCGGAACCATCCTGTTTTTACTGGCACTAACCATAAATGTAATTACCGGCTGGAGCATTGTAATCGTTATTATTGTTACCGGAATTAGCGTGATGGTTTATTCGCTGCTTGGCGGAATTCAGGCCGTTGTGTGGACCGATGCCATTCAGGGGATTGTGCTGGTTGCGGGAGCTTTACTAAGTGCAGGAATTTTGCTTTTTTCGATGCCCGAAGGCCCGTCGCAACTGTTCGAAATTGCTGCGGTAAACCATAAATTCAGCCTCGGGAGTTTTAAACCGGAACTTACCAGCTCGACGTTTTGGGTGGTATTAATTTACGGCCTGTTTATTAACCTTCAAAATTATGGTATCGACCAAAACTATATTCAACGCTATATGACGGCCAAATCGGAAAAAGAGGCAAAAAAATCGGCTCTTTACGGTGGATTGTTGTATGTGCCCGTTTCGATGCTGTTCCTTTTTATTGGCACCGGATTATTTGCCTATTACACAGCTTCACCCGGACTTTTGCCTCCCGGCACTCCGGCCGATAAAGTTTTCCCATATTTTATTGTAAACGGATTGCCGGCAGGACTTACCGGAATCTTAATCGCATCGGTTTTTGCTGCCGGAATGAGCACCATCTCAACAAGTGTAAACAGCTCGGCAACAGTTATTTTAAACGATTACTTTAAACACACTGCAACCGACAAAGCCGGCGAATGGAAAGCTATGAAAATACTTTATTCGTCGTCGTTTATTTTTAGTGTGCTTGGAATTTTAATTGCCATTGCCATGATTAACGTGCAAAGTGCACTGGAAACCTGGTGGAAGCTTGCATCGATTTTTAGTGGTGGAATGCTCGGGCTGTTTCTTTTGGGCTACTTTTCGAAACGTGCAAAAAGTACCGCAGCTATTGCCGGAGTTGTGGTGGGCGTGTTGGTAATTGGGTGGATGAGTCTGTCGCCAATATTTTTTACCAGCGAGAAACTGGCTCCTTTAGCCAGCCCGTTTCATAGCTACCTGTCGATTGTTTTTGGAACAATGGCAATTTTTGTAGTTGGATTTCTGATAGGAGTTGTAACCAATTCAATAAGAAAAAAGAAGAATTGGAATTGAAGTTTAGTCATACCCTCGCGGGAAGCGAGAGCATGACCTGCAAAAAGAATTTGCGCCGTAGATGCAAAATATTGGTAGCCCCGGGAATTGGAATGCGCGAAAAATCTGGCTTTAGCCCAACTTGTTTTTTAGAATATGGGCTGAAGCCCGGTATTGTTGGGTTGTCTGTTTACCGTTGGATAAATCCAACGGCAAAGGATAATTTTAGAACGCAGCGGCCATAAAAAACTGCAAATATCCACAAAGGTGCGCTTATGGCAGAATAACGATTTAAAATCTCTTTTCCATCAACATTCGATATTCATTTTTATGTTTTTGAATTTCGAATTTCGAATTTCGAATTACGATTTAAGAATCTGTGGCTGTTGAATTTTAAAAACATGAATCCAACAGTAAAGAATAATTGCAGTTACTTCGTTGTGAGAAAGTCCGTTTTCAACCGTAAGAAATTGTTTTAACATTTTCTGATTTTGCCCGAAATTCAGATACGAACTCAACAAAAAGGGGAGGATAAAAAGATATTTCATCGAACCTTTTACTGTCTCTAAAATAATATCTTTTTACAATAAATGAACGGTTAAGGTTTCCAAGGCCATTTTACACACTCTTTTATTTCGGGGAAAAGAACAATGTCGGCTTTCCCTTTCATTGCAAGGGTTGTAACATTGTAGCCCTTTAATTGTTCCAGTGCTTTATTCATTGTTTTTCCGGTTACCGAAACGTCATCGACAAGTAAAATGCGTTTCCCCTGTAAATTCCATTCCGGTTTTTGTAACACTTTCGGAGCTTCGTAGAGCGGATTATTTTTCTCGTCGCGATAGTTAAGTGTCATCACCTGTAAATCGGCATTCAGATAAAAAGCCACAAAAGTTGCCGGAGGAATACCTCCCGTTCCAATTCCTATAACCAAATCAATTTCGGGAATTTCAATATTTTTTAATCTTTCTGAAATCTGTTTAAACGATAACGGTACCATAATTTGAACTTCTAAATTAAAAAACAATAATACAAAGAAATTGAGGTTAAATTGATAATTATGGGTACGAATTTTTCGTTGTTTATAAGAAGTTTGTTTTATCGCAAAATAATATTTTGTAACCACTACTGTCCGCATACTCTTGTATTAAAAATGCCTGCATTTATTTATTGCTCAGTTTGAGACGCTTATAGATATATTCGCTTGGCAAAGTTTAAATCTTACGCACATCTAATCTTTTCAGCAAATCCTGTTGTGGTTTGAGTATAATTAATAATTTCATATATTTATTCCATAAAATTAAAACTATAAGTATGAAAAAGTTAGTTGTTATCTTGTTTGTGGTATTTTATTCGTTGGCCGGATTTGCTCAACAAGCCGATAAAATTGTTGGTATTTGGTGGAACGAAGAGAAAACATCGAAAATTAAAGTTGAGAAGAAAGACGGGAAATACATTGGCACAATTGTGTATATGATTCCCGAGAAATACGAAAACGGACAGCCTCCGAAAGATAAAGAGAATCCGGACGAAGCTCTGCGCAGTCGTTCACTTGTGGGGCTTCAGATTTTAAGTGGATTGGAATACGAAGCCGATGATAAAGAGTGGGACGACGGTACAATTTACGACCCGAAATCGGGGAAAACTTACGACTGTTATGTTTGGTTAGAGAGCGATAATTTACTGAAACTGAAAGGATATGTTGCCGGGATAAAATGGATGGGAAGAAGCTCGGAGTGGTATAAAACAACCTTGGAATAACACTTTCTGAGAAGATATATGAAAATGCTGCCACAAAATATGTGGTGGCATTTTTTATTGATACTGTTTTATAATCTAATGGTTCGGTGCATTTTTATGAGTACCTCATAGCCAGAGAATTACAAGGCATAAGGCAATTGTCGTAATTTACTAAAAATCAGTCTTTTTACGATTTTACTGCTTTGCGAGAAACAAAAATATAACGAAGTATTTATAATCAATAGTTCGCTAAATTAATTAAAATTAAGAGTGGTGAGTTATTATAGGTTTCATCGCAAATTAGAGGGTATTATTTCTTTCTAATTATCGTCATCCCGTCGCGAAGCGGAAGAATAACTTTCTCAACCCGACTGTTGTTTTTAATAAATGTATTGAATGCAATAATTTCTTTTGTCTGTAAATCGTCGGAGGCGGGAGTTTCAACCACTTTCCCGTTCCACAATGTGTTGTCGGCAATTATATAACCGCCCGGTTTTACTTTTTCGAAAACCAGATTAAAATAGGTTGTGTAGTCGCGTTTATCGGCATCAATAAAAACCAAATCAAACGTTCTGTTCAGTTTGGGGATTATTTGGGTTGCCTCGCCAATTCGCTGTTCAATCGAGTTTGTTAACCCTGCTTTTTTAAAATACGTTGTTGCAATCGATTCCAGTTCATCGTTAATTTCAATGGTAATAAGTTTGCCGTTTTTTTGTAATCCTTTTGCCAGACAAATGGCCGAATAACCGGTAAATGTTCCTATTTCGAGAATGTTTTCGGGTTGAATCATTTTCGAAAGCATAGTTAGCACCTGTCCCTGTAAATGTCCCGAAATCATTCGGGCACCCAAAATATTTAAATTAGTTTCGCGGTCGAGCTCTTTTAAAACCTCATCTTCGGGGTCGATGTGGTTAAGAATATATTTATTTATCTTTTTGTCTCCATCCATAGCCACTCTTTTTTAATAATAAATCAGTGTACTCATCTGGTTTTCGTTTAAAACAACATTGGCAACCTCCAGCAATTCGGAAGTTGTAATTGCTTCAATTTTATTAAAAACAACCTTTAGCGGGTCAACTTTATTGTACAGTAGAAAGCTTTTCCCGATAGCCAGCATTAACTCTTCGTGGCTTTCGGTAGAGATGGCAATTTGCCCAATTAACTGTTTTTTTGCTTTACTTAGTTGAATGGTTCCCAGTTTTGTGTCGCGCAACAGTTTAAACTCTTTCATAACCAGCGAAAGTGCTTTTTCGAGATTCTCTTTGTCGGTACCAAAATAGACATTAAACAAACCGGTATCGGAATAAGCGGTGTACCCCGACTCGACGTTGTATGCCATTCCGCGCCGTTCGCGCAGTGCCAGATTTAACCGGGAATTCATTGCCTGCCCTCCCAGAATATTGTTCAACAAAACCATAACAATACGTTGTGGGTGTTGAAAATCGAAGGCAATATTACCAATAATACAGTGCGATTGATAGGTCTCTTTTTCAATCGATCGTTTTTGGGGAGAGTAGTTTTGAAATTTTTCCCGGGTCGCCGTTCGCGGCTTCTCTTCCATCTCCCCGAAGTTACGCTCCAGGAGTTTTACCAATTCGTTAAAATCGAAGTTCCCAACCGAGCTGATAACAATTTGGTTGGTATGGTAATTATTTCGAATAAACCGGAGAATAAACTCGCGATTAAATTTTAATATATTTTTTCGAGTTCCCAGAATGTTGCGTGCAATTGGATGGCCGTTGTAAACTAACTCTTCAAATTCATCGAAAATTAAATCGGAGGGAGAGTCTTTATACGAGTTTATCTCTTCAAAAATAACCTCTTTTTCGCGTTCAAGTTCTTTTTCGGGATAAACGCTATTGAGCAAAATATCGCCCAAAAGTTCAGCTGCCCGCTCGTAATATTCGTTTAAAAATGTTGAATATAAAACGGTCTCCTCTTTTGTGGTGTATGCATTTAATTCACCACCCACTCCTTCAATACGGCTTAATACGTGAAAAGCTCTCCGCTTTTTTGTACCCTTAAAAACCGAGTGCTCGATAAAATGTGCCAACCCGTGTTCGTTTTTTTTCTCGTCGCGCGAACCGGTGTTTATTAGAACCCCGAGATGAGCTACCGGCGAGTTGGTGTTTTTATGAATCACCCGAATCCCGTTTTTTAATGTATGTGTCAGAAAATCAGTATTAACCATCGATAAAATAATGAGGGAGCAAAAGTAAGAAAAGTAATTGATTAAATGATTTGAAAGAGAGAGGATGTCAACTAAGTCATGCAATTGGGTTATATGGCTTCTGTGATTTTCTTACTACCAAAAATACTCACTAATTTATCACTTGCATTCATGCCAGATAATCGGCTGGTTACTTGTGCGTTACACAAATTTCAATCGGAATAATATACTGTTTATTAAATTATTAGTGCAAAAAAAGTGTGCATTTGCCCTGCCTTTTTCTTTTCAAATTCATATTCACAAACTATTTTTATACTTTGCACTCCAAATATTAAATACATAAAAAATGAAATATCTTCTATCGTTTGCACTTTTACTATTTTCGATAATGTCCATTGCTCAGGAAAGCAGTATTACCGAGTCTAACCTGTTAGAAATCAGAAGTTCGTACAACAAGAATGACCCATCGACAAAGGCACTCACAAATGCACTATCGAATAACGACATTACTAAAATTGCACTAAGTCGCGAAAATCTCAGCACTGTAGATCATCATTTTAAATACAAGGTTGAAGTAAAAGGGATTTCCAATCAGATGAAATCAGGCCGATGCTGGATGTTTACAAGTATGAACACGTTAAGGCCAATGGTAATTGACAAATACAAACTGAGTAATTTTGAGTTCTCTCACAACTATCTCTACTTCTGGGATATCTTCGAAAAAGCCAACCTCTATCTTGAAGCACAAATTAAGTATGCCGACAAGCCTATGGACGATAAATATGTTAAGTGGCTGTTTAAAAGTCCGGTTGGTGATGGTGGAGTGTGGAACTCTTTTACCAATCTTGCCGACAAATACGGTCTTGTGCCAAAAGAGGTTTTCCCTGAAACTAACTCAAGTAACAATACCGGATGGATGATTAGGATTATTAATCGCAAGCTTCGTGAAGACGGCCTTGAATTGCGTGAGATAAGCTCTACAGAAGCAAAGGGGAAAGAATTGGAGAGTAAGAAAATTGAGATGCTGAAAGATATCTACCGTATACTGGCAATGAATCTTGGCGAACCACCAACAGAATTTAAATACAGGTTTGTTGACAAAAATGATAGCATTGGCGAATACAAAACATACACTCCTAAAAGCTTTATGACTGAAGTGCTTGGGGATATTAATTTTGGCGACTACGTGATGCTGATGAACGACCCAACACGCGAATACAACAAAGTATACGAAATTGAATACGACAGAAATGTTATTGAGGGGAGAAACTGGATCTACCTCAACCTGCCTAGCGATAAACTTAAAGAACTTGCCGTAAAAAGTATAAAGAATAATGTGTCGATGTACGCCTCGTGTGATGTGGGGAAACAGTTGAATAACAACATCGGGATAGCTGATGTTAACAACTTCGATTTTGAGAGCCTCTACGGAGTGAAGTTTGGCATGAATAAAGCCGAACGGATAAACACTTTTGAAAGCGGATCGTCGCATGGCATGGCACTTATTGCTGTTGATGTTGACGAAAATGAAAAGCCTGTTAAGTGGCAGTTCGAAAACAGCTGGGGCACAAAGAGCGGCCATAACGGTTACCTCACTTTTACCGATGAGTGGTTTAACGAGTATCTGTTCAGAGTAGTTGTTAAGAGGGAGTTTATTGATGCTGAAATAGTAAAGCTACTGGAACAAAAACCAATCGTTCTTCCTCCATGGGATCCAATGTTTCAGGCTGACGAGTAAACTATTTCTCCCGCTCGCGGTTTTCCAGCCGGTCTTTGTCCTGCTCCTTGCTTTCGCGAATCATATCTTCTTTGTTGTCCATTACCGGTGCCTCTTGTAACGCTTTCCAGTCGAAGTTTTCGTCGAACGGGTCGAGCGCTTTTTGAGGGTCGAAAACCCGCGGGTCGGATGCAATAGCGCTGTAAGGTGTGTAGTCGGGTGTTTCGGTAAAGAAATCGGCCAAATCGGTTGCCCCGGCGTCGTACTGATTCAGATAAGGAAGCCCCAAAATATTCCAGAAAGTCTTAAAGATACTTCCAAAACTATAATGCACACTGCTAACATAACTGTGTTTCACCCACGGCGAAATTACCAGTAAAACACTGCGGTGTGCGTCAATGTGGTCAACGCCGTTTTGTGCGTCGTCTTCGGTAATAACTATCAGCATATTTTTCCAGTAGGGCGTGTGCGACAAATACTCCACAATTCGTCCAACGGCCAAATCGTTATCGGCTTCGTAGCTTTCGCGAAACGGATAACCGGCATCGGGGCGGTCGCCTGCACCGTGGTCGTTTGGAATAATAACGGTAATAAATGCCGGCATTGTATCTTGTCCGTTTATCCATTTTTCGTTAAACTCTTTTTTAAACTGGTCGATACGAAACTGGTCGGGAATTGCCGTATTATACGTGGGGTACATTTTCGATGTGCGGTCCCAAATTGGTTTTGGCAACGGGTAGTTTATATAGTGGTGATTTCCCTGAAATTTAAACCGTTTATCGTAAATACTGGGCTCGAACATAATGCTGAATCCGAAGTTAAAAAAGTCGATTTTATTACGTTCTAAATGGTCCCACATCGAACCGGCTTCGTTATAATCTTCGGGATAAATTGCACCGGCAGCTCCATTCATTGCATAAATCCCGGGTGCTTTCGATTTAAAATCGAACGAACGGTTTCCTCCATAACTGGCAGCGGTACAAGTCTCGCACCACTCGTTCGGGTAAGTGTTTGTAAGCCAGCGGTGCCCGTCGGCAGAAACATCAGAATCGACATAAAAATTATCGCCCAAAGCAAACGTTCGGGCCAGTTTTATGTGGTTCGACATAATGTTTGCGTTGGTTACCGATGCAGTTCGTTTTCTATTTCTAAACGATACGCCCAATCCGTAACGAGCCAGATTTTCATCGCCTTCGGCTTCTTTTATCTGACCAAATATCTCATCGTAAGTACGGTTCTCTTTCGAAATAAAAACAATGTGTTTAATCGGGCTCTGTTTTTCGCCCGGATAAAGTGGCACCGGATTATTTTTTCGCCAGGCAAAGGTTTCCGACGATGCTTTTTCGAAATGAAAATTATTGGCAATAACCTGTTTTGTATAGACTTTTAATTGCTCTTCGGTAGGTACATCAACAACCTGAACGGTGCCTTGCATCAATGCGCCAATGTAACTTCCTTTTGGTGTGAGTTCAAATTTTTCGCCACCGTTGGGGCCGCTACCGTATCCTTTTGCATTCGAAATAATAAGTTTTTTACCGTCGGTGCTCACCTCTATTTTTGCAGGAAACCAGCCGGTGGGAATGTGCCCGAGTACCTCCAGATTTTCGGCATCGATAACCGCCACGGCATTTATTCCCGCCTCGGCAACATACAACCGTTTTTTATCGGGCGAAAGTGCCATGCCAAATGGAATTACTCCGCGAAACTGTTTAACGCGTGGCTCCGGTTTCAGGTAAATTGTATTTACTACGGTGTCTTTTTCTATTGAAATTACCGAAATATTATCGTTGGTTCCGTTGCTTACAAAAATATATTTATCGCTGGCTACCAGCGAGTTGGGACTTGCTCCACCCACTGCGGGAATATCTTCTACTTTGGCGCCAACCAGGTGGCCGGTTTTTGTTTTGGCAATTACTTTTGGCGAGTCGGGCTCTTTTAAACTGATGGTAAAAACCGAAAATGCTTCGGGCGAATTCATCTCTCCAAGTCCCGGAATAGAAACCGAATCGTTATGAATCCCTTTTATCATCTCCTCACTTCCGTATGCAAATGCAGGGTATTTCAGTGCTTTGTTTATTACGTTTTTCTCGGTAATTCCATCAATCATATTGTATTGAAACATACCTACGTTGGCAACATAAATTTTTTCTTCGTCGGGCGACAGGCAAATTCCAAACGGATAGCGTCCCACCGGAACACTCTGTTCCAACTTATTTGTTTCGGTATTTGCAATTATCATTCGAAACCCGATTTGGTCGACAGCATACAATGTTTTGCCATCTTTCGATAGGGTTAAATCGCCAATGTAGCCGTCTGTATAATCTTCGGTATCCGATTTAAACGAGCAGTCAATCGAGTCTTTTTTCTCTCCGGTATTAATATCGAAAATGTAGATTTTGTTGGATTGTCCGCCAGCCACATAAACCTGTTTATTGTCGGGCGAAATGGCCAGCCCCATAAAAACCGATTCAATTACCCCTTTGTCGGTATGCGGCCCGGGCGGTACTTGCTGAACCTCGGGGTTGGCAGAAAGTATATTTCTGATAATTGAGATTGAAAGCGGCCTGATTCCGGAGTTGGCGGTAACGGCAACATTTCCATCGGGACTTAATGTTAATCCGTACGGATGCGGAGCAACCACAATACTTTTCCCGGCGGGTGCAACAATTCGCCCGTTGGGAATTACGGTTTTCCCGTTTTTATCGATTTTAGTAAAACTACTGTCGGCAGGTGCGGTAATTATCCATGGGTCGGCTTTTCTGTGTGTACACGAAACCATAAAAATTATTGCGAAAAAAAGAGCGGCCAGATTGAGTTTCATAATCTCAGTTTTAATTTTTTATAAAGATATAAAAGTGCATGGAAATGAAAGGAGAAATTTATTACTATTCGGTTAAAACTTTTCGGATTGTTTTGCTTCGGATTTTCAGATAAGCTATGAGGTTTGAATATAGGTTAAAACCCAACAAGTTTGGCAATTTATTCTACCCCGGAAAACCAATTTGTTAATTCAACAAAACCAACAGATTCCTAAGCTTTAATTATCCGATAAAATATCTTATTTTCGTCAATTCATTTAGAATTAAATTTATGTGGATTCGGGTCTCGGGGCTTATTCTTCGAAATAAAATATTATTACTTGTTGTACTGGCGGTCATTACTCTATTTTTTGGCTATCACGCTATGCGTGTGGAGATGTCGTACAGTTACTCCTCTATGCTTCCTAAAAAAGATAAAGCTTACGAAGACTACCAGAATTTTGTAAAGGTTTTCGGCGAAGAGGGCAATATTATTATTGTTGGAATGCAGGACTCAACTTTTTTTCAGTTAGAGAAATTTAAGAAATGGAGGGCGTTGTGCAACAATTTAAGCAATATCGACGGGGTCGATAATCTCCTGTCGGTTTCGAATACATACAACCTTATAAAAAACAAAAAGGAGAAAAAATTTGAGGTCAGAAAAATCTTTCCCGACACCATAACAACACAGAAAGAGTTAGCCGGTTACGAAAAAGAGTTCCGAAGTTTACCTTTTTACAAAGGTATTGTTTACAACCCCGAAACTTCGACCTATCTGTTGGCAATAACGGTTAATAAAGAGAAGATGAAAACCAAATCGCGCGAAAAGATGGTTTTATCTATTCAGCAGTTGTGCCACCAATTT
>Ga0256831_1001326_pt1 | contig 13085 bp, 9 predicted proteins | sample 132544metaG_FD_189087 | JGI IMG/M metagenome (GOLD analysis project Ga0256831, IMG submission 189087) | Hydrothermal vent microbial communities from Lau Basin, Pacific Ocean - 132-544 | ecosystem: Environmental > Aquatic > Marine > Hydrothermal vents | place: Pacific Ocean: Lau Basin | collected... | reverse complement strand
AGACTAGACAACCTAACAAGTGAACAGCAAAAACAAGTCCACGCAGCACTGAAAATAGCCGAGCACACCGGAGTAGGAGGCAACCGGACAGCAGGATACGGAGAAATAGAAACCAGAAATCTCTAACTACAATCTCTTAGTCTTGCTTGTTTTGAACAGGAGAAGGGGGTACAGGCAGCCTGTGAGGACCATTCCCTCTTAGTCTTGCTTGTTTTGAACCGGACATTGAGACCGAGCACGTGACAGCGTTCTACTTCCTCTTAGTCTTGCTTGTTTTGAACTGGTTTGCGAGTAGCTCCCACATCTTAGCGCCCCTCTCTTAGTCTTGCTTGTTTTGAACAAAGTACTTGTTGCCATGTTTATTACAGGGTCGTCGAAGATCACTCTTAGTCTTGCTTGTTTTGAACTGATCTCCCTCTCCAGGCTGATCGGGGGAAGCCACTTACCGCTCTTAGTCTTGCTTGTTTTGAACTTGCGACAGCAGCGAACACGGCAAACACCACTATCTCTTAGTCTTGCTTGTTTTGAACCGACACAAGCGGTTTAACGGGTTTCGCCATGTTGCTCGCTCTTAGTCTTGCTTGTTTTGAACTCGTGTAGACGGGACGGGAGCTTCGCGTGGATCGTTACTCTTAGTCTTGCTTGTTTTGAACTGGTTCTTAGGTCCACGATCTATGAATAAACACTCTTAGTCTTGCTTGTTTTGAACGCGTATTCACGAAGAACCATATCCACGTATTTCTCTCTTAGTCTTGCTTGTTTTGAACTTGTACCATGCCGCGAAGCCACGCGCTACGCTCTTAGTCTTGCTTGTTTTGAACGCGGTTATGCATGTACACCACGCTGCCCGCGCTCTTAGTCTTGCTTGTTTTGAACCTGGTCATCGAGGCGGCTGCTCCTGGAGCCGCCTCTTAGTCTTGCTTGTTTTGAACTTATCTCTCCCCCCGTCGGTTGTCCCTGGGAGAACCTGTCCAACTCTTAGTCTTGCTTGTTTTGAACTGACGACCCACCTCTATATGACCCAATATACAACTCTTAGTCTTGCTTGTTTTGAACTGGCACAGGAGGGCTGGTTCTACCGCATACACTCTTAGTCTTGCTTGTTTTGAACGAGAGATAGCACTGGCTTCGCTATAATGCTTTCTCTCTTAGTCTTGCTTGTTTTGAACTATAGGGGTTCTGGGTTTCGTTTCCTCCTCCGATATTGTGCTCGGTCCCACGTTACTACTAAATTTCTCCTCCCGCATCGTCCCTCCAGGTGTTTCGCTAGACAAAAAGCTTTTAAATAATTGTTATTTTCTTGTCCATGATACTGTGCCGAACCCGTTCTGCCTGGATTCTCCTACACCTGTGATTTCTGAGGTGTTCAGTATTTTTTCTATTTGTTCTTTTTTATCTGGGTTCTCTGTGTCTATTATGTAGGTTGCTTTGCCTATCATTGCAGGTTCTTTTCCTTTGAAAGGGACCAGTATTGGTTTGACTGTGTTTAGAGTGTAGTAGGTTTCGACTAGTAGGCCGAGAAGTTTCATGGAGTCCATTACGTAACGGTAGTCTAGTGTGTATATGTTTTTATAAAACATATACCCAGCCATCAGAACCTCGTACGCGCTCGGGCAGAACTTGGGCAGTCTTGATGGTGACAGTACATTGAAGGGTTTCACAGGTCCCTTAAAATAAACTGTTACTTTACTCCCGCCGAGCCTTTTGGAGAATATTTCGTTTGTGACATCCCTCTCAGCCACAAGTTTCACTGTCACTATGGAATCCCTGAATTTTATGCTGAGAGGTGTTCTGAGACGTTCTAACTGCTCACCTATATGGCCAACTAGTCCTGCTTCCCCGCCTATGTGGATGATGAACTCTTCCCCCGTGAAATTTACGGGAATCAGTTTTTCTCCATCTCTGGTCTTAACTATCACAGGTGTATAAAGATCCCCGAGCTCGTAATCCCCTCTCCCCAGCTTAAATAGTGGTGAGACATGTATAGGGCTAAGAATCCCCCTCACCCCGTGGAACAACCTAACCTCCCTAGCTAGGCTGTAGACCACGGTTTTAACAAGGCTACCGGTGAAATATGTGAAGACATCGTCCGACTCTATTGTCACATAGGCACGGATAGCACGGACCTCCAAAGGCTATTCTCCCCCCATGCTAGCCTTGTGCAACTGGTAGAATAGTTCTCCCGGGAAAGTACGTTCAATGACACCCCGTTTCACAGAGACCAGTCCCTTCCTCTCCAGGTCCGCGAGGACATAATACACACTCCTAGTAAAACCGTACCTCTCAATTAAATCCTTACCAGACACAGGCTTACCCGACCCATAAATAATATCAAGCACACGTAGCTGAACACGAGTAATCTTCATAACAGGAGCAAAGAAACCCGCCAACGGAACCAGCCGGGCTTCACCACCCTCAACCCCAAGCAACAGGCAAACACTAACCCTCCTACCCCTATCCCTCCACACCTGCAAAGCAATCATGTATAATAAAGGTTGCAAATACCTAGACCCAGTAACACCCACAACCACCAGCCTCTCAAAACTCTCACCCCTGATAATATCGTAAAGCCTAACAACTCCACCGGGGTCACCAGGCTCCAATGTAGCCCGGTAAAACCTAGCACCAATCATACCAGCCAAGAACTCAATCCCGTTAAAAATAACCTCCTTTTCACTTTCAAACCCACTAACAGAAACACCCACAACACACGAAACACTAAGCCTAGAATCCCCCTTCAACACACCCTCGACAGTACTCCTAGTAACACCAACAGGAATAACCACACAATCCCCCAAGCTCCACACCCGGGAAGACACTAAACATAGTACAATATAAATATTTTACTAAAAACTAACTGCAATAACAAAAAATAAATACGACCAGAAATAAAATAGAAAACACAAGGTGCACCAAATGAACACCACAGACAGGCTAAAAACCGCATACACGATACTACCACCACCACTCTCAGCACTACCAGCAAAATACCATACACCGATTTCTCTCTTACTACATAGTCTGAGCACAGGTTGGCTTGGATCTAGCTTAGCAGAGCTATTGTACATGGAAGACGAAATTATAACGCTTTCATTCATACTGGGGCTAACTCACGATATACATCAGAAACTAATTAAAGATGGTTTGGCATCCCCTAAAACTGCCAAGCAATATCTTAAAGAAAAACTGGATAAAGTAGATATGGGAGAATATTATAACTATGTTGAGCGGGCAATCGATTTAGATGCCTGCGGTAAGAACAATCCAATTCCTGGTGCACCTAAGGAGGTATCCACTCTATGCCATATTGGCGATATGGTACAAGGAAGATTTGAGGGGCTTTCTCTTCTTTACTGGTTACGCAATATCGTCAGCCAGCTAGACCCAGCCCTTACCGTAAGGTATTATAGTATTATGATACCCCAGCCCTTCGCACGAAGCTATATAATGCAAATGCTTTACCATAAATATATAGCGGATAAGAATCAAGTAGCACTCACTAGTCCTTGGGGATTATATATCATTACTTATGAGGACGAGTTACCAGAGGTGCTCAAGGTAAGCTGGGATGACCTAAGGATAGGATGCAACAAAGAAACAGAGAAGCTTCTCATAGTAGACTACAAGAATATCATAGACTCAGAATCTGAAAAGAAATCAACAATTAGCACCATTAGTATTGCTACTTGGGAGCTTAAGGAAAAACTATGGAGCAGATTTGCTAAAATGTTTTACTGCCATTCAAAGCTGGGCAAGGACAACCCTATATACCCTGTTCTCGACAAGAGTGTTGAGGGACTATTCATCAATATTGACTTTACAGATATAGAATTCAAGGAAATACCGAGGAAAAACACTTATACATGTGGCTTATGCGGAATGCCTCATCTACCAGAACATAGCCTACCATTATCCATGTATGGAACCAAAAAGGGAATAAAAATAGCTGGAATAAGAGTTACTCCTGAAAAATGGAACAGAAAACTTCCGCCTGGCATCAAGGTTAAAACAGAAGATACGAAAGGAACGTGGAGAAACGGTATAGGGATGTGCCCCCTCTGTACCCTCGATGCTATCGGAGTACGTTATTCTGAACTATCCGGGTTAATAGAAGGATTCATCACAGTATCAATCTCAAAACCCATACCACTCGATATGTTGGCGACTATCGGAAGATTGATGCGGGAAATAAGGGAAGACACATACAACAAACAGAAAGACAAGAAAGAGCTAGAAGGAATTATAAGAGAAATGTCATCAAAGCCGAGTATAGGAGTAGGAAGAGGCCTCTTGGTTGACTTTTCCTCCGCTACAATTGCGATACAATCGCCAGAACCAAAAACTAATAACATGTTTGATGGAGGAACCCTATCTTACATAGGAAAATTTCTGGAGGCAGGCATTTACCCAATAAAACACCTACCAACACTTGATACTACGATTATGGACGGACTACTTACCACCCCTGTCTCTCTTCCAGTAGCAGAGGTATCAGTAACAAGCGAGAGACATGCCAGACTTATACCATGGATAGCATCCCTACTCTCTTATGCTGGCAGACTAGAGAGAAACAAAGGACTGAACTACCTATCAGTTCCCCCATCACAAGCTCCACTTATTCTTCTCTCCATAAACAAATACAAATACGATGAAGTTTCATCTCTTCTAACTCGTATTGGGGTGAGAATATGAAAGAGTATAAGTTCCGCGTAGAACCCGAGGCTTTAGACCTCGCGGGGATTGTGGAGCGACTTGGAGCTATATTAGCCTACTATCGTGGAAGAAGCAGTAGCACGCATGAAAGAACTAAAGAAGTATGGGGTGCACTGAAAACGCTTCTTAGACTATCCGAGAGGAAGTGGCATGAATGGATACCATTGATATCAGAACGGTATGTTCCAAACGATTTGGGAAAAGCAACGGACTATTTCCATGAGCTCTTAACAGCTCTGCTAAGCAGGTTTGCCGTAGAAGTAAGAGGATACACTCCGGCAATGAAATTACATCTAGCTAAGATTATCAGAAGTTCCCTCGAATCAGCCTCGGGTCATCCAGACCCCCAGATAGAGTTTTTCATTAAAGAATTCTACCCAGAAAAAGTCAGTTCAACTCAAAACAAGAAGGAGGTGATAGAATAATGAGCGGAATAAATAGTTTAACACCCAAATTACCTTCTTCCTTAGGTGAATGGCTTAGAAAACCAGATGAGCCTGACAGGGTATACACAAAAAACAAGAAAATAGAAGTAGTGTTCCTAGTAGAGGCAGTAAACGCTATACTGCCTAGAACAGAAGGTGTAGAAGACATCACATTAATCAAACTACCCGGTACAGAATATGAAGTCCCAGTAATACTGCCAGAAAAACTACAGGCAGTAGCTAGGAGGAGAATGCTAGCAAATCTGAGGAGGTTTAGAGATAAGGCTCCTGAGAGACTTAAAGAACACCTGAAATCCTTAGCAGCAATATATAAAGTAAAAGTGAAAAACAAAGAGCAAGTAATCGGCTTCATTAAAGCGAAGGAAGCGTTAGAAAATAATAAAGAGTGGAACTGCTACATCCAGCCACCAGGAGGAGATATTAAGAAGGCTACCGACATAGGGATGGATGGCTTCTGCCCAGCATGTGCACTCTTCGGAACCACCATAACCAATAATGTATTAGAAATTTATGACCCAGGTTCAAAAAAGAACGTCTTCGGTGAATCTGTAGGAGTGAAAAGTAGGATAGAGTTCGACCCTGCCTTTGCTTTCCTAGACCAGGAGAAGAGTGTTGCCGAATACACTCATAACAAAGTTAGCGATGGAGTTAGCTGGACAGGGCAAAGCCTCTATGAGGAGAAACATGTGGTCCCTGGGACGGTGTTTATCGGTAAGGTAACGCTGGAAGATGTTACGGAGACGGAGCTTAAGGCGTTTCTAGCAACTTTAGCATCAATAGACCGTCTCGGAGGAAGAGAAAGGATTTTCGGCGGAGTAAGAATACACTTACTAGGGATTAAAGGAGGAAGCCACGAGACAGTATCAGCCTTAGAGTTATCCAAAGAGCTAGCCAGAAAGTTAGGAGATAGGGAATACCCGCCCGATGTTAACGAAATAGAGGAACTAGTAAAGCCGATTCTTCAAAGTAAAGGGTTCGAAAAGATAACTAGCGACGATTTCAGGAAACTACTAAACGATATGAACTTATGGGACAATCTGTGGAAAGATATCGTGGAATATGACAGACAAATAGTGCTAAGGATACTAGGACTAATTAAGAGCGAAGAGAATATAAAGAAAGCCTAGGAGGAATAAATAATGAACTCTTTTTTACTTCTCTCTCAAATTACCTTAAAACTTCATGGATTGTTCTGGTTTCACACTTCAGCACAACCTAGGGGGAAGTATACTCACATCTCACTTCCTGTAATACATAATTATCCATTGGCACTAGCATTCCTAGGGAGACCTGTAGAGGAATCCTACGCGAATATAAGCGGAATTATACGCAATTCTTTTACACCTAGGAAAATATGGAAGGAATATGGGTTTTATGTTTACCCAGCAATAGGTGAGAAGCTTACCTCTAAGGTGCTAACCTTCTCAATGGGAGGCACCGGATATACTTTGATAAAACCACAGACTAGAGCATCGGTACCGGATTATACGACTAACCAAGTATATCTTCCGGGTTCAACCTTCAGAACCTACATTCTAGCTAGAAATGAACGTTCTATACCTAAAGTAAATTATATAAGACTAGGGTCAAAGCGCTACGGCATCTTTAAGGTAGTATACAGCACACCAGTATTTGTTAAAGTTAGAAAATATAGTGGAGATCCACCGTCTCATTTATTTAATGTAGAAGATTGCCCTGCAAGTAAAAGCTATGCAATACTCAGACATTACGCAGGCAATATAGCACTATCAGGTACCCCATTATATGTTATCAAACACAAGGACACAATCCTAGCTGCCCCTGGATTTCTTTGAGGTAGAGAGCATGGAGGTGAAAGCTAGATTCACTATATCTCCTATATATATGGAGTCAGGTTCAGCGAAACTAGGTAAATGGAATTTAAGGCGATTTCAAGAGAAGGTCATGGATACCATATCATCCAAGAAGGATACAGTTTTAACAGCTCCGACTGGAGCAGGCAAGACGCTTACTCTCCTCTTAGGAAAACAAGGCATGGTGGGATTATATCCTAATAATACCCTATTGCTAGACCAACAGAAAAGCATAGACAAAATATTAAGGTCAGCACTAAACGCGAGACTAGTCTCACGTGAAAAGAGTGACCCAAACAGGCAGGATAGTCCAGATTTACTCAGAATATATGAGCTAGATGATAAATACAGATTGCCTAACAGTAAAAACAGAAGAGTAGTTGTGGTTCTTCTATCAGGACAATATATACCATATGAAAAGGATGAGTCAGGAAGATTTATTTCCAAACGTGAAATAATCAAAGAAAAAATAGTTGATAAGATATGCTATCCTAAACACCTGGGAGAGGAACCATATATTATAGTTATGGGTACCCCAGATACAGCGCTAATGATTTTATCAGGTATATACAGGGACTTTGAAAAAGTAGGATACACCCTACATGATGCCATTATAGCTAGCTCAGAAGGAATCGACCTAGAATACATATTATCAAGATTTGGGGTTGCAACAGTATCGGAACTTAAATCAATAGCTAGCATTAGGGACTGCCTATTAAGATATCCATGGTTTATAGATGAGTTTCATCTTTACGGGCTATATGAAGCACTAATGGTTCTTCCACTGATTCATGTGTATAGGGACTATATAGGATGGGAAGAGCCAGTAATTCTGTCTTCAGCGACTCCAAAAGGTGTTCTCTACAAGAGATTGATTAAAAAATTAAATCCTATTCCAATTAATGCTGTAGTCAGCACAAAAGGTTCTCCCGACTCCCTAGTTAGGGGAGTAACCGAGGTCGAGATAGTAGAAGTTGAGGTCTCTGGTAGAGGGATTTTGAAGTGGTTTAAGGTAGGATATAATCTTGATAGTATAATTGCTAATGAGATAAACAAGATTAAACAAGTTCTCTCAAGTAATGGTAATGCCTTTATAATTGTGGATAGAGTTAACCAGGTTACTCCAATCGTTGGACTTCTTTATCATAACTATGGTATTAAACCTGAGTGTTCAGTTGCAATAAAGCCAACTGAGTGTGTAGATTCGAGTAATATAGTTGTGGGAAGCGAGTCAATATCGCAGGGGATAAACAGGGATAACGTCAAGTACGGTATAGTGACTTCGTATAACTGGGCATCTCTTATACAGAGATTCGGGAGAATAGGGAGGAGAACGGACTCCAGGGTCGTGCTTGTGCTTCCTAAAAAAGAAAGACTCTATCCGATGGAAGAGTTAGATGAGAGAAATGTAACGTATAGCGAATTCATAGATAAAGTCAAGAGCACATATCCTGATATAGACCTATCAAGGAAGCCTGATACAAGCACTATATCTGAAATATATGGGACGAGGAGTGAGCTTATAAAGTACGCATCTGTAATAACATATGCTAAGGTATCATCAGCTGGTAATATGCTTAGAACCCTTCAAGATATATTGGCAACAAATTCATATATATTAGATAAATTCTATGGAAAGCCCGCGACAATCCCAAGCATACTAACATTTAGGTCCAGTGGACCTCCAGTTCTCGTTAAGAAGCCTGACGGCAAATATGATGCCACAGACCTAGGGACTGTAATTCGAAATTATGCTATAATAGAAGTTGAGACTGAAATTAAGAATGTTAAAGGGGTCACAGATAGATGGTTAGTATTGAAAATCGACCTCATTCCTGACAGATACAAGGTAGTACTTCATCCTCCTCTAAACCAACCAGAGGACCTCCTAGGCTATTTCAACGGAACAATAACAACGCTTGGCACACTAATAGAGCTAGGGTATAGGATGGAGGTAATCTCGTGGGACGACCCTAGAAAACGTTTGACAATACCCGACCCTCCTAGAAGCATTTTAGAGCAAGCTATAGCTATTGTAAGAACAACCAGTGAACTAGTAAAATATTATACTTATGTCGGTGAAGGTGCCGAAGTATATCCTCAAAAAAGCGGTACTCTTGCCCTATTCCTGTAGGTGTTGGAGGTGATTGTAATTGTCGCCTATGATATCTCCCGAGAGGAAGTCAGGGGGAGACTCCGGAGATTCCTTGCAAGGATGGGTTTGTCAATCGTCAACAGGAGCGTCTATGCAGGAGTTGGAGGCATGCGACTTGCCAAGAGAATCTCTGAGAAAGCTAGTAAAATCATTGAGGACAACGATAACGTGTTTGTCATCGTTGTTAGAGAAGATGAATACTTTAGGGCGTACAATATTACCAGCATGGGCGTCAGCAAAATCGGCGAAGACAAATACGAACTCCCATAACCCACCCATATGGGGTACGTATATTAGATGGATGGCTCTATGTCCTGAGGCATGGAGGGTAGTTATTGATGGAAGAATTCCGCTTACTCTTTCAACTCCTACAATTGTGGAAGAGTGTGGGAAGAAACAGCATGAGAGCCTCTTAGTTGCCGTTACCAGAAATCTGGAAAAGCTACCTGGCACCCAAGTAGTAAAACATTATAAGATAAAGTACTCAGTCAAGATTAATGACGAGTGGAGAGACCTTGTAGTAAAACCCGATGCCTACAAAATATGGATTACCAGTAGAGGGCCAGTAAACCTTGTTGTCGAAGCAACTACTAGAAGTAAAAAAATGATCCCGAGGGAATGGCTTACTTCATATAACCTTGGTTTATATCTCCAAAATCTCAGACCAACCTTTACACTCCTAGTAACACCTGAAGAAGTAGGGATACTACCACTATCTACCAGGGATGTAGAGAAACTAAAGAATTTACTTTATCGTCCTCCAAAGATAAAACCAACGCCATGGCTCTGTTCTAACTGTGACCTCAGATCTGTATGCGGTAATCCGTTGGCTTAGGGAGGAAAAATGCCTAGGAAATTTCTTATCATAAGGAGAAAGGGAAAGTTAAAGATGAAATCACATTCAGTACTTCAACTACAATATACTTTAGGAGAGAAGGTGGCAATAAAAGAATACCCTATTAGAAACCTAGATGCTGTACTAATAATAGGCAGGGAACTCTATTTAGAGTCAAGCGTGTTAAGCGTGTTAGCCAGCATGAATGTGCCTGTGTCTATCATAGCAAAAGACTCAGTATCTATATTAATAAACCCAATAATAACAATATCAAGCAAGTACAGAATACAACAGTATTGCTTAGACAAAAAACAGAGTTTAGATATTGCGAAAGAATATCTTAAGGCTAAAATCCTCGGTATGGCAAACATACTTAAATATCATAGAAAAAGCCTCATAAAACTTCCAGAGCCTCCACTTTCAAACGAAGACCCAGAGCTTTATGAGCTTAACCTTAGGAGCTGGGAAGCGTATATATCAAATAAGTTATGGGATAACTTGCAAACAATAATGAAGGAAAACATACTCCAGGAGCTAAGGAAGAAATACAATTTTAGAGGGAGAAAACCGAGGCACCCAGATCCTTTTAACAAGACGTTATCGGTGATGTACGCTGTCCTCTACTCGCTATCCACCAAGGCACTAATCGCCGCAGGCCTGGACCCGACATACGGTTTCCTACACAGAACAAGGTATAGCACACCATTAACGTTCGACTACACCGAAATGTTCAAACCCATCGCAATCCAGGCGACAATAGAACTAGTAAACAAAAACGGACTACCCGAACTCTCATCAGACGGGGAACTAACTAGAGAATCAGTCAACAACGCGATCAAAATGCTATACGATTATCTAACATTAACGCATAGAATAACAGGCAAAACACCCTACCAACAGATTTATTTAAAAGCTTTTTGTCTAGCGAAACACCTGGAGGGACGATGCGGGAGGAGAAATTTAGTAGTAACGTGGGACCGAGCACAATATCGGATGAGGAAACGAAACCCAGAACCCCTATAGTTCAAAACAAGCAAGACTAAGAGTTACCGGTTACACCATTCTCAATAGCCGATAGTTCAAAACAAGCAAGACTAAGAGAGGGATAGATGACAGCGAATATCATTGCTTCCCCTAGTTCAAAACAAGCAAGACTAAGAGCGGCTAACTGGTCGCTCTACTCCCAGAGCCTCGTTCAAAACAAGCAAGACTAAGAGTGATAGATGTTATATACCGGTGGACGTACTTGTGTCGCGTTCAAAACAAGCAAGACTAAGAGACTCGGAGGTGTTTGTGCAACTCTTGCTGTGTTCAAAACAAGCAAGACTAAGAGTGATATCCCGCCTCCGAGACCAGACGATAACCCGTTCAAAACAAGCAAGACTAAGAGGTAATAGCAGTCTACGGAGACATATACACAGACGGGTTCAAAACAAGCAAGACTAAGAGATACAGGCTCTGGTCAAGGCTTAGGCCCATGCGTGTTCAAAACAAGCAAGACTAAGAGAGCATATAGCGGTGGATACCTCAATGTACACGTGAACAAGTTCAAAACAAGCAAGACTAAGAGTTCTAGCATGTATCTCTGGAGACGGTCTAGTATATCCATTACTTTCGTTCAAAACAAGCAAGACTAAGAGTGTGGGGCTCTACCTCATCCTCGAGGTCCCTGTTAAAGTTCAAAACAAGCAAGACTAAGAGCGAGCGGTGTAGCCGTGTACTGCGACGAACAACCCTGTTCAAAACAAGCAAGACTAAGAGTTGTGTTTTGGTCATGTTGTCTATTTGTCTGGTCAAGTATAAAGTTCAAAACAAGCAAGACTAAGAGTATCTTATAAGCTCGTTGTACATGTCGGTTAGTTCAAAACAAGCAAGACTAAGAGTTGGTGAAACGCCAATCACTGTTCCCACCTACACGTTCAAAACAAGCAAGACTAAGAGAAAGGACTTAATTATATAGAGGCTGTAAATATAGTTCAAAACAAGCAAGACTAAGAGCAAAACCATAAACGTAGACAACTACCATTTAACACAGTTCAAAACAAGCAAGACTAAGAGAGGAGACTATCTAAGCTCACTAAATCTAAGTGGTTCAAAACAAGCAAGACTAAGAGAATATCGCCCAATATCCGCAAAATTTTGTGGGCCCACGTTCAAAACAAGCAAGACTAAGAGAATAGTCTCCTCTCCAACGGGTGTAACAAGGGTTACCTCTGCGTTCAAAACAAGCAAGACTAAGAGCTGGTGCGCCAGGGTGGAAGACCCGAGGGAAACCCTGTTCAAAACAAGCAAGACTAAGAGTATTCCTGTCCACGTACACCGTTACACCGTTTGTGTTCAAAACAAGCAAGACTAAGAGTGGAAAAACTAGCGGCGCCCTACCCTGTTCCCGATGTGCTGGTTCAAAACAAGCAAGACTAAGAGTGGGAAGGCTGGGTGGAAGCAATGGATGATTGCTGTACTCAGTTCAAAACAAGCAAGACTAAGAGGCTCAGGCGCTTCTTTATTGTCTGGTAGGAGTGCGTTCAAAACAAGCAAGACTAAGAGAGGAGGATAGGAACCACAGGTTCCAATGCAACAAGTTCAAAACAAGCAAGACTAAGAGCAGGAGGGCGAAGGAGGCTGTCACAGGTACTATGTTCAAAACAAGCAAGACTAAGAGCGAGCCATCCCTTTTGTGCGTCGTCGATCTCGTCCACGAGTTCAAAACAAGCAAGACTAAGAGCAGGGAGTAAGTCCTCGGGTATGCGGAAATCCTTCTTGTTCAAAACAAGCAAGACTAAGAGCCGACACGCTTCTCGTGCCTAGGTATACGCTGGCCACGGTTCAAAACAAGCAAGACTAAGAGCAGTCGGAATAGCCGCCAAAACATACATAGTACACATTTAGTTCAAAACAAGCAAGACTAAGAGGTATGGACCATAACCTACCTGCAGCTGTTTCTGCGTTCAAAACAAGCAAGACTAAGAGCTAGAACAGAGGCTAAAGATGATAAGTGAAGCCCGGTTCAAAACAAGCAAGACTAAGAGTGATCTTCGACGACCCTGTAATAAACATGGCAACAAGTACTTTGTTCAAAACAAGCAAGACTAAGAGAGGGGCGC
>Ga0256831_1001325_pt1 | contig 13091 bp, 10 predicted proteins | sample 132544metaG_FD_189087 | JGI IMG/M metagenome (GOLD analysis project Ga0256831, IMG submission 189087) | Hydrothermal vent microbial communities from Lau Basin, Pacific Ocean - 132-544 | ecosystem: Environmental > Aquatic > Marine > Hydrothermal vents | place: Pacific Ocean: Lau Basin | collected... | reverse complement strand
TCGCGTCGACTTTACTTTGTTATGGTTTTTTTAATTTGAAAAAAAGAGAATAAAAAAATCCCGGCGTCCACTCCGGGATTTTATTTTATTATTTCCTCCTGTGTTTATAATTATACTGAGTTTGTATGGCACAAATATAATTAAAGATTTATACGGCGTTAAAAAACAGTAATATATTTTTCTAATTTATATAGAATCTAAATAATGTGGCATAAAATATTTTCTCAATTTGGGACATGTGGTTTCTGTGGAAAAAATCATGCGAACTAAAGCTTCATAATCTGTTCTCAGTTCAGATCGGTTTTGGGAAAATCGATTCGTTTATTATTTGAAAACATGATATTTCTTTTTTGATAATTCAATGTGTGTAGTTATGTTTATGACAAATTAGTTACTACTTATTTTAAACTTAAATTATGAGAAATCTGAAACTGGTATTCGTCGTTGTTTTCGCTCTTTTTGTGAGCTTTTCGCCAATCCAAATGTTTGCACAGCAGTGGATAAAAAATATGCCCGGTTACGAGCAGTATAAAAAAATGAGTCCACAAATCAGGAAATCGGTAAAACAGGGCAGGATTTCTGCAAAATGGGCCGACGATGGAAAGTTGTTTCAATACAGTTTCGATGGCAAAAGATATATTTTCGATGTGAAAAAGAGAAAGAGCACTATCGCTGTGGGGAAAGCCGAAAAAGAGGAGTCGCCCTACGAGCGCTATATGCGAATGTACAAGAATGCACCGGCTCGCGGACGGCAGTATGCGGTAGAAACATCGCCCGATAAAAAACTGGTTGCCAACTACCGCAACGGGAATGTGTTTATAGTTGATTCGGCCGGAACGAATGAAATTGCGGTTACCACTGAAGGTTCGATTGAAAAACGATTTACTTTCGGAACAGCAACTTGGGTTTATGGCGAAGAGTTAAGCCAGCGTCATGCCATGTGGTGGTCGCCCGACAGTAAAAAACTGGCTTTCTATCATTTCGATATGAGTAAAGTGCGAAACTATTATTTGCAGTACGAGCAGACCGAAATTTACGACTCGATGAATGTTGAAGCATATACAAAAGTAGGTGCGGTTAATCCCGTGGTTGAACTCTATATTTATGATTTGGAGAGCTGGAAAACCACAAAAGTTGATGTTCGCGACGGGAAACCGTTTAGTAATAATGTTGTCGGTCATTATGTATATAAAATAGAGTGGTCGCCCGATGGTACAGAGCTTCTGTTTCATCGTACCAACCGGAAACAGGATGTTATGGAATGGGCTGCTGCCAATGCCGAAACCGGGAAATGCCGTGTTGTTGTTCGCGAAGAGTGGCCGGCCAGTTTTACCGAGAATACACCTTTTAAAAAGTTTCTGAAAGATAAAAAACGGTTTATTTGGCAGAGCGAAAGAAACGGATTTAAGAATTACTATTTGTACGATTTAAAGGAGGGATTGATTGCGCCAATTACCAATCATCGGTTCGAGGTTGCCGGTGTGGTGAAAATTGATGAGGATAAAAATTTGCTCTATTACATGGCACGCAGCGGCGATAACCATATGAAATTGCAACTTCACCGGGTAAAACTCGATGGGACCGGCGATATACGTTTAACCGACCCGGCCTTTAACCACAGTGTTAAAATTTCGCCCAACGGAAAATATTTTGTCGATGTGGCGGAAACGCATGATATTGCACCGTTTTCGCAATTAATAGATGCGAAAGGCCGTGTTGTTGCAAAAATTGTTGAAAGCGATACGACAAAATTTAACGAACTTGGATTTAAAAAAGTTGAGCTGTTTACTTTTACTTCTGCCGATGGCGAAACGGAATTGCACGGAATGTTGCACTTCCCCTCGAATTTCGACCCGGATATAATGTATCCAATAATCTTGTCGAATTATGGAGGCCCTGCAACCAACGCTGCCCGTGAGAGTTTCACCCTGCCAAATTCGCTAACCGAATACGGATTTTTGGTTGTGAATATTGATGGCAGAAATGCAGCCGGAAAAGGCAAACGTATGCTTGATAAATTGTATGGTAAGCTCTGCATTGTCGAGCAAGACGATTTTGCCGAAGGCATAAAGTCGTTGTACAACCGTCCGTATGTCGATAAAAACAGGGTGGGGGTTTATGGAACTTCCTATGGCGGAACAACAGCCGCTGCGTGTATTTTACGTCATCCCGAAGTCTTTCAGGCAGCAGTGGCCAATTCGGGAGTTATGGACTGGCGCAATTACGACAATATTTACACCGAGCGTTATATGAATCTGATTGAGAATAATAAAGCGGGTTACGATGCGGCAAACTTAAGGAATTATGCTAAAAACCTGGAAGGTAAATTGATGATATATTATGGAACGTCTGATAATAATGTGCATCCGTCAAATTCACTCCAGTTAATTAAAGCGCTGCAAGAAGCAGGAAAAAGTTTCGAGGTGCAGGTTGGCCCCGACAGAGGGCACACTGCTGTAAACAGAGATAGGATGATGGAGTTCTTTATTACAAACCTGATGATGAAATAATGATTCTTTTTTTAGCCAAACTATTATGTTAACAGTTCGGTGTATTTTTATAAATGCCTCATAGACAGAAAGTTGGAAGACGTAAAGCAGTTGTCGTAATTTGCAAAAAATCAGATTTCTGCGACTTTGTGGCTTTACGAGAAACAAAAATTTAACGAAGTATTATTATGTGATAAGCTTATTTTTATTTCGACAAAAAAAGTAGAGAGATTCTTTAATAATCTTTTTTTTAGAAGGCGTAATTTAAGGTTGAATAAAAGTAAACTATAGCATAAATTTTGTTATTTTTGTTATTCGTGTTCGTACACGGAAATCCATAATTAAAACTTATCAATATGAAACATTCATGATAAAAGATTTCATACACAGGAGCATAATTTAGTTAAAGCCTAATCTTCTTGCCTTGTGTCTTGATTCTTGTATCTTGATTCTAAAATTTAAACACATGAAAAAAATTTTCACTCTTTTAGTTTTGTTAGTGTTTTTATCAAGCGGAGTAGTTGTTGCGCAAGATGGCTGGCAAAGTCTTTTTAACGGGAAAGACCTCTCGGGTTGGAAGCAGCTGAATGGCAAAGCAAAATACGAAGTAATAAATGGCGAAATTGTGGGAACAACGGTTGCCAATACACCCAACTCGTTTTTGGCAACCGAAAAAACGTATTCCGACTTTGTTTTCGAAGTTGATCTTTTTGTTGCCGAGAATATGAATTCTGGAATTCAGTTTCGTAGCGAAAGTAAGCCCGAATATAAGAATGGCCGGGTACATGGTTATCAGTGCGAAGTCGATCCGTCGGAGCGTGCATGGAGTGCCGGTATTTACGACGAAGCACGTCGTGGATGGCTCTATCCTCTCGATCTGAATCCCGAAGCAAAAACTGCGTTAAAGCGGGGCGAGTGGAACCATTATCGTATTGAATGTATTGGAAACTCAATTCGTACCTGGTTAAATGGCGTTGCAGTGGCACATGTTATCGACAATATGACTCCGGAAGGTTTTATTGCGTTGCAGGTTCATGCCATTGGTAACGATAAATCGAAGGAGGGACATCAGATTAAATGGAAAAACATCAGAATAAAAACAAAAAATTTAACTCCTGCACCTGCCGAGGGAATTTATGTGGTTAACCTGTTGCCAAACAATTTGTCGGATGCCGAGAAAGAACAGGGGTTTAAACTATTATTCGATGGAAAATCGACTGATGGTTGGCAAAGTGCCGAGCACAAAGAATTTCCCCAATCGGTTTGGGAAGTAAAAGATGGTGCTCTCTCCATTTTGTCGAACAAAGGAGGAAGCTCAACAAATAGTGGCGACATAATTACGAAAGAGACATTTGGGCCGTTTGAATTCAAGTTCGATTTTAATTATTCCAAAGGGGCAAACAGTGGCGTGAAATATATGGTTGGAAACAATGGGCCGCATGTTGGTCTTGAATATCAGATTATCGACGATGCCAATCATCCCGATGCTAAAAACGGAGATCTGGGAAATCACTCTTTGGCTTCGTTATACGATTTAATTCCTGCTGAAAAAGAACAAAGATTTGTAAAAGGTTTTGGCGAATGGAATCGCGGGCGAATTGTGTTTTATCCAAACGGAAAGGTTCAACACTGGCTAAATGGAAGAAAGGTTGTTGAATTTACACTCGGAAATGCTATCTTTAAAGCTTTGGTGGCGCGAAGTAAATATAAAAATTATAAAGATTTCGGAATGGTTGAGAAAACGCCAATTTTACTTCAAGACCACGGTGACACAGTTCATTTTAGAAGTTTAAAAATAAGAAATTTATAGTATGGCTGATAGAAGAGATTTTTTAAAAAAGGTTACAGCCGGAACGGCCGGAATGGCCATTGGCGGTTCGGCAATGGGAATGTCGGCACGGAGTTACGGGAGAATAATTGGTGCAAACGACAGGTTGAATGTTGCAATAATGGGGCTTGGCAGACGCATGCCTGCATACGTTCAGCCCATAGCACAAAAAGAGAGCAATGTTGAACTACTCTACCTTTGCGATGTAATGAAAAGCCAGCGTGAAAAAGCAGCCGGTAGGTTTGCAAAAGTTTTAGATTATAAACCTAAACTCGAAAACGATTTTAGAAAAGCAATTGCCGATCCGAATGTTGATTTAATGATTAACGCAACCCCCGACCATTGGCACACACCGGGGTCAATTTTAGCAATTAAAGCAGGAAAACATGTTTATGTTGAAAAACCTTGCAGCCATAACATGAATGAAAGCGATTTGTTGGTAACCGCACAAAAGAAGTACAATAAAGTGGTTCAGATGGGAAATCAGCAACGCTCTTCCGATCATACCATTCGTATTATTAACGAAATTCATAACGGTATAATTGGTACTCCGTATAAAGCGGTTGCATTTTACACAAACAGTAGAGGACGTGTTCCGGTTCAAAAACGTGTTCCTGTTTTAGACGGGTTAGACTGGGATCTGTTTCAGGGACCGGCACCTCGCCGCGAATATACCGAAGAGACCTGGAATTATAACTGGCACTGGTACGGTTGGGATTATGGTACCGCCGAAGCCGGGAATAATGGAACTCACGAGCTGGATGTGGCACGCTGGGCACTGGGAGTCGATTATCCCATGCATGTTGATGTGGAAGCAGCTAAACGACAATTTCTCGACGACGGATGGGAGATGTACGATAACATGGATGTGACGTTTAAATTTGCCGGTAATAAAGTAATAAAATGGGACGGGAAAAGTAGAAATGGTTACGATACTTACGGCGGTGGCCGGGGAACAATTATTTATGGTAGCGAAGGATCGGTGTTTGTCGACCGTGGCAAATATATTTTATACGACCTGAACGGGAAAATAATAAAAGATAATAAATCGGCATCGAATGAAGCGGGAACCGCACTTGGCGGTGGTGGCGATATGAGTACAACACATGTGGTCAATTTTTTTAATACCATACGGGGAAAAGATAAACTGAATTCTCATATTGCCGAAGGCGTAATTAGTCAGGCAATGGTGCATTATGCAAACATTGCTTACCGTATCGACAAAAGTTTTGATATTGATGATGCTACCGGAAGAATGTACGACCGAGATGCAATGAAACTGTGGGGGCGCAGTTACGAACCCGGTTGGGAACCCACTTTATAATCAGATTGTAAAAGAAATGGATTCTCTCTAAAGAATCCTTTTCTGTTATGGAAAAATAAGTTTACTATCTCTTTATTCTGCACGTAGAACTCATCTGGTACATATAAATTATAGTTATAGGGCATATTGAAATGAGATGTATTTAGCTGACAAATTCGTGACAAAGTTTAATAATCGACCGTCTTGAATCTAATATTTTGAAGTAGTAAATTAAAAAAACTGAAATGAAAACCTTATTATATTACTTTTTCATAATTCTGCTCATTTTAAGTTCATGCTCAAAAGAAGATAATGGGAAAATAGTAACAGCTGGAATTTATGATATTGATTTTATATATTATGAATTTTCTTCTCCATTAAAAGTTAAATTAAAACTGGACACTTTAACCGATAACTACATAGGGAAAGATTCAATAGATATTAATCAAGATGGAATCTACGAACTATTCATCAGTCAACGAATTCATCTTCCTCCTGAATCTGGTTCTCCATCTTGGGAACATTTTCCATATTTCAGGTTAACATTAAAAAACGGTTTGCAAGTAGCAATAAAATTGGAGTATTATGCAGTTGGACACGGACAAGTTAATGAAATTAATTGGGTTGACACATTGAATTATAAAACTCGAATTAATAACAATTCTGAATGGTCTGAGAGTAATATTACTATATCGATGTGGATAGTCCCTCCAGTTGGCGCTCCTGGCACTTTACCTTTTGGTACTTGGTATAATTTGACAAATGAAGAAAAGTATATTGGCATTAGAATGAAAATTGGTTCCAGATATAAATATGGCTGGATTAAAGTGAAAGTAAATTTACGAGAGGATATGCAATTTGTAAGTTTTGCTTTAGAAAAATAAATATTGAATTTAAAAAATGAAAAATACGCCCTATAACAAAATGTAAATGTAATGCGGGTTTCAGCGATTATCTAGGCTGCGGCTCGTTGTTGCAACACCGCCAATTCGTCTTTGACGATTGACGGAAAATTTGAAATATTGAGTAAACGAATTGGCTCCGTGCGAGCTTGAAAGTTCATCACTTTTAATCCCATACTACACATACACAAACCGTTGTAAATAATGTGTTATGGAAATAGGAAATAAAATGATACAAATTAATTGGAAGTACCGAATAATATTTGCAATTGGAAGTGCAATTCTTTACACTTTTTTACTCTGGGTATTTGATTATTTCTCAAACGAAAAATTAAACTCAATTAACAGTTTAATTTTTCAAGGTGTTTTCTTCGGGATTTTTTTCGGAATTGGATTTCCTCATGTGAGTGAAAAATTTGCAGGAAAGTTTTCAAGAAAAATGGGAATGAAAATAAAACCAGATTTGGAATTGGATGAAATAACCGAAATTGAAGGTACTGCAAACTTATTTCGTGGAATTGAAGGTGTTGGCGGAAAAATTTTCTTGACAAATAAAAAAGTTATATTCAAATCGCATAAAATTAATGTTCAAAAAGGGCAAACTGATATTTACTATGAAGATATTCAGGGAATTGTTAAACGAAAAACCGCAAAATTAATTGACAACGGAATTAGAATAAAAACCAAAAACGGTGAGGAATATGATTTTGTAGTTAATGAAAGAAATTTATGGTTCGATAAAATAACAAAACGATTGAATAATAAACGCAGTACATCAAAAAACAGAGTGCATTTTGCAGATTGTGCTAAAACCAAAGATGAGAGCGTTAAATAAGCATAGTGCGAACCCGAAAACTTTGGAGCATTGGAATACCAGACGTACCAAATTTAAACCGGAATGGAAAATAGAGATAATCTGGTGGTAAAAAAATCAGAATGAAATTTTGCTTCTGCAATGTTTTAAAAGAACGAATATAATCGAACACTTAATTTTATGGTTAAAACAAGATTACATTTAGTAAAACAGATAGCAGCTCTTTTGGTTGGAGTTGCTATGGCTGTTTCGGTTACCGCGCAGGTTAAAATTGCAAAATCCAACAACGGTGTTTTGGTTACCGAGAAAGGCAATAACGTTTTATTTTATCAGGTTGCACAAAAAAGCATCGACGGGAAATACGAACGGTGCAACTATATTCATCCGCTTTGGGGAATCGATGGAACTATTTTAACCGAAGACTTCCCGGCAGACCACCTGCACCAGCGTGGTATTTTCTGGGCCTGGCATCAAATTCTGATTAATGGCAAGAGCGTTGGCGACGGTTGGGCAATTATCGATTATAAACAGGAGGTGACGAAAACCGAAACAGAATCGTTAAAAGATGGCTCTGCTGTTTTAAAAACAGAGGTAAACTGGCTGTCGGATAAATGGAAAAAAGCGGGGAAAGAGATTCCTTACCTGAAAGAAAATACAACCATTACCATTCATCCGAAAAGAGAAAACTACCGGAAAATAGATTTTGAAATTCATTTGCTTGCTCTCACCGGTAATTTGAAAATTGGTGGTGCCGATAATGTAAAGGGATACAGTGGATTCTCAGCACGAATTAGTTTGCCCGCCGATGTAAAGTTCAGTGGCCCAAACGGTGCGGTAATTCCTGAAAATACAGCGGTTGAATCGCCCGGCTTTGTGAATATTTCAGGTGCTTACGGAAAAGGAGGAACACCCGCCGGACTTGTACTTGTCGATAATTCAGAAAATCCGATGTACCCGCAAAAATGGATTCTCCGAAAAGAGAAAAGTATGCAGAATCCTGTATTTCCTGGAAGAGAGGTTTTCCCGGTTTCAACAAAAGAACCTTTGGTTTTAAAATATTCGCTCTTGGTTTATACCGGCAAATTAACTTCCGGGGAAATTGAAAATATACTTGAGGAACAGTAGTACTGTTGCGGAGTTTATTGGACGATGCAATATTCATTATTAAACAATTATCACAAATTCACCCGTAAGGTTTTGTAATTTATAGGAAATCAAACCTTTGCGACTTTGCGGCTCTGCGAGAAACAATAATGTAACGAAGTATTGAGAGTTTGATTAGGTATAAAAAACCACGAAATAAAATTGTAAAACAATCCATTCCGTGGTTAATTTTAATAGCTGTTTAATTACATTAAAAAACTTAGTAGGATACCTGCTGCTACCGCCGAGCCAATAACACCTGCAACGTTGGGAGCCATTGCATGCATTAAAAGATGGTTGGTAGGGTCTTCTTTTAATCCCATAACTTGAACAACTCGCGCACTGTCGGGAACGGCCGATACACCACTTGCTCCAATCATTGGATTTATTTTGTTTCCCTTTCGTAAAAACAGGTTCATTGCTTTTGCTCCTAAAACTCCGCCTGCCGTAGCTATTACAAACGATGCTGCCCCTAGTCCAAAAATCTTAATCGACGATGGTGTAAGAAAAACGTCGGCTTGTGTTGATGCGCCAACAGTAATGCCAAGTAAAATAGTGATTACATCAATCAGCGAGTTGCTTGCTGTATTTGCCAAACGTTTGGTTACCCCCGACTCTTTTAATAAGTTTCCAAAGAAAAGCATTCCTAAAAGAGGCAGTGCCGAAGGAGCAATGTATGCTGTAAGAATTAACCCGACAATGGGGAATAAAATCTTTTCTAATTTCGATACTGCACGTGGTGGTTTCATACGGATTAGCCGCTCTTTTTTGCTTGTTAACAGTTTTATAACGGGCGGCTGAATTACCGGAACAAGAGCCATGTACGAGTAGGCAGCGATGGCAATCGGTCCAATGAGGTTTTTAACAACTTCGCCATTGGGCAGCAGGTTTAGTCCGTTTGCCAGTTTCGACGAAATAAAGATTGCAGTTGGGCCGTCGGCGCCACCAATAATGCCAATTGCACCCGCTTCAGCAGGAGCAAAGCCAAGCCATATTGCTCCGAGAAATGTGAGAAATATTCCGACCTGCGCCGCAGCTCCGAGCAGCATTAGTTTTGGGTTCGAGATTAACGACGAGAAGTCGGTCATTGCACCCAGCCCAAGGAAAATAAGCGGTGGGTACCAACCCTGAACAACCCCCTGATAGAGAATATTTAATACCGAGCCCGGTTCGTAAATGCCAAGTTTCAGATTAAAATCTACTGCCTGAAACATTGGGATATTTCCGATTAAAATACCAAATCCAATGGGAATAAGAAGCAACGGCTCGAAATCGTATTTTATAGCAAGAAAAATAAAAACAAACCCCACAAACATCATTAGAATGTGTCCCCACGAAACATTTGCGAATCCCGAGAATTCATAAAAATTGAGTAATCCCGATATTGCTCCGCTATAGTTTTTGTAGATAAAACCATCACCTTGTAATGTTCCGTCGTCGGCAAGAGCAAGTGTCCGGCTGCCCAAAGTAAACGTTTCGCGGGTTGTTTCGTATCCCGAGCTACTGTTTGGGTTCGAATTTTTATGAAGGTGAGTTGTGGTAGCCGGATTAAAAATGAGTTTAACTGTTCCGTTATAAATTGTGTAATGGCCGCTATACCGCTGTTTTGCCGAGTCTAAAAGAAATGTTTTGTTCTCTTCGAACGTAATGGTTTTAAATCGTTTTGTTGTTCGAGGTGGCGTTTCGCTTTTGTCGTCGGGGTTGTAAGTTGGAACAGGAACATAACCGTCGCTGCGGTTTACCCATTTCCCGCTTGTTAAAATATCGGAAATGTTTTTTGTTTTCGAGCCTGCAAATGTGCTTGGCGCAATGAGCAGAAGCACGATGAGTAATTGAAGTATTCGTTTCATAATGTTTTTATCCAATTTCAATTAATACATCATCTTGTAAAACACTGTCGCCCACGTTCACTTTTATGGCTGTAACTTCGCCGCCTTTTCCGGTCTGTATTTGGTTTTCCATTTTCATAGCTTCCATAACCAATATGTTTTGGTTTTCGGTAACCATGTCGCCAACAGCTACATTTATTTTTAGAATTGTTCCCGGAAGCGGTGCAGTAACTTTATGTTTCCCGGTAGATTCTTTTCTTTTTATTTCTCCTTCGCCCGGCATTTTTTCTACCGGTTTGCGAATTAACCGGGGAGTTTTCGATTGTTTTACTTCGCCATGTATTTCAACTTCATAAATGGTTCCGTTTACATCGAGTTCGGCAACGTTGTCTTCAATGTCTTTTAAATGAACATCGTAATCGTTTCCTCTGATTGTGAATTTATATTTCTTCATTTTGTTATAATTTATTGATATTCTGAATGGTTACACAGTTTCAAAATTTATCCTGTTTTTTTGAAAATGAATTGCAGAAAAACGGATAACGAGAAAGAATCTTTCTCTATTGAATTAACAGGCCCGATTATTGTTTTGGCCAGTTTTGGTTTACGCTGTAAATTTTTGAGCTCCACGGAGAATAAGCTTTCCGAACTTTCTTAATGGTTACAATATTGCTTTCGTTGTCGTGGAGTTCGCTGAAATACAGGTGTATGGCGAGGCTGAGTGCTGCCGTAACGTTTCCTTCAATAATGTAATCTTCGTCCGACGACTCCTCTTCGGTAATTCGATTATCTTTTTTTCGCCATTTTTTCAGGTTCATATTTATCAACCGCGGAAGCCGGGTAAAAACAATAACCAACATGGTAAGCGAAAATAGTACAATTGAAAAACCTACTACGGCAACAGTAAACCCAAACTCTACTGTGCTTGCTGCTAAAATTAGAAGAACATTCATAATGTAATATTGTTAAAGTGGAATATTCGAATGTTTCTTAGGTGGGTTCACCAGTTTTTTAGTAGCAAGAGTTTGCAATCCGCGAATAATACGGAAACGGGTATTTCGTGGTTCAATAACATCGTCTATGTATCCGTACGATGCCGCCTGATACGGATTCGCAAATTTTTCGGTATACTCTTCTTCGTGAGTAGCAATAAACTTGGAACGTTCTTCCGGGTCTTTTATGTTGCGAAGCTTTTTCCCGTGTAATACTTCCACAGCGCCTGCAGCACCCATCACGGCAATTTCGGCAGTTGGCCAGGCGTAGTTGAGGTCGCCACGTAACTGTTTGCTCGACATAACATCGTGGGCACCGCCATACGATTTACGCAACGTAATTGTAATTTTTGGTACGGTTGCTTCGCCGTATGCAAACATCAGTTTTGCACCATGAGTAATAATTCCACCGTACTCTTGCCGGCTTCCCGGAAGGAACCCGGGAACATCGACAAGCGTAACAATGGGAATGTTAAATGAGTCGCAAAAACGCACAAAACGTGCAGCTTTTATTGAGGCTTCAATATCGAGAACCCCGGCAAGATAATTGGGTTGGTTGGCAACAAGTCCAATCGGCTGGCCATTGAACTTTGCAAACCCCACAATTATATTTTTTGCATAATTCCGGTGAATCTCAAGAAATTCGGCTGCATCGACAATGCAGTGAATAACATCTTTTACATCGTAAGGATGATTTGGGTTTTCGGGAATTATCTCATTTAGTGAGTCTTCCAGCCGGTCGATGGGGTCGGAGCATTCGGTAATAATCGGGTCTTCGAGGTTGTTTTGGGGCAGGTAACAAATTAGTTTCCGGAGAATTAAAAGTCCCTCTTTTTCGTTTTCAACTAAAAATTGTGCTACCCCCGACTTTGATGCATGAATTTTGCCGCCTCCCAAATCTTCAACCGAGATGTCTTCGCCGGTAACGGTTTTTACCACTTTAGGACCGGTAACAAACATGTACGAGTTTTGCTCGGTCATCATTATAAAGTCGGTAAGTGCAGGCGAGTAAACGGCACCACCGGCACAGGGGCCGAAAATAGCCGATATTTGCGGAATTACCCCCGATGCTAAAATGTTCCGTTCGAAAATCTCGGCGTAACCTGCCAACGATGTAACACCTTCCTGAATTCGTGCACCGCCCGAGTCGTTAATTCCAATTATCGGAGCTCCGGCTTTCATGGCCATGTCCATTACTTTGCAGATTTTCAGTGCAAACGTTTCGGAAAGCGAACCTCCAAAAACAGTGAAGTCTTGCGAATAAACATAAACCACACGTCCGTCGATTGTTCCACTGCCGGTAACTACGCCATCGCCTAAAAATTTGGTTTTTTCAATTCCAAAGTTGGTGCAACGGTGGGTAACAAACATATCAAACTCTTCAAAACTTCCTTCGTCGAGAAGTAACTCTATTCGTTCGCGAGCGGTAAATTTACCCTTGCGATGTTGCGACTGAATGCGTTTTAAACCACCGCCAAGTTTGGCTTCGGCACGCAAATCGATTAATTTTTTAATCTTTTCCTTGGTACTCATAAAATCGGTTAATAATAATGGGTTGTTGTAGTTGTAGTTGTAGTAGTAGTTGTAGTTGTAGTTGTAGTTGTTGTTGTTGTTGTTGTTGTTGTTGTTGTTGTTGTTGTTGTTGTTGTTGTTGTTGTTGTTGAATTATTTGGCGCAGATCTCGGTTAAAACGCCCATGGTCGATTTCGGATGAAGAAATCCGATGTTCAATCCTTCGGCACCTTTTCTCGGTGTTTTATCGATTAGCCGGACACCTTTTTCGTCTAATTC
>Ga0256831_1001324_pt1 | contig 13097 bp, 12 predicted proteins | sample 132544metaG_FD_189087 | JGI IMG/M metagenome (GOLD analysis project Ga0256831, IMG submission 189087) | Hydrothermal vent microbial communities from Lau Basin, Pacific Ocean - 132-544 | ecosystem: Environmental > Aquatic > Marine > Hydrothermal vents | place: Pacific Ocean: Lau Basin | collected... | reverse complement strand
AAAACATTATAATATATATTCTACTATGATTCTTAGAATATGTTAGATTAGTTCTCGCCGAGGTGAACCAGCATCGCAAAATTCAGTCTATACAGGCCGAAAAGCCTAGATGACGCCCTGGAATTCCTTAGCAACAATGCTGGCCTTGTGAAGCCCCTGGCGGGCGGCACCGAGCTACTACTCCTGATCCGGGACAAGAAGATCCCTACACCAAAGTACCTGCTAGACCTGAACGCCATAAGGAAAGAGCTGAGCTACGTAAAGCTCGAAGAAGACAAAGTGAGGATAGGCGCGGCCACAACACTCTATGAGCTGAGCCAATCCATTCTCCATAAGGATAAGAGGTATGCCGGCTTCGTCGACGTATTCTACGGCTTCGCAACCATGGCTATGAGATTCTACGCGACGATAGGTGGAAACATATTATCCGCCACACAATACAATGACTACCTTACACTCCTCACAGTCTATGAACCGGAACTAGTGTTGGTCAGCAAGGAGGGGGAGAGGAGATTAACGCTCGAACAACTAGTCTTAGACAAGCGTAAACTAGCCATAAAGCCTGACGAGCTCCTCAAAGAGATCATAATCCCTGTCCCGCCGGAGAACACCAGTAGTAGCTTCATGAAATTCGACCGAAGGAGAATACTGATCGCCGGCGTGGTCACCGGCGCGGTTCTCCTAACACTCAATGATAACGTGATTGAGGACGTCAAGATATCCTTTGACATGATACGGGAGAAACGCGTACCGGGACGCGCAAAGAAGACAGAGGAGTTCCTGCGAGGCAAAGAGCTCAGCGAAGAAGTGGTCGAGGAAGCAGCGGAGAAGATCTTGCCCAGCGAGATGGAGAGAGTATCAGACTGGTGGACGACGGCGGAGTACAGGCTAGACATGTCCAAGGTTGTTTTAAAGCGCAACATATTCCGCGCCGCGAGAAGGATAAGGGGTGGGAAGTGATGGTCGAAACAATACGTGTAAACTTAAAGGTTAATGGGAAACAATACGTACTCGACATACCGCCGGACGAGAGACTCATAGACACACTACGCTACAGGCTGGGATTCACGAGCGTCAAAGAGGGATGTGGACGAGGCGAGTGTGGATCATGTATTGTACTCGTCAACGGCCTTCCGAGGCACAGCTGTCTAACACTGACAGCGACACTGGATGGCGCGGAAATACTCACGGTCGAAGGACTGGCTCCCGAGGGCAAACTACACGCTATACAGGTAGCGTTCCTCGAGACGCGTGGAGTGCAGTGCGGGTTCTGTACTCCGGCCTTCATGCTTCTGACTAAGGCTCTCCTCGACAAGACCCTCGATCCCAGCGACGAGGAGATCAAGCAGTGGCTGGCCAGCGCTATCTGCCGCTGTGGAAGCTACCACTACTACTTCAAGGCCGTCAGGAAGGCTGCCGAGTACTTGAAGAAGGGCAAGATATTGTTTGACGAAAAAGAAGTTAGGAAGAACCTCTACAAGCTCCCCCTCCTGAGGTGATAATGTATGTCTAAGCCCGAATACGTCGAAATAGTTGAGAAGGTCTTCGACAAGACAAGGTCTAAGCCTACCAAGGAGTTCAAGTACATTGGTAAAGAGATACTGAGATGGGATGCGATCTCGAAAATACGTGGCGAGAAAATATTCGTTGCCGACCTGATAAACTTGTTCAAGAACCCGGTATTTGTATACAGTGTGAGGACAAAATACGCCCACGCAAGGATAAAGAAGATCGATGTCAGTGAGGCCGAGAAATACCCCGGCGTAATCAAAGTGCTAACCTATAAGGACATACCCGGCATAAACGATGTAGGATACGTAATACCGGATCAGCCCCTCCTCGCGGACAAAAAGGTGAGATACATAGGAGACACGGTGGCCCTAGTAATAGCCGAGAGCCTCGAGAACGCCCGTGACGCGGGAGAACTCGTCAACGTGGAGTACGAGCCCCTAGAAGTAATCCTTGACCCCCTAAAGATCGTTGAATGGGGAGGCCTGAGGGAGAAAGAACACACACTCATACATGATGAGCGCGGATCAGATGTAGTATCAAGATATAAGATCAGGGCTGGAGACATAAAGAAGGCTGAACAAGAGGCAGCAGTAGTCATAGAGAACGAGTATAGGACCCCGATGCAGGAGCACGCCTACATAGAGACCGAGGCGGCAATAGCGATACCCGAGCCGAACGGAGGAGTAACGATCTACGCTAAAACACAGTGCCCATTTGACACACGCAGAGCCGTGGCACAAGTGCTCGGCCTACCCTTCAACATGGTTAGAGTGATAGCCCCCAGCCTCGGAGGAGGATTTGGCGGTGCAGAAGACGTCGGCAACGAAATAGCGGCCAAGGCAGCCCTAGCAGCACTGGTTACGAAGAGGCCGGCAGTAGTACTGTTCACAAGAGAAGAAAGTATCATAGGCCACGCGAAAAGGCACCCGATGATAGCCAGGTATAAGCACATGGCGGCCAGAGACGGGACCCTCCTAGGAGTAGAAGCAGAGATCATACTCGACACCGGAGCATATGCTAGCCTAGGCCCGTTCGTCGGATGGAGAGCAATAGTACACAGCACAGGACCCTACAGGGTAAAGAACGCCAAGATAGACCTAGCAGTAGTCTACACCAACAAGGTATACGCGGGAGCATTCCGTGGATTCGGCAACCCACAGGTATCATTCGCGGTCGAGAGACAAATGGATCTGCTTGCCGAGGAGCTAGGGATAGACCCTGTCGAGATAAGGCTGAAGAACGCGCTCCGCAACGGAGACCGGACAGTCCACGGCCAGCTCCTAGACCACGGCGTAGGCCTCGTTGAGGCGATACAGAAAGCGGTCGAGGCCGCCAACTGGTACGAGAAGAGGAAGCTATACGCTAACCAGAAAGGCCTTCTGAGGAGAGGAATAGGCATAGCGGTAATGTACCACGGCAACAGCATAGGTGCCGAGGGAGCAGACTTCAGCAGCGCCACCATCATAATACAGCGCGACGGAAGCATAATCTTCAGGACGGGCCTGACGGACTTCGGCCAGGGAGCTATACAGGGTATAGTCAACATAATAGCCGAGACACTGGGAGTACCGCCAACATACATCAAGGTAGAATGGCCCGACACCGCCGCAACGCCCGATGCAGGCCCGACGGTGGCGTCTAGATCAACGGTCATGGGCGGTAACGCGGCCCTAGTAGCAGCATACAGGCTGAGGCAGAGGCTGAACAGGCTGGCCTCGGAGCTCCTAGGATGTGATCCCGAGAAAATAGTGATTGATGCACCAGATGTCTACTGCTCCGATGACCCAGAGAACAAGATAACATGGCAGGAACTAGTAGAGCAGAGCTTCTGGAAAGGCGTGCCGCTACAGGAGTTCGGGTACTTCAGAGCACCACCGGCAGAATGGGATGAGGAGACCGGGCAGGGAGCACCATACATGCACTACACGTTCGGAGCTATCATAAGCGATGTAGAACTAGACATGGAGACAGGAGTAGTTAGGGTTAAAGAAGCGGTGACAGCCTACGATATAGGCCGCCTCATAAACAAGACAGGAGCAGACCTGCACGCTATAGGAGGCTATATCCAGGGAATGGGCTACGCTCTCATGGAGGACCTATACTATTCGCCCGACGGCAAAGTCTATAATGTCAGCCTATCAACATACCACGTACCAACAGCGCTGGACATACCTGAAAAGATAACGCCAATATGGGTAGAAGCAGGATTCAGGAGGGGGCCCTACGGCGCGAAAGGATTGGGAGAGCCATCAATCGTAGCGATAGCGCCAAGCATAGCTAACGCAGTAGCCCATGCACTGGGCGGCGGAGTACAGGTTAGCAAAGACGTGAACAAAATACCGCTAACACCCGACTATATCTACAGCATAATAAAGAAGTATAAGCTACTCGGAAAGTAGCTCCCGATTCTTTAACCTAATACTCTTTTTCATTTCTTCCCCTCTCCTTCCAATAATAGATTGCATTGTATTCAGAACACTTAGAGGCGGAGACGGAGATATTATAGGGTAATTGCTTCTAGGACCCCAGAAAAGGTTCTCGTGGTTGTAAAAAAGGACTTGTTTTAGACCGGCTTGGCGAACCCCCATTTCTCGAGGGCGCGTGCCAGCTCCTTGTGTGTCTTGGCGTACTCGTCGAGAGGTATTCCTTTCAGTATAGCTTCTAGAGACTGTCTTACAGCAGCTGCTCCCGCACGCGGCCCGTCGGGGTGGCCCAGCGTTCCTCCGCCGACCTGTATTACCAGGTCTGTGCCTAGGGCCTCGATCACGCCGGGCAGGTTCCCAGGATGCAGTCCTCCAGACGAGACCGGCATGGCTGGCTTGATGTGATGCATTGGCTGTTCTAGGTGGAACTCGTCGTCCGGGTCTGGCTTGAAGTGTGTCTCCCTAAGAATTCTCGCGTATCTTATGACATCGATCTTTCCGCCCTCCAGCTTGCCTACGCCGGCCGTACCGATATGGAGCTGGTCTACCCCGATGATCCTATATAGTTTTGCTAAGACGTACATGGATATACCATGGTACGGGTTGCGGGTGAATGCTGCGTGCATTGCGCGGTGAGCATGTATTGCTAGACCGTATTCCTCGGCAAGGTCACGTATGTAATTGAGTGCCCCCCAACCAGTAACGACGACATCCACCATTACGTAGGGGTTGCCATAGTCTGCGACCAGTTTGAGTCTTCTCTTCATCTCCCTTATATCACTGGTTATGTTTGCGAACCAGACCTTTTTTTCACCTGTCTCTTTCTCCGCCTTATCGATTGCTCTCATGATGGCTTTTGCTCTCTTCTCGAAGCTACAGAAGCTCGGGCTCGTCAGGTTCTCGTCGTCCTTAATATAGTCCATCCCGCCTGTGAGGAGCTCGATTGCCAGCTTCTCTACTTCTTCGGGTGAATAGCCTACTTTCGGCTTAGGCACTGTTCCCACGATGGGCCTGTCGTAGACCTTGAATATGTCTCTGACTCCCTTGATACCCTTGCTGGGCCCCTTGAAGTCCTCGAGGAATACTTTGGGGAAGTATATGTCTTCTAGTCTTAGCCCCGCGACTCGCTTCATCCCGAAGACGTTGCCGGCGACGCTCGCTAGGAAGCCTGGCAGGTTGCCCTTCTCGAACAGCTCCACCGGATAGGCTATTCTCACGATCCATGAGCCGTCGCCGAGGTCTTTGAAGTAGTAAGCCTTCGCGCTTAGCTTCTTGACTCTCTCCGTGTCGTACCATGGATATAGTGTTGTCCAGGTACCAGTACTGCTCTCGGCCGCTACTCCTCCAGCCGCGTCCTCGATGGTGAATCCCGGCGCCGGCTTGATCCTGAATACAGCGATCACATCGTTATCGGGATCAGGGGTGTAGTTCTTATCAATATACTGCTTGTATGGCTCGAAACTGTGAGGCAAAAGAACCCCCTCTTCAATGCTTGTATTCTATATTGTTATGGTATTGGGAGGATTAAATATTGTAGTGTCAAATAATGGGCTGGAAAACGGTAGATGTGCTAGTGGACGAACGGATCCTTGAAGCTGAGAACTACTTTCGCAACCTCCGGCCTCATCATGTACTCCGGAGGCATTTTGCCCTCACGGATCATTTTCCTAAGCTTGGTGCCGCTAATCCTTATCCTGTATTCTTCGGGGTGCGGGCATATCTTCTCATTGACCATACCGCCGCATTTCTTACAGTAGAATGCTTCCCTGATGAAGAGAGGCACAATCCCTAGGTCTGGGAACTCGTCGAATATCTCCCATGCCTCGTAAGGACCATAATAGTCTCCCACACCTGCATGGTCTCTCCCCACTATGAAGTGCGTGCAGCCGAAATTCTTCCTAACTATAGCGTGGTGTACTGCCTCACGCGGCCCAGCGTACCTCATGTTCATGACTAGGCCCGCTAGGACGGTCACGTTTTCGGGGTAATAGTGCTTGATCAGGGCCTCGTATGCCGCGAATATGACCTCGTCTCTATAATCACCGGGTTTCTTCCAGCCTATCAGGGGGTGTATGAGGATGCCGTCCGTGAACGTGAGGGCGGCCTTCTGGACATACTCGTGTCCTCGGTGAGGCACGTTCCTCGTCTGGAACGCGACGATCTTTTTCCACCCTTTCTCTCTGAAGAGTATCCTTGTCTCGGCGGGCCAGAGAATCCTGTGTATAAGGGGGTGCTCGAGATCCTTAATGAGATCGATCGCTCCTCCCACGAGAAGCTCCTTCATTTCAAACGTCTTCTTTACCCCGGGATGACCCGTGTCCAGGGTCTTGTATACGCTTTGCGCGTGCTTCTTCTTATCCCAGCCGTAGATCTCCTCGACCCTCATAACCGCTACTGGCTCCCCGCCATAATATAGCGCTATGTCGTCGCCCTCCTTGACACCGCTGATCTCTTCGGGATCGACATCCAAGACTATGGGTATCGTCCAGGGTAGATCATTGCTCAGCCTCATATCGTCGAGGACATAGAGGTAGTCCTCCTGTAGCATGAAGCCCTCCAGCGGGCTAAAAGCCCCGTGCGCTATGTCGAGTACGTCGATGTATCTTTCATAACTTATATCGATTCTTTGAAGCTCACCCGCCTCGGCTCTAAGGTGCTCGAGCCTCTTGCCACGGGCAACTCTGTTTACAAGTTTTCCTCCATGGGGTCTTGAGACCATGTACCTTCACCTCTCCATATGGGCTAGATGTAGCCGAGCCTTCTCAGTTTCTCGAGGATCTTTTTCTTGTCTTCCTCGCTGAACGGCTCCTCGTATCTGGCCTCCTCGTGTGCCGCGACAACTTCTCTCAGGACGTAGGTAACGTACTGGCTGACGCTCGTGAAGCCCGTGTCCTTGATGAGCTCCTTGATCCGGTTATATAGTGTGATGGGTATTGAGACCGTCGTGTACTTGCCTCTTTTCTCCGGTTCTCTAGGAGACATGATAGTCCACTCTCCCTATGGGAGCGTCCGTAGTTTTTATTAATTAAGCTTAATTAATAACTGTTCCGACGATAGAGGTGTAGGTGTTGGGAGAGAATCCCAAGTGCCTCGATAAAGGCATCGTTGTCTGGCTGACAGGTCTTCCGGGAAGCGGTAAGACTACTCTCGCCACAAGAGTAGCCGAGAAGCTAAGGAGGGAAGGCTACAGAGTAGAAGTTATTGATGGGGACTGGGCGAGAAAAACAATCAGTCTCGGAGCAGGCTACACCAAAGAGGAGAGGAGAATACACCTCCATAGAATAGCGTGGGTGGCAAGACTGCTTGCACGCAACGGCGTCATAGTTCTATGTAGCTTCGTATCGCCATATAATGATGTACGAGAGATGATAAAGAACATTATCTCAGAAGAAGTACCCTTCAAACTAGTCTATGTCAAGTGCCCTGTAGAAGAATGTATACGCAGGGATCCCAAGGGCCTATATAAGAAGGCCTTGAGGGGAGAGATCAAGCATTTCACCGGGATAAGTGACCCGTTCGAGGAGCCGGAGAACCCGGATCTCGTGATAGATACTTACCGCGACGATATCGAGACAAATACCGGGAAGCTCTACAGGTTTGTGAAAGAACTTATCGAATAAGCGCTTTCTAGGCTAGGAACTATCACGTATCATTTTTAATTATAGTATCGTCATTAAGATACATTGACCTATAACGGCGTTATCCTGGGAGAAAACCAATGAATAAAGCCAGGAAGACCCTAGCGGGAATAGCGATATACACGGCTTTCCGAGGAGTAGCTTTCTCCTCATTCCAGGTACTCCTACCGCTCTATCTAGTCAGCATAGGCTACAAGGTAGCGGATCTAGGTCCGCTCGCAACCTACGCCACGGTCGCCACTGCCGTATTTTTACCCTTCATAGGGCATATGGTAGACGCAGGACACCCAGTAACAATAGGCACTCTATCAGGAATAATACTAGCCCTAAGCCTCTTAATCCCCGGTCTCTCCTCCTCGTATCTTTCATTCATACTCGTCTACATCCTGAACTCATTATCACTAATGATGTGGCAGCCGGCCAGAATATCTGTGGTCGGTAGAATCGTACAATCTGGAAGCCTGGGCAGGACATACGCTGTGTTCACGGCTGGCTTCAACATAGCGAGAATAATCACTCCATTCGTAGCCGTCACGATCGCTTATGCCATAGGATATAGGAGCACCATGGCCTTAATGTCCATATTCCCGCTTACAGGCGCCCTCATATACTGCCTGACGGCAAGGCAGGTAGAGATCAGGAAGAGGAAGGTCGAGATCAGAAGCTTGTTTGAAACATACAAGAATGTATACTGGATACTGAAGCAATACCCTTATCTCTCCCTTTTCTCGTTCTTCGATATCTATGGCTGGCGCCTATGGTTCCCAATGCTCAACGCTTATCTCAAGAAAGCCGTAGGACTGGACGATATGGGTGTGGGCCTCTATAACAGTATATTCTCGGCATCAATGCTTGCATCCTCGTATCCCTCCGGATACCTGACGGACAGGATAGGGCCGAGGAAAGTACTCGCCCTCAACGAGATGCTAGGCATAGCGACGGCGCTCCTCCTCGCACAACACACGCCCATACTAGCCTATATCGCATCGATAACAATGGGGATAAGCATAGCTTTCTGGATAAACGGGTACAACACCATAACAACACTGCTCATGGGGCCGGAGAAAGCAGGTATTATGAGGAGCAGTATTGATGCTGCGAGAACCATAGTATCAGTACCAGCACCAGCGCTGGGCAGCACGATCTATAGTCTAGTCTCTATTTCCGCCCCATTCTACCTAGGCACTGTCTTCATGGGCCTCGCAGCTCTTTCGATCCTGCTCGTAAAAGGCGGTAAGGAGAAAGATACTCCTAGTTAGCACTACTAACAACACTGATTCACATGTGCCAAGTAAAAATACAAATACCTCAAGAAACCAGTAAAAATACAAGCCCAGGAGATTCGGGGAAACAGGTTTTGACGAAAAAATCGGCCCTGCTCGAGAAAATCCTAGATAGGATCCCGGGCTTTTCAGGCTATAGGAAGAGGGAGAAAATACGTGAAGACGACAGGATAATAAGATCATATATTGTCTCAGTCCTCGAAAACACAATACAATATATAGAGGACGCCCAGACCAGCCTCGTAGACATAAACTATGACAAAGCAGTAGCCCTGGACAACCTGCTAAGAAGACTTAGGCTCCTCACCGACAAGATCAGGTGGGCGCCCCACGGGTACCAGCCACACTACTATATCGTGAAAATAGAGGAAGCAGACCTGGAGAAGCTTAGATCCATAGATGCGGAGATAATTGGTCTCGCCGAACAATTATCCAAGATAGCCTCCAACATAGCGGAGAAGGCTACGGCCGGCCAGGTTCCCGACCCCAAGGATCTAGTAGGAATGAATGATTTGGCCAAGAAAATACATGGTTTTCTCGAAGAAAGAAACAAGATACTCATGGGGCTAGGTGAGAAGTAATGGTTATAGACAAGATAGGTAAGGGAATGGGCTGGCTCGCCCGAAAGACGAGCGGCTTCGAGCCAAAAGTGATCGAGTGGAAGGATGCTTCGCCAGACGATATCGTCTGGAGATACCCCGACGAAGTCATACCGTGGGGTAGCGTCGTAATAGTCAAGGAGTGGGAACGCGCAGTGTTCTACCGGGACGGGAAAGTATACGGTGTCCTCGGGCCGGGAAGGCATGTCCTAGACACGCAGAACGTGCCGTTCCTGAAGGGCCTAGTCGAAGGCCTCTACGGGCAGAGCATCTTCCGCGCAATAATCATCTATGTCAATATAACACGTAAGCAGGGGAGGTTCGGCGGACAGAGCCAGACGGTAGAGCTAATACCCGTCAAGTTCCATGGAAGCTACTATTACAGGGTAGACGACCCCGGCTTGTTCGTCAACAAGGTAGTAGGCCCAGACGATAGGTACACGACCGAGGAGCTCGACGAGTATATCCGCGGATACTTCCTCACAAGACTCATGGCGTTTCTGAGCCAGTCAAGCGTACGCGACCTCTACATGAAGGCTGCCGAGGCGGGTAAGAGGGCCTTAATGGCTCTACGACCAGCATTCAGAGAGATAGGCTTGGATCTCGAAGACCTCGTATTCGAGGGACTCGACGTCCCGCCGGAGTACCGTGAGAGGATGTTCTGGATACTACAAGGAACAGCTGCACAATACCTCGTACAGCAGGAGACCGCCCGGAAGTTCGCCGAGGCAATAAAAGACACGAAGGCCGGCGGAGCAGTACTTGGTGCAGGAATGGTCGCGATCCCGTGGGCCCTCCAGCCGCCACCGCCAACAGCTTATCAGCAGCCCCCGGGTCAGCCCCAGCAAGCAGCGCAACAGCCACCAAGCCCTGCAGCCGGAGCAGGCGGGTATACGCCTAGATGCCCGTACTGCGGTAAAGCTCCTGTCCCTGCGGGCGCGAAGTTCTGTCCATACTGTGGCCACCAATTGAAATGGTGTCCTAACGGCCACGTTGTCCCCGTGGAGGCCAACTTCTGCCCTATATGTGGCGCTAAGGTGCAGTAGTCTTGACCGAGGATCAGTCCCTTGTACAGGCCTTCAGATGTAGCCGTTGCGGGGCACCATTGGATGTAACGCCGGAAACAATCATAGCTGTTTGTAGGTATTGTGGATACCCTAACGTGTTAGTGGATAACCTGCCCGAGGAAGAGATTACAAGTATAAGGGTCGTCCCCAGTCTTCCTGAGAAAGAAATACTCGAGAAGGCCATGGAGAGGACGAGGAGAGATCCCGATCTCAAAGGCATAGCTGATCAGATAAGATGGAGGAAGCCCTACGGAGTATACATGCCCTTCTACACGGTCACAGCAAGCCTCGACCTAGAATACTGGATGAAGCTAAGGGTAAGATATGTTGAGAACGTTAGACGTGGAAACAGGTGGGAGACAAGGACGTATAGCAGGACAATAGATGTATCTGGAAAGGTAAGTCTCCACGACGAGAAAATACCCATCCTAGCGAGAAAGGGCGTCCACGGGTTCAGTGTCAAGGCGATGGGGCTCCACTACATCAACAAGAACCCAGACACTGTTCCTCTGTCCGGTCTCGACTGGAAGAAATACGGGCTAAACACGCTATCAGCTGAGTTCTCGAGGAGCGATGCCGAAGATATAGCCCTCGAGATAGGGTTGAACAGGCTGAAAGCCAGGGCTTACGAGGAGGCGGTCTCCAGGGCGAGGGGCTGGAGAGGCAGGGTCGTGAACGTCAAGGTGTTGGCGAGGCGCTACAACCTAGATATAAAGAAGCTAGAAGTTGAGCCGCTCACACTTGTCCCTTACTGGAGGCTCACCTATGAGTACCGGGGCGGTATATATCGTTACTATGTGAGCGGCTGGGACGGCGAAGTAGTGATCGCGGAGGAGCCTGTTCTACCGAAGCACAGGATAGGCTATCTCCTCGCAGGGATAGGTGGGGGAGGATTATCATCGCTCGGAGCAGTCATGGCAGCCACTGCTCAGACACATACCACGGCTTTCCTTGGAGCAATATTCTTCGTGGGAGGGGTAATCCTATCCTACACGATGGGCCGGAGAATACTGAGCACGGTCAGAGTAGAATCGCCGTACGGAGGCAGTGAGGGGATCGAGGAAGAGGTTGAGAAAGTATTCGAGAAAGCAGAGAGCCTATTCGACATGGTTACGGGCGCCCCCATCATAGGAGGTGATGTCTAGTGGCTGTCATGATGAGGGAGAAAGAAGGAATGGTCGAGATAAGGTGCCCATATTGTGGAGCCGAGTACAGGGTGCCCAGGGGATCAGTTTATGCCACATGCCCCTACTGCGGGACAACCGTGAAGATAAGCGAGCAGAGAGTCGAGGAGAAACACTATGTGTTCCGCCTAATGATAGACAAGAACAGGGCCTACAAAGACATAGTCGAGTATGCTGAACAACAGTGGAACAGTGTCCGCGGACTGGTTGAGAAGGCTTCAATGAATAAGGCGGTTCTCCACTATCTCCCACTATATATTATAAGGATAAATATCAGGGTGGAGGCCGAAGAGGGGAGGGAATATAAGAAGTACGTCTCAGCCCTAGCGATGAAACAACCCCCATTCCCCCTACCACCCGACTACGGGTTCCCCGTGAGGGGTAAGGACACGTTCAAGCCATCAATAATAAAGAATACGAGATACTATATGCCGGATATACCCCCATCACTGATCGTATCGAGGCTTAAGGCCGAGTACTTGGAAGAGGCCAAGGAGTTTGCCGAAGCGCTTGGCGGCGCAAATATAGTGGATGAGTCAGGCATGGAGGGCGTAGCACATTACCCGTTCTGGGAGATACACTACAGGTACAAAGACAGGATCTATAGGGGAGTAATAGACGGGGCAGACGGTACAATAGTGTATCTAGAATACCCGCTGAGCACCACAGGCAGGATAATGACACTATCCGCAGGAACAACGATCCTGCTCGGATGCACCGGGCTCGGAGCAGGGATAGGTGTCCTGGCAGCTCATCCTCTCCTGGGGGTAGCGGCTGGGCTAATAAGCGGGATCGCCGGAGCCGTGAGATTGTTAACAGCTTCATTCTCCATAATAGGCAGATACAGATATAACCCGGCCGAGGAAGGCTACCTAGCCCCTATCCGCTGACACACGTATAAAAACCTCTCAGTTACGTGTTTCTTTTATTAATAGGATCATCCAAAGTAATCATCCAGGCAGGAATGGTGAACGGTTTTGAAGCCCCGAAAAGCAGTGGTTGTTGGCCTAGATTGTGCTCCTCCCCGGATCCTATACGATGAGCTACGAGACGAGCTACCGGTTCTCGGCAAGCTTGTGGCCGAGGGCCAAAGATACCTTATGAGGACATGTCATCCCCCAATAACTATACCCGCCTGGATGGTCATGGCCACCGGGAAGCTACCCGGCGAGCTCGGAATATATGGTTTCAGGCATAGGAGGCTTGGAAGCTACGAGGACATGTACATCGCTAACTCCCGGCTGATCCGTGAGGAACCGATATGGAAAGCCCTGGGGAGAAAAGGGCTGAACAGCATAGTCGTGGGAGTACCTCCCAGCTACCCGCCCCGCCCGATTAGAGGCTACTTGATAAGCGACTTCATAACACCCGATCCCAGTAAGCCCTATACA
>Ga0256831_1001323_pt1 | contig 13099 bp, 8 predicted proteins | sample 132544metaG_FD_189087 | JGI IMG/M metagenome (GOLD analysis project Ga0256831, IMG submission 189087) | Hydrothermal vent microbial communities from Lau Basin, Pacific Ocean - 132-544 | ecosystem: Environmental > Aquatic > Marine > Hydrothermal vents | place: Pacific Ocean: Lau Basin | collected... | reverse complement strand
TTATTAAATAGTTCAGAGCCAATTATACTCCATCAATATATTCTCTCTTGCTCGTTCCTCATATTTATCATAAAAATATTTACTTCCATAAATTTTCTCTTTATCTAAAAACATCTCCAAAACTTTTTTTCGCCCACAAAAATAGGTGCTATCATCATAAAAAGCGTACTCTTTGCGTACATTTTGAAGATACTCTTTATATCTCTTTTGACTTGAACCCAAAATACTCAAATCTGCATCTAAAAAAAGTGCATTCATTTCAAAAGAGTCTTTATGAGTTTTTGTTTCAATAATGAGTTGAGATACCTCCTCAATAAGCGTAGAGGGTACGTTTAACTCTTCAAGTCGCTCTTTAGCTAAAAGAGATGACTGCTTTTCATTGTCATCTCTTGTTGCATCATAAATAATATCATGATAAAAAATAGCAAATTCTATAAGAGGATTAACTCTAAAGGAGTGCAACTCTTTATAAATATCTTCAAGATGTTTTAATGTGTGATAATATCTCATAGGATTAGAATATGCAACTCTAATCTCTTGCCACAACAGAGAGATTAACTCTGTATCTTTGGAAAAAATTTGACATAAAGTTCTAAATCTGTTTTCTAGCATTAATCAAAAGAGAGGTTAAACCTCCACAAACTCCACCCCATCTTTTGACCCAATCAAAGCAAAAGCTCTAAGCTTAGAAATACCCTTTATTTTATCTAACTCCAAATACTCCTTGACCTCTTTTATCCCCTCATTTCTCTTAGCCTTATAGTTATCTTTGGACTTTGCCCATTTTAGTTCAAATAGATAGTTATTTGGTACTCTTGTATCTCTACCAATAAGTAGAATATCAGGATATTTTCTATCTTTTTCAGGCTGTGACTCTGTGAAATAGAACTCTGCAAAGCTAAAGAGTGATAGAACAATAGATTGAAAATGTTTCTCATCAAATCCATGGTGGTCACGATTAGAAAGTGTCTCAACTACTCTATTTAGTCTCTCTTTGAATTGTGATAAATCACCAAGAGCCAAATTGATTAGAATCTCACCAATATTGGCTGATACTTCAAGAGAATATCTCTTCTCTAACTCTTTGGCAAAATAATTAAAATAGAGTATCTTTATAGCATAGTTAGGTATCTCAAACTCAAATGCCCCACCAAATAACTCTCGTTTGATAGTGATAAAGCCCATAGAGTAAAGAAGAGTGATAAAATCATCTTGGCTAAACTCTTGATTTAGGTCATATCTATCTTTTATCGCTCCTGTTATCACATTATTCTCTATAAGCTTTTGTAGTATCTGATTGTTTTTTTCACTATCACCAATATTAAAAAGCTTCATAATAGCTCTATAGTCACTTGCTACATTGACATCTAACATTTTTGTAGGCATAGTACAGTCATCATAATCATAATTTGATATAAAATAGTTCAAAAGTGTAGAGTTATAAATTCTCTCATTGGCTTTTACATTAAATAGATAACCATCATACCAAGTTTTGACTTTTGCTAAAAAATCCTCTTTTTTACCAATATCACATTTTTTAAATATAGTCTCATCTAAAGAGTAATCAACCTCTTTTTGTGTAAACCCTGCCATCTCATTAAACTGTTTATGATGTGATATATTTAAGACTATGTTAAATCCACTACTTAGGCTATCAAGCGTAATTGGAGTAACACCTGTGATGAACATTTTTTTGACTACTCCATTTTGAGTAGCACTCTTTAGCACCTCATAAAAACTTCGTACAAACCCACCTTTACCTACTATCTCTAAAAACTCTTTCATATTATAAGCTAAAATAGCATTGGCAAATTGGTCATATTCATCTATAAGTAAATAGACTTTATCATCTTTGATAATCTCTAAAAACTCTTTGACCATATCAGCAGGATTATCAATTTTGGCTAACTGCTTTATAATTGATGAGCTGTAACCATAGTCATCTAAATATCTCTTTATACTTACCTTGACATTGACTCTAAAGCTCTTTTTTATCTCTTTGGTATCTTTTTGCTCTACCTCTATTCCTGAAAACTCAAAAAACAGAATCCTATAGCTACTCTTTAGAGGAGTTGGATTTTTACCAATGTAAGTATCGTGAAATATAGCATCAAACTCATTGGCACTATTTTCATCATAGTAGTATTGCAAAGTAGAGAGAAATAGAGATTTTCCAAAGCGTCGTGGGCGTAAAAATATTAGAAAACTCTCATTGATACTCTCTAGTTTCTCTATATGTTGAGTTTTATCTATATAGAGATAGTCATTATTGATTTTTACTTTTCTAAAATTACTTTCACCATATATTATCTTTTTCATTTATCTCTATCCTACTTTTTAAACTTAGCCATATTATACCCTCTTTTTAAATTTCTAAACTATTTCGTAAAAAGCCTAAAAAACCGTTTAAAGTGTGCCAAATTTGGCAATTTTGGTTCATCTAAAAATTTTCTAATCATATTTATTTTATACTGCATGGCTAGTTTTTTTTGAAACTCTTTTTGGGAGTTTGGTAGCCATGTGGGTAGCTTAAAATTGCTCTTTTTTATCTCATCCCCATTTAACTCTACTCCAAAAAAGCTTATGTTTAAATCTTGGTCTAGCTCTACAACTATGGAGCGTCGGTGTTGAACTCTTTGGATTTTATAACGCATAACAGTAAACTCTTTACCGTTGTGATAGCTTGGAAAATTTAAATCAGGAAAGATGAAATTTCCTAAACCATAAAATATATATTTTCCATTATAGACCTCATGGCTTTGCATAACATGAGCATGATGACCGATAACCATATCAGCACCATTGTCGATAAATAGGTGAGCCATCTCTCTATCTTTAAAGGTTGGAAATGGTATCTCCTGTATCCCCCAATGTGGTTGAATGATAATCATATCGACTTTTTTATCTTGAAGAGTTTTTATATCTTTTAGTACCTCTTTTGGGTCAAGATAGGCAGAGCCGTTGTTGCTCTCATCTCCAAAGGTAGGGTGGGCAGAGGGGCAACAGTAGCCACATACTCCTATCTTTTTATCTCCAAACTCTACAATTTTTGGATTGTTAAAGTTTTCACCCTTTAACCCTGCTCCAAAGTAGGGGATATTTTGCTCTTTGAGTGAAGCTTTTGTCTTAGTAAATGCCTCCTCTCCAAAATCCATCACATGGTTGTTTGCTAAAGAGACAGCAAGAGGAGTACCCCCAAATGTCTCTTTGATATGGGATTTATCCTGACAGATATTTACTTTGTTCAGAGCAGGGATACCCTCACATGAAAGTGGGGTTTCTAAATTGAAAATAAAATGGTCAATTTTAAAATCTAAGTGGTAAGGTTTATCTAATACTGTATCTCCAAAAAATCTTAAAGTCATACTGTTTTTTCCTTTTATATGGGTTTAAAAGTTTTTCTCATTGCCTGATAGATGTAGCCAAATATTATTAAGTTATGTAGCACACTGACAGAGGTAAAGAGTATAATGGAATAGATGTAAGAGTCTAAAAAAAATCCTATATAGATTGCTAAAGCTCTAGTAATAAGTCCCATTATTTGAAATACTAATTGTGCTTTTTGTTTATTTAAAATATTGTACATAACTGTTACTGGGGGATTAATAAAGGTAAAGAAAAACCAAATAATAGTTATCTGTGCAATCATTCCTGATGTTGCCCACTTCTCTCCAAAAAGTAGTGAAAAAATCTCCTCTCCAAAAAAGAGTATAGTCAAAAATGGCAAGATAAAAAGTTTGATAAGCCCTTTAGTAGTACTGATATAGAGAGGTCTAATATCCTCTCTATTTGCATACATTTGTGATGCCTTTTGATAAAAGACACTACGCGTTGAGTTTGCTACAAGCTGGATTGGGGCTTGTAAAATACGATGTGTTAGCGCATAAAATCCTGCAATAGCAGGAGAGAATAGGGTGCTAAATAGTAGGATGGGGACATTTTGTGAGATGGAGTTTAACAGAGTTGCCATTGCAAAATATTTTGGAAAATTCTCATGCCTTTTTAGGTTTGCTTTAGCACGTCTTTTGGTAAAGTGTTTTAGCTGTATGGACTGTTTTTTTAGATTATAGGAGGTTAGTAGATAGAGAGTATAGATATTAGATAGTAGTTTACCCACAATCAACCCATCAAGAGCAAAAAAATAGCGACTAATACCTTGTGTTCCAACGGTGGTGACAGACTCTATCGCCTTTACACCTGCCATCTTTTTATAGAACTTTTTTCGTGTTGAGTAGCTATTTAAAATCTGAACCAATCCTGTGATAAGTACAGAAAAGGGTAGTAGCCATACAAGGTAGCTAAGGCTATTAAAATAGTCAAGAAAAAAGTCATAAAATATCACCAATACAATAGAGAGTATAAGTGAGACAAAAAGGGTTAATATGGCAGATATAAAGAGAAGTACCTGTGCATCACGGTCAGATTTTGGTAGCATAATAGCCTGTTCATACCTAAAGCTTGATACCGAACCAATAATTGTAGAGAGTATAAAAAACAGAGAGTAGTTTCCAAACTCTGTAGGGGTATAGAGGCGTGTCAATATAGGAATAAAAGCTAGAAGCACCACCTGTGCCATCAGTGTACCCGACATGAGGGTTAAAATCTGCAAGAGATAGCTGTTCTGTTTTAGTTTTTTTATGATATTGTTCATCTATTTTATCGCCAATATACCCTCAAATGAGGCAAACTTCATAATACTCATAATGTCAACAAATCCTGCACGTTTAAGCATATCTATGTTTCCTTGTGTTGAGAAAGGCTCTAGTACACCTTTTAGACTTCGTGACTTTTGCATAATCTCCTCTGCTGTATAGCCTTGCTCTAGTTTATACTCATTGTAAACTCCTGTCATAATATCTTGAAATCGTGCATCAGGGGCTCTTACCTTCTCAAAATATAGAAATGCACCACCCCAGTTTAGAGTCTCATATATCTTATCTATCAAGGTCTGTCTTCTGCTTGGCTCAACAAACTGAATAACATAGTATGATGTGATAAAATCGGAGGGTTTAAAAGAGTAGAGTAGGGCATCACTCTGCTCATAAGAGAGATTTGGTAACTTATACTTCTCTTTGGCAATAGTAATCATATCCTGCTCGATATCAAGACCAATAAATTTAGCTGATTTACTAGAGAATCTTTGGGCTAGTTTATGAGAGAGGATACCTGTTGATGTTCCAATCTCATAGCAGATGGAGCTATTTTTAATGAAATAGTCAGATATTTTTAAAATAATATCATGCCCTTCATAGTATAGAGGAACAGAGCGAGAGACGTGTTTTTCAAACTTTGGAACAGTATCGCCTCCAAAACTCCATGCGTCATTAGAGGCACTGATATTATCACCAACTATTTTTTTATTTAAAATTTAATATCCTTTTTAACTTAACTATTTTTTTTAATAAAAATATAATATTATTATATCATAATTCTCTTTACTACTCTGCTAAAGTAGTAAACTCAATCGCTTCACTTGTTGCTCCAACTGTGCCATCAGCAAGAAGAGTCTGTATCTGTACACGGTAGGTGGTGTTGCTATTTAGATTGTTAATTCTACCAATACTAGCAGTTCCTCTCCCCTCTGTAGCAGGAAGGTCTGCTCTTAGTTGCTCTCCTGTTGCTTCGTTAATAAATCTAAATCCACTCTCTTCGTCTGATTGGTCTACAAAAGAGATTTTTACAGAGGTGGCTCTAAGTCTCCATGTGTGTAGGTCATTAACAGCCTCTATCTCATCTTCATCATCATCTGGGGCTTCACCTAAAGTGGTAAACTCAATTGCTTCACTAGTTGCTGTAGTTCTTCCATCATCAAATAGTGTCTCTACTTGAACACGGTATGTTGTACCCTCTGTTAAACCATTAATTCTACCGATACTAGCAGTACCTGTTCCATTAGTGGCAGGAAGTGTGTTGCCTAGTTGTTCTCCTGTTGCCTCATCTATATATCTAAAGCCTATTTCCCCCTCTGCTTGGTCTACAAATGAGATTTTTACAGAGGTCTCTCTAAGATTCCATATATGTAGGGCTGTCGCCTCCTCATCACTCTCTTGTGGAGGTGTACCTAGTGTGGTAAAGGTTATAGGCTCACTAATAGCAGTGGCTCTTCCATCATCAAAGATTGTATGGACACGAACTGTATACTCTGTACCCTCTGTTAAACCATTAATTCTTCCGATATTAGAAGTTCCTGTTCCATTAGTGGCAGGAAGTGTGTTGCCTAGCTGTTCTCCTGTAGCCTCATCTATATATCTAAAGCCTATCTCACCCTCTGCTTGGTCTACAAATGAGATTTTTACAGAGGTCTCTCTAAGTCTCCATCTATGTAGCTCTGTCGCCTCTTCGTGTGTCTCTACTCCTCCTTGGCTTGGCGTAGGTGTAATAGAGCGAAATAGTTGTATATCATCAATCAATATATGACTATCAATCATTGCTGAATTATGAAGAGCAGAGTTAGTACCTATAACCGTAAACCCATTGATTGAGAGTAGTCTGTTTCCCTCTTCATACTCAGCAACCTCCATGCCGATATTTCTAGTAAATGTTTGCCATGTTCCACCCGTTCCGATATCATAATCAGGAATACCATCATCATTGTTATCAGGAGAGGCATCACCTAAGTGTCTTCTCTCCCCTATCCCAATACCTATCTCACCTGTTTGGCTATCAAATCTTCGGTCTCTTCTCTCTGGGAAATAGACCATATCTCTTAGACCATTGGAGGTATTGATATGTACTATAACCTTAAACCAATTTTCTGTTTTTATTTTCCATTGAATGATATCATTTTGAGTATCATTCCAACTACCAGCTCCCTCTTTTGCTCCTGTTATAAAGCTACTGCTACTAGCTGTTCCATTCAACTCAATGACTGAACCTCTCTCCTCATTATCCTCTACTACGCTTACAACTCCACCCTCTGCAACACCTGTGGTGATATTCCAATTATTGGCAAGTGTAGCTTTCGTTATTCGTGTAGGGTTATCAAGAGTAACATTGTCTACCATTCCTGATGTTCCTGTTATCTTTATCGAAAAGACACTCGTTATATGGTTATTGGTCTCAATATCTCTAAGGTCTCTCTCTAAGTCTAAAGTGACATGTACCCAACCATTTCGATTGTTTTTATCTGCTGGGTGATTTAGCCAACCACGAGTATGAGTTCTATTGTCTCTATGTGTTCTATGTCTTCCAAAAGAGTTAATAATCCCTGTTCCATCTGCTCCAACAAATGGAAGGTGTTGATTATTGTGGTGTCCTGCGTGAACATTTAATGGGTTGTAGAAGAGTTTTCTTATCCCCTGCTCTGTATCGACATAGACCCATAGAGTATAGTACGTATCCATATTAACATCAAGAGAGAGTAGAGTCTCAGTTCTATTATCCCATAGTTGGTTGTTTGGTAGTCTAAGTCTATATATTCCTGCATCAGAAAAGTGCATAACATTGCTATTTAGGGTGGTATCAAACATTTGAGTCAAAGTGGCACTTGCATCACTTCCATCGTGGATAGACCACTCCCCTATATCATCCCCCTCTCCATTGTAGTATATTGTAGTGGCTTGTAGTGATAGTGTATAGATAAGTGCTATAATTAAAATTTTTAATCTTTTCATAATAAATCTCTTTTTTATTATATTTTATAATAATTTAGATTAAAATATAACATAAAAAGTGTTTTTTTATGAAAAAAGAGGACAAGCATGATGATTGTCATGCTTGTCTTATGATGTAATTTATCGAGAAGGAGTAGTAAATTCTATTGGTTCACTAATAGCAGTGGCAGTACCATTGTTAAATAGTGTATGAACTCGTATACGATAAGTTGTAGATGGTCTTAATCCATTAATCTTACCAATTCGAGAACCACCTGTACCACTACTAGGAGATACAAGAGTTCCCATATTTTCACCTGTATCGGCATTTACAAATCTAAAACCTATCTCACCTAAAGAGTTATCTGTAAATGAGATTTTAACAGAGGTTGGTTTTAGTCTCCATCTATGTAGATTGGTAGCTGAATTTGAATTTGTACCACCATGAGGGGCTGTTCCTGTTGTTGTAAATGTCAATGTTTCACTTGTTGCTGTAGCTCTTCCATCATTAAAGAGTGTTTGTACTCTAACATGGTAAGTTGTTCCTGGAGTTAGTCCATTAATCTGACCAATACTTGCCGTTCCTCTCCCAGCAGTGGCAGGAAGCTCCTCTCCTAACTGGCGACCTGTATCAGTATTGATAAATCTAAATCCTGTCTCACCATTGGCATTGTCTACAAAAGAGACCCTTACAGATGTATCTCTAAGTCTCCAACGATGTAAATCTGTAGCCTCTTCATTGGTCTCTTCAGGAGGAGGTGGAGGAGGGGTTATACCAACAGTTGTAAACTCTATAGGTTCACTAACAGCTGTATCTCTTCCATCATCAAAGAGTGTCTCTACTCTAACACGGTAAGTTGTTCCAGCTGTTAGCCCATTAATTTGACCAATACTAGCTGTTCCTGTACCAGCAGTAGCAGGAAGTTGATTTCCTAATGTCTCACCTGTATCATCATTTATAAATCTAAATCCTGTCTCACCATTGGCATTATCTACAAAAGAGACTCTTAGAGATGTCTCTCTTAGTCTCCAAGTATGTAAATCGGTAGCCTCCTCATTTCTATCTTCGCCATCATCGTCATCACCATCATCATCATCTCCTCCTTCAGTTGGGACAACAGCTGTAAACAGTTGAATATCATCAACTCTAATAGTACTATCAATCATAGGTGAGTCATGCTCAAACTCATTAGTTCCCATAACAGTAACACCATTGATAGCAATAAGTCTATTTCCATTTTCAAACTCTGCTATATCTGTTGCAACATTTCTAGTAAATGTCTGCCATGTTGGACCTGTTCCAGAATCATAATCAGGGAAGCCATCATTGTTATTATCTGCTGACTCATCACCTAAATGTCTTCTTATCCCTAGACCAATATAGATTTCACCATTATCCTCTAAACCTCTCTCCTCTATAGCGTCCATTGAGTTTTCCCACCACTGGTCATTGAGCATATCTGCTCTTCTTTTTCCTCCATGATATACTAAGTCTCGTAGACCATTTTGTGTGTTGACATGGACAATAAACTTATAAGGGTCTTCTGTCTGCATTTTCCACTGAATTATATCATGTACAGTATCATTCCATCTATGTCTACCTGTTCTTGAGCCTGTAGTAAAGCTATTTGAGCCATCTACACCTCTAAACTCCATAACTCTACCTCTTTGGGCACTGTCTTGAACACGTGCAATAGTTCCACCAGCAGGAACATTAGGTGATACTACCCAAGCCCCTGTCCAAGTTCCTCTATTGACCCTATTGGGTGCATCTAGTGTAACATTATCTATACGTCCTGATGTTCCTGTTATCCTCATAGATAGAACACTAGTAATTCTATTATCTGGTTCAGTATCTCTAAGTTGCTCTTCTAAGTCAAGAGTAACTCTTACCCAACCATTTCTGTTATTTCTATGTTGAGGATTATTTCCCCATCCTGTATCCTCTGCACCTACTCTAAACATTCTATTGTGTCCAATAGCACATAGAATATTATGATTGGCTGTATTGTTATGGTGTCCTGCGTTTATATTTAATCTATTATAAAAAATGCTTCTAAGACCCATCTCTGTTTGAACAAAGACATTTAGTGTAAAGTCACTATCAAGATTCATATCTAATGATAAAACTCTCTCTGTAGTATTTCCCCAAAAAATATTCTCACCAGGTAATCTAAGACGATAAAGTCCTCCGTCTGTAAACTCCATAACGGTACTGTTTAATGTATTATCATGAACTTCTCTAAGTGCAGAGTTAACATGACTTCCGGGTGCAATTGACCATGCCCCTATATCGTTATTCTCTCCATTATAGTAAACTGTTGTTGCATTTAGTGTTGCAGACAATAGTAGTGCTGTGCTTAAAACGTTTAGTTTTCGCATATATATCCTTTTTTATTTTTAAAAAGTGCATTCTATAACTATATCCATTAAAATACAATAATTTAAAATATATGTAGAGATATTTAAGATAAGTTTTATGGTGAATAGAAGAGGATAGAGATAGGTCAAGTGAACCTATCTCTAGGATTATATAGTTATATGGATAGCTCTATTGAGCTAAAGTTGTAAATGAGATAGGCTCACTAATAGCTGTGGCTCTACCATCATTAAAGAGTGTATGAACACGAACAGTATATGTGGTATTAGCTGTTAGCCCATTAATTTGACCAATACTTGCAGTTCCTGTACCTGTTGTGGCAGGAAGTGAATTACCCATCTGCTCTCCTGTGGCATCATTGACAAATCTAAACTCTGTCTCACCCTCAGCATTATCTCTAAAAGATATTTTGACAGAGGTGGCTCTTAGTGTCCAAAAGTGTAAGTCATCAGCTGCCTCATTTCCAGCATTTGGGTCTACTAAAGTGGTAAAGGTTATAGGCTCACTAATAGCTGTGGCTCTACCATCATCAAATAGTGTATGTACACGAACAGTATAGGTGGTGTTTTGTGTTAACCCATTAATTTGACCAATACTAGCCGTTCCTGTACCTGCTGTAGCAGGGAGGTCGTTACCCATTTGAGTACCTGTGGCATCATTAATATATTTAAAACCTATCTCTCCATTTGCATTGTCTTTAAAAGAGATTCTTACAGAGTCACTTCTAAGTCTCCATCGGTGTAAATCATCAGCTGCTTCATTTCCTGCATTTGGGTCTACAAGAGTTGTAATTGATAGAGGTTCAGATAGGGTACTTGCTCTTCCATCATTAAAGAAAGTCTGTACACTAATATTGTAGGTAGTATTAGGAGTTAAGCCATTGATTTGACCAATTCCTGATGAACCTACTCCTGCCATAGGAGCTAGGTCAACACCCAACTGCTCTTGTGTATCTGCATTGATATATTTAAATCCTGCTTCACCCTCTGAGTCATCTTTAAAAGAGATTTTTACAGAGTTCATTCCTAAGTTCCAAGAATGTAACTCATAAGCTTCTCCTGTTGCTAATGTAGGAGTTACAGAGGAGAATAGCTGTAGGTCATCAAATAGTATATCAGAGGCAGCCATAGGTGCTGTACTAGTACGACCATTAGTTCCCATAACAGTTACACCATTTATAGATGTAAGTGTATTTCCATGGTCAAACTCAGCAATATCTGTTGCTACATTTCTTGTCATTGTTTGCCATCTACCATCAGTACCGTTACCATAAGGGACACCATCTCCATCTCTTGACCAACCGATACCGATACCTATCTCATTATTTGCATTTAATGCTCTATCTGCTCTATCTGTAACATAAATTAGGTCTCTAGCTCCATTGGCTGTTGTGGTATGCACAATAAACTTATAGTTATTAGATGTTTTCATTTTCCATTGGATAATATCATGGGTTGTATCATTCCACCCCCCTGTACTATAGCTATTACTTGTGTCAGTTCCTGAGAATGAGATAACTTCTCCTCTATCTCCACCCTCTTGATGCTCATCTATCGTTCCACCAGCAGGTACACCAGCTGTGATACTCCAATCCTCTTCATCTTCTCCATGAGTTACTCTAGTTGGATTGCTAAGAGAGACATTATCTATTCGTCCTGCTGTTCCTGCTACCCTCATTGATAGAACACGAACAACTCTATTGTCTGGTTCAGTATCTCTTAACTCTCTATCCAAATCTAAAGTGGCTCTAACCCAGCCATTTCGGTTGAATGCAGGAGCTCCATGTGGCTCCATCCATCCAGAGCGTTCAAACATATGTGTACGTCCATTACCAATGGCATTTAAGATTCCTACACCGTGGTGACCAACATGAACATTTATAGCATTATAAAAAAGAACTTTAGGTCCATCAAGTGTATCAACATAGACAAAAATAGTGTAGTATGAGTTTAATCTCATATCAAAAGAGAGTACTTTCTCAGTTGAATTTGCCCAAAATTGATTGTTTGGTAGAGCTAGTCTATACACTCCTCCATCTGTAAATTGCATTACTGTACTGTTAAGGGTATCATCATGAATCTCTGTTAATGACGCATTATCTGTACTAGCATCCTCTATAATTGACCACTCTCCAATATCATTACCCTCACCATTGTAGTATATGGTAGTTGCATTTAGTGCCATTGAGAATAGGAGAGATGTTGTTAAAAATTTTAATTTTTTCATATTTATTCCTTGTTTAAAAATATTATTTATACCACATAATATAACCTTTTTAGTTATATAATACTTAATCATGTTCTAAAAATAGAATACCTATATTTTTTACTTTACGCTCCTTTATTGTCTTATCTAAATTGAGTAAAAACGATTTTTCGGTATAGCCTTTTCGGACACTAATCATATTGATATCTGTAAACTGCATGAGATAGTGTGTATCTGCTACAAGAGAAAGTGGAGTAGCATTGATAAAAATATAATCATATCTATTTTGTAGTGTGCTAAGTAGTGAGTTTAATCGTTTAGATAGTATAAGCTCAGAAGCATTTGGTGCTATTGGTCCTGCTGGGATAATATCAAGATTTTGATAGCTTGTCTTATGGATAATATCACCAATACTATCTTTTTTGTTAAGATAGCTACTCATTCCAATATCTCTACTTATATTAAAAAACTCATGAAGAGTAGGCTGATACAAATCCATATCTACAATAATACATTTATATCCAGCTTTTTGAAATAGTGTACTAAGTGTTGAGACAATGGTTGCTTTACCCTCATTAGTGACACTAGAAGTGACTAAAATAGTGTTTCCTTTAGTTTTATTACTCATAAATTTAAGAGTAGTTCTCAGGTTTCTTAGACTAGTTTTTAATATCGACTGAGAGTTGTCAGATATATCAAACTCAAGGGCAGACTTAGATGATAGAGGTAGCTGTGCATAGACAGGTAAAGATGTTAGTTTTTTAACATCTTTTATATCTTGAACTTTTTTAATAAGAGCATTACGAATATATGCGATAATCATTCCAAATAGAAGTCCAAAAGTAAAAGCAAGTGATACCATCATCGCTTTTTTAGGTTTTATTGGTCTTCCATTTGAGTATGCACGGTCGATAATCTCAAA
>Ga0256831_1001322_pt1 | contig 13104 bp, 10 predicted proteins | sample 132544metaG_FD_189087 | JGI IMG/M metagenome (GOLD analysis project Ga0256831, IMG submission 189087) | Hydrothermal vent microbial communities from Lau Basin, Pacific Ocean - 132-544 | ecosystem: Environmental > Aquatic > Marine > Hydrothermal vents | place: Pacific Ocean: Lau Basin | collected... | reverse complement strand
GCTCCGCTCCCCAGGAGGGCTTCGGCGAAAGCCGGAAGGGTGCGGCCCGCCTTTCCCAGGATCAAAAGATCCGAGGTACCCCCGGCCCCGAAGATCCCGCCACCCACCCTGCCCTCGGTGAGGGCGCTCGGGGCCAGGTTGAACTCGATCACCTTCCCCCCGGCGGAGGAGACCCTGGGAGGAAGGAGGTTGGCCGGGTAGACCTCGGCCGAGGTCCCCACCACCAGCATGAGGTCACACCCCTGGAGAAGATCCTCGATCTCGTCGAGGCCCCGCACATCTTCCCCGAACATGACCACGTTGGGCTTGAGGGGATAACCGCAAACGGGGCAGATGGGGACCTGCTTGGACGCCAGGATTTCCTCGACCTTGACCCGCCCCACCCAGCCGCACTTCACGCACTGGAGGCGCCTGGTGTCGCCGTGGATCTCGATGACCTTGCGGCTCCCCGCCTTCTGGTGGAGGTTGTCGATGTTCTGGGTGACCAGGCCGGCCAGCCGGCCTTCCCGCTCCAGGCGGGCCAGGGCAAGGTGGGCCGGGTTGGGCTCCTTGCCGCCCACGTCCTCCCAGATGGCCCGGTAGAGCTTCCAGGCCTTGGCCGGGTTCCTGTGGAAGGCTTCGATCGTCCCGTATTCCTCCATGGAGAACCGGGCCCACACCCCCTGAGGGCTCCGGAAATCCGGGACCCCTGATTCCACAGAAACCCCCGCCCCGGTGAGAGCAGCCCACTTCCCCGCGGACCGGGCCCAGCCCAGGGCCTCCTCCCAGGCCCGGAGCGCCTCCGGGTCTCCCCGCTCCACCAGGTCGAAATCCAGGATCCGGGCGGACATGATCCTCCCTGGGCATTCCCTCCCCGCCCCTTCGCCATTCTCCCAGCCCCGGGGCGGGGATCCAAAGGCCATTGTTCTCCCCAATCCAGGGGCCCCGGCCCCCTCCAGCTTGGGGATCCCTTACTTTCCCGGGGAAAAACTCCAGGAAACCCCTTGACTCCATCTGTATGGCTGTTACCATACACCCTTTCTCATGGAGGACCGCCCTTGCTGCTCTTCCACGTGGATCCCGGCTCGGGCCTGCCCGTCTACCGGCAGATCATGGACCAGGTGAAGTTCTACAGGGCCTCGGGCCTGCTGAAGCCCGGGGCCAAGCTCCCTTCCATCCGGACCCTGGCCCGGACCCTCTCGGTGAACCCCACCACCATCGTGAAGGCCTACAACGAACTCCAGCACCAGGGAGTGGTGGAACTCCGCCACGGCAAAGGGGTCTTCCTGGCTCCTTTGCCGGCCGGTTCCGAAGGGGCCCTCAAGGAAGAAGTCCTCCGCCCCCTGCTCCGGGAGCTTGCCGCCAAGGCCGCCCAGATGGGCCTCCCTCCGGAGCGGGTCTGCGCCCTCCTGCGCCTCCACTGGCCCGGGGAAACCTCCAAGGACCAGGAAAAACCCCGTGAAGGGAGGGGAAGAAAGGAAGGAAAGAGGAAATGAGCCAGCAGGAAGCCGTCACGATCCGTGACCTCCACAAGACCTACCCCAAAGGCGCCCGGGCCCTCCGGGGCCTGGAGCTTACCGTGGAACGGGGAAGGGTCTTCGGCCTCATCGGCCCCAACGGGGCGGGCAAGACCACGGTCCTCAAGATCCTCCTGGACCTGCTCGAGCCTGACCGGGGCGAAGCATTGGTTCTTGGCCTTCCTTTTCGGAAGGCCCCCCGTTCCCACAGGGCCAGAATCGCCTACATCCCCCAGAGCCCTTCCCTTCCGCCGGACCTTCCCCTGGAAGGGCTCTTTCCCCTCCTGGAGGCCCTCTATCCCCGGTGGGACCCCCGCCTGGCCCGGGAGGCGGCCCAAAGACTCGAGGTGCCCCTGGACCGGCCCCTGGGAACACTCTCCCGCGGAATCCAGCACCGCGCCTCCCTTGTGGCCGCCTTTGCCACGGGGGCCGAACTCCTACTCCTGGACGAGCCCGCCGCCGGGCTGGACCCCATAGGGAGGCGCGCCTTCCGGGACATGGTGGTGGAGCTTGCCTCCTCGGGGGAAGGCAGGACCCTTCTCATCTCCACCCACCTCCTGGAGGACCTGGAAAAAGTGGCCGACCGGGTGGGGATCATGAAACAAGGAAAGATGCTCGCCCAGGCCGACCTGGAGGACCTGCGGGGAGCCTACAGGAAAGTCCAGGCCGTCTTTCCCGGCCAGGGCCCTCCTCCTGGTTTCCGCCCCCCCGGATGCCTGCGCTTCCAGGTTTCCGGTCCCGTGGTCCATGCCGTGGTCCGGTGCGCGCCGGGAAAGGACCTGGAAGGCTGGACCCCTGTTCCGGGGGTCCGGATCCAGGAATATCCCTTGGACCTGGAGGAGGTGGTCCTTCTCCTGCTGGAAGGAAAGGAGAGGGAACCCGAGGAGGCGGTCCCATGAAAGGCGCCCCGGACTTCGAATGGACCCGGCCGGCGGACCCGGCGCTCCTTCGCTTCCTCATCCGCCGCCACAAGAGCCTTCTTCTTGGCTGGGCCTGCTCCTGGGCCCTCCTCTTCCCTCTCCTCCAGTTCTTCCACGATCCCTGGGGGCTGGCCGTGGCGGGCGGGCTCTTCGCCCTCTTCGCCGGGCCGGCCCTTGGGGCCGCCGAGGTCATGGAAGGATCGGAGGAGTTTTTTCTCTCCCTCCCCCTTCCCAAGAGAACCTTCTTCTCCACCCGGTATCTCCTGGGCCTTCTCTCCCTTCTTCTCCTTCTCTGCGCCGGCCTGGCCCTCTTCCAGTGGAACCTTCCCCAGAAGGCCTGGAGCCTGGTGGTGGAGACGGGCTTCACCGAGCCCTACCCCCCTCCCCGAACGATCGCCCCGGCCGGGGCCCTGATCATTCCCTTCTCTCTCTATACATTTACCTTCCTGGCGGGGACCTTCTTCAAGACCCCCAACTCCGCGAGGAACGCCCTGCTGGCCGGATGCCTCCCGGCGGCGGTCCTGGCAGGGGGCGGCTTCTACGTGGAATACCTGCTCTTCGCCACCAAGGACGGATGGCGGCCCACGGGATGGCTTCCCTTGATCCTCCTGGGACTCTTCCCCATCCCCCTTCTCGCCGCCGGGTGGGCCGCCTACGGGCGCAAAGAACTGGATCGCGCCCGGGGCCACGGCGTCGCCCGGAAGACCTCCCTGGTCAAGGTCCTGGCCTTTCTCCTTCTCCTCTTCTTTCTCTTCATGGCCTCGATTCCTATCCTCCGAGTCCTCATCAACCCATAGATCCGATGAAAGTATACGTCTTTCCCTGTCTTCTCGTCCTCTTCGCCCTCTGGGTGCTCCTTCTCGCCTTCCGCCGGAACCGGCGGGAAGGGTTTCACGCGTCGAGAAAAATCGCCGTCGCGGCGGGAGGACTTCTTCTGCTCTCCCTGGCCTGGGCCACGGCCCGAAGCCTGCCGCCCCTCTCCCCTCCCGTGCCGAAGGGGATCCTCCATGCGCCCGCGGGATTTTTTTCCAAGACCGCGTCCCGGCCGGCCGCCCGGGCCCGACCCAGTCCCCCGGAAAACCCGGTCTACCTGGTCCAGGCCTTCGTCGCCCTGTTCCTGAAGGACGGCCTCCACCCCGTTCTCTGCGCCGAAAAGCGCCTCCCCTGGCCGGAAGAGAAGGATAAGCCACAGAAATTCCACCTCACCCTCGGCCCGGCGGCGATCGATTTCGATTTCAAGCTCGTGGAATCCCCGGAGATCGAGGACCCCAAGCTGAGAGCCTGGCTCGGACCCGACTTGAAGGAAAGGGAAATCGAGTGGAATTTAAAATTCGGCCGGCCGGGTTCATCCTCTACTATTGGCGGAATGAACTTCGGATGGAGACGGTCGGACACCTTGCGCCTTTATTTCGCCGCCTACTGGAAATCCACCCATGACTCCCTCTCGGAGGCCCTCGTTCTGGCTCCCCGCCCTTCCCTTCCCTACACCTTCATCCTTGCCGTCCTTCCCGTGGGAAGGAACGAGAAACTGGATACGGTCGAACCCAAACGTGAGGAATCCTACCTGGACACCCTCCTGGCCCGGGCGCCGAACCTCAAAAAGGTAAAGACGTCGGGGAAGGAAGAAGCCATTCCCGCCATCCCCAGGGGAATCGAGCTGGCCCGGAAGGCCCCGGGCATCACGGCCCTCGCCTTCTTCGTTCCCGCGGCGGTCACTCTTCTCCTTGCCCTTTTGTTGGCGGCCCAGGCCTTCCGCCGGCCCTACCCGGCCTTCCTCCTCCTGGCCTTCCTCTCCCTTCTATTCATGGCCGGCCTGGACCGTTCCGTGCTCCGGCGGAACCTGGATGTCCTACGGGATGCCGAGGCGGCCTTGCCCGACCGGATCCTGGCGGCCCGATGGGCGGAGGACACCTTCTTCTTCCGGAGGCTGGCCGTAAGGGAGGGCGTCAGTCTGGCGGGGGACCGGGCCTTGCCCGAGGCCGCCCGAAAAGCCGCCGCCTCCCTGGGAAGGATCTACGTTCCTTCTTCCCGTTGAAGAGGGGAGGCCCCCCGAGAGGCCTCCCCTCCACAAAACTCCGCAAAAGGCTCAGAAGCCGAACTGAACCACCAGGGCCTCGCTCAGCTCCAGCCCCAGGGAAGGACTGGCCTGGAGGGCCAACCCCTGGAAATAGAACAGGGGGCCCACAAGAGCCGGGTTGGCGGGGATGGGAAGGACCAGCATGTTGGAGACTCCCGCCGGGTTGAGAGGTCCTGTGGAGATCATCTGCATCTTCGCGGGATAGAGGACGCACCCTTTGAAACCCAGGGCCGTAAGATCCAGGGGCGACATGGAGGAACCGTATCCGATGAATCCCAGGGACAAGGGACGGCCCTGAACGATCTGCAGGTACAGAGGCTTGCCAATCCGGGCGTTCGGCCCGGTGGAGAGGTCCAAGGGCCCGGTCCCGCAGGCTACGCCGTAACGGCCGATGCTCCCGTGGTACTTGACCTGGCCGCCCTTCATGACGGTCTTCACGTCCGCCGCGGAGAGGGCGAAGCGGTAGACCCGGACGTCGTCGAGGAGCCCCTTAAAGAAGCAACAAGTAGCCGCCCGCAGAACGGCGCCCAGGGAAACCTGGTTCATGGTGTAGGTGCCGTGACCCGGGCTCCTGGGCCCGATTCCCGCGAAGGAATAATCGAAATTCGCCGTATCCCGCACGCCGTCCACGTAGAGCGCCCCCTTGCCGGACACGTCCACCCAGGCCACGTGGTGCCACTTGTCGTCGAAAACGGTGGTGCTCGAAACCAGGCGGACGTATCTCCCCTGGTCGTTCCGGAGATAGACTCTCAACTTGTCCGTCTTCTTGTAATAGGAAGACCCGCTTCCCAGGGTGAAGAGTGGGCTGTTGCTCTGGTTGCTTCCCTCGGAGTAGACCCGCTTGTCGCTCTGGGCGGGGGCCTTGACCCAGAAGCAGATGCTGTAGGGCCGGCCCTTCCCCTCGTAGATGGGCAGGGCCTTCTTGATGTTGATCTGCACGTAATCGTCCACCCCGTCGAAGGAGAGGGCGTTCCCGATCTTCCCCGCCACCCAGGGGTTGCCCGTGAAGTTCATCAGGACCCCGTCGTTCTTGAAGGGCGAAGTATCGGCCGCGGTGGTTCCCTTCTTCTCGTCGAGCCTCCAATAGCCCGCCCAGGGAACCTGGGCCCAGGCTTGCCCGGCGAAAAGGCCCAGGGAGAAAAGAAGGGGAATGGAATGAATGCGCATAGGATTCCTCCTGCTGTCTGGGAAAAGGCCGGAAAAAAGAAATGTAAAAAGAAAATTTACCACCCCGGCTTCCTCCAGGGAACCCCCTTGCCCCCGCATCCCGGCTGGTCCATGCTCCCGGGGAAACCCGGACCCGCAAGGAGAATCCCAATGCTGCTAGGAGCCCACGTTTCCACCTCGGGGGGCCTGGAAAAAGCCCCCGGCCGGGGCAGGGAGATCGGGTGCGACGCCATCCAGGTCTTTACACGCAACCAGAGGACCTGGTCGGTCAAACCCCTGGAGAAAAAGGAGATCCGGGCCTTCCGGGAAGCCCGGGAAAAGGAGGGGATCCGGAAGGTGGTGAGCCACGCCTCCTACCTGGTGAACGCCGCCGCCCCGGACCCGGAGAACCTGAAGAAATCCCGGGCCTTGCTGGCCGCCGAGGTGGACCGGTGCGTCAAGCTCGGCCTGGATGCCCTGGTCCTCCACCCCGGCGCCAGGATCGAGGATCCCTTGAAAAAAGCCCTCGAGCGGGTGGCCGCCTCGTTGCGTCCCTTGCTGGACAAGGCCGAAAAAGGAGGCCTCATGGTCCTCCTGGAAAACACCGCCGGCCAGGGAAGCGTCCTTGGGGCGGACTTCGACGAACTCGGGGAGATCCTGGACCTCCTCGAGGGCCACCCGGCCCTGGGGGTCTGTTTCGATACGGCGCACGCATGGGGCGCCGGATACGACCTGAGAGGAAGAGGCCTGGAGAAAACCCTGAAAGACCTCGAATCCCGGGTCGGCAAGGGAAGGCTCCATTGCCTCCACCTCAACGACACCAACGTCCCCCTGGGAAGCCGAAAGGACCGGCACGCCCCCATCGGCGAAGGACTCCTTGGTTTGCCGCTCTTCCGTAAACTCCACAAGACCCGTTCCCTGGCCTCCCTTCCCGGGATCCTGGAGACCCCGAACGGCATGGAAGGCTGGGAAAAGGAACTCAAACTCATCCGGGGCAGGAAAACGTGAAACTCATACCCGCCGTCGTCCCGCTCCTTCTCGCGGCCTCCCCTCTTTTCCCCCAGGCCGCGGTGGTCCATGTTTCCCCCGCCGGGAACGACGCGTGGCCGGGCACGAAGGAAAGGCCCCTGGCGAGCCTGGCCGGAGCGCGGGACGCGGTCCGGCGGATGAAAAAGAAGGGCACCCCCCCCGGCCCCATCCAGGTCCTCTTCGCCGGTGGGACCTACTTCCCGGCCGGGCCCGTCCGCTTCGGGCCCCGGGACAGCGGGACCAAGGACCATCCGATCGTATACAAGGCCGCTCCCGGGGCGAAGCCCGTCTTTTCCGGGGGCAGGGCGATCCGGGGATTCAAGAGGCGGTCCGGCGGCCTCTGGGAGGTCCGCCTCCCCTGGGCGGCGGAAGGAAAAGCCCCCTTCGAACAGCTCTTCGTAAACGGCCGGCGCGCCCGGCGGGCATCGGAACCCGACGGGGACTGGTTCAGGATGAAGGGGGTGAAGGAGGAAGCCCTGGAAAAGGGCAAAGGCAGGGTCCCGGCCCGGGCCAGGCAGACCATCTTCCTTGGAAGGAAGGCGGCGGCCCTTCTCTCCCGCGTCCCCAAGGCCGACCTCGGCCGTGTCCAGGTCCTGGCCGTCCACAAGTGGGACAACACCCGGAAGTTCCTCGCCCGGTTCGATCCCCGCCACAGGGCCTTGACCATCCAAGGGACGGGCATGAAGCCCTGGAACCCCCTCAAGGAGGGAACCCGCTTCCGCCTGGAGAACCTCCGGGCCGCCCTGGACAAACCCGGGGAGTGGTTCCTGGAAAAGGACGGGACCCTGCTCTACAAGCCGAGGCCCGGGGAAAAGATCGGCCACCTCCGGGCCGTGGCTCCCTTGAGGGGGCGGTTTCTCCTCCTGGAGGGGGCTCCGGGGAAGGGCCGGTTCGTGGAACACCTCCGCTTCCAGGGACTCGCCTTCCGATACGGCGCATACCATACCCCTCCGGGCGGTTTCGAGCCCGCCCAGGCGGCGGCCCCCATCGACGCCGTGGTCACCGCCGACGGCGCCCGGGACGTCTCCCTCGAGGACATGGAGATCTCCCACGCGGGCCGCTACGGCGTCTGGTTCCGGAGAGGATGCGCCCGGTGCCGCCTCTTCCATTCCCTTCTCTACGATCTCGGCGCCGGCGGGGTGAAGATCGGGGAAGGCTCCATCCGCAAGAACCCGGCCGAGCGGACCGGCGCCATCGAGGTGGACGACAACATCATCCGCTCGTGCGGATGGATCTTCCCGTGCGCGGTCGGCGTCTGGATCGGCCAGAGCGGAAACAACCGGGTCACCCACAACGACATCTCCGATCTCTTCTACACGGGCGTCTCCGTGGGATGGCGGTGGGGCTACGGCTCGAGCCTCGCCAAGAAGAACGTGATCTCCTACAACCGGATCCATCACATCGGAAAGAACGTGCTCAGCGACATGGGCGGGATCTACACCCTGGGCCCCTCGGAGGGCACGGTGCTGAGGGGCAACGTGATCCACCACGTGGACTGCTACTCCTACGGGGGATGGGGCCTCTACACCGACGAGGGTTCCACGGGAATCCTCATGGAAGACAACCTGGTCTACGACACAGAAACCGGCGGGTTCCACCAGCACTACGGCAAGGAAAACGTTCTGCGGAACAACATCTTCGCCTTCTGCGGGGCCCAGCAGGTCCAGGCCACCCGGGTGGAGAACCATCTCTCCTTCACCTTCGAGCGAAACATCGTCTACTGGCGGAAGGGGAAGCTCCTGGGCGGGCCCTGGCGGAGGCTCAGGGTGCGGATGGACCACAACCTCTACCGGCGGGCGGGAGGCAAGCCTTTCGATTTCGCCGGCCTGAGCCTCCGGGCCTGGCGCAGGCTCGGCCGGGACCGGCACTCCCTCACGGCGGATCCCCGCTTCCGGAATCCCAAAAAACGGGATTTCCGCCTCCGTCACGGCTCCCCCGCCCTCGAGATCGGCTTCAAGCCCTTCGATCCCTCCAAGGCGGGCCTCTACGGCAAGCCGGAGTGGGTGAGAAAAGGACGGGACCTCTGAAAACGGGACCCGGCCGCCGTCACCTTCCCTTGGCCGGGACGGCGCCCTTCCACCCCGCCGCCAGCAGGGAGCGCATCCTCTTCACCACCTTGGCGTATTCAGGCCGGCCCGCCACGTTGACGTTCTCCTCCGGGTCCAGCTCGTGGTCGTAGAGCATCTCGGCCACCCGCTTTCCCTTCCGGATCCACTCCGTGTAGAGGAACCGCTTCGTTCCCACGGCCCGGGCACCGCCGGTCCACTTGGCGAAGACCGCCTCCTTCCAGGGCCTCCCCGGGCCGCGGAGATGGGGAACCAGGCTGGTCCCCTCGAGGTGGCCCGGCAGGGGAAGCCCGGCCAGGTCGCACAAGGTGGGATAGATGTCCACCAGCTCCACCAGGGCCTTGCTCCGCACCCCGCCGGGCACCCCGGGTCCCGCCAGAAGGAGAGGGGCGTGGAGGGCGTTTTCCAGGGTATTGTGCTTCCCCCAGAAGTTGTGCTCCCCCAGGTGCCAGCCGTGGTCCCCCCAGAGCACCACGACGGTGTCCTTCTCCAGGCCGAGCCTCCTGAGAGCGTCCAGGACCTTTCCCACCTGGGCGTCCACGTAGCTCACGCAGGCGTAATAGGCGTGGCGCGCCTGGACGTGGAAGGGGATGCTCTTCTTCCGGCCCTTCACCAGGGCGTAGGAGTCGATCTCCCGCGAGCCCTTGAGCCGGGGAGGCGCTCCCTTGGGGCGGAACCGGTTGTCGGCGATCCGGATTTTCTTGGAATCGTAGAGCTTCCAGTATTTCTCCGGCGCGTTGAGCGGCAGGTGGGGCCGCCAGAAGCCGCAGGCCAGAAAGAAGGGCTTGCCCCCACGAGCCAGTCTCTCCAGCTCCGCCACGGCCCGCTTCGCCAGCTTCCCGTCCTGGTAGGCCTCGTCGGGAACGTCGGCGTGCTCGAAGTAGGGTCCCCTTCCCGTCCTTGGATTTATGAAGCGGCCCGACTCCGGGTCCTGCCAGAGACCGTTGGTGTTGTACTTGGCCCATCCCCCCTTGCCGTAGATATGCGCCGACCTCCAGGGGGGCTCGCTCCAGTCCCCGGCCCGGTCCATCTTGTGGTGGAAGACCTTGCCCAGCGAGACGCAGCGATATCCGTGGGACTTGAACCAGGCGGGAAGGGAGACGAAGGGGGCCTTCATCTTCTTGCTGTCCCAGACATACGGTGAGACCCGCACGCCCGTAAGGACCGTAAGGCGCGACGGCCCGCAGACCGGGACCTGGCAATAGGCCCTCTCGAAGAGCGTCCCCCTCCCGGCCAGGCGGTCCAGGTTGGGCGAGAGGGTCTCCTTGTGGCCGTAGCACCCGAGCTGGGTCCTCAGGTCGTCCACCACGAGAAAGAGCACGTTGGGCCTCTTTTTCCTCCTTCCTGGTCCCGCCTTCCCGGGGCCCGCCGCGAGACAGGACGAAAGAGTCGATGCCGCCCCCGCTCCCATCCAACCCAGGAAGCGCCTCCGATCCCATGCCGATTCCAGGCGCAAAGGAAACCTCCTTTCCGGCGTGATCCGCCCCAGGGACCTCCCGCGGGCCGGCGGAGACGAACGAGTCCCGCCTCCCACAGGAGGTCTTCCGGCAAACTACCTCTCCAGGGGCCCGAAACCAAGGGCCCGCCGGGGAAAGGGGGGTGGACCCGTTTCCCGTGCCGGCCTATTCTGGATCCGTCCTGAAGGCGCCGGGGAAAAACCGCCGCCGGACATTTTCAGGAGAGCGTCCATGGACAACGAATACTTGCGAGCCGTCGGCATCCTGGTCCTGGCGGGAGTCATCCCATTCCTCGCCCATCTCCTTCATGGAGGCAAACTCTCCGAATGGAAGCGTCCTTTTCTCCTGGCCCTCAACATCGTCGGCTTCCTCGGCGCCTGCGCGGCCTTGGCCTATATCTTGAGCGACTCCGTCACCGCGGCCGGAGGGGTGGTGTTGGTCCTTCTCTGGACGGGAATCACCGTGGCGGGCCATAAGCTGGTCTTCGGGGAAAGCAACTGGAGGAAGGACCTGGAAAAACGGAGAGCCGCGAGAAGGAGGAAAACCCACCCGGCCGGGGACCAGGATCCGGCGGGACGATATTGAAACCCCAAACGCGCCGAAAGGCGGGACCAGGCGGATGAAAACAAGACAAGGCCGTCTTCTTCTCCTTTTCTCTCTCCTTCTCTCCCTTCCCGCCGGAGCGGCTCCTCCCGCGAGGGGCCCTTGGGCGCCCCACAGGACCGGGAAAGCCCTCCGCAAGTGCCTGGTGGCCACCCGCCGGATCCGGGCCCGGAAGAACCGGACCACCCGGAAGGTCCACGTCTGGTTCCTGCTCCCCCGAAACGAACCGGGACAGGTCGTGGAAGACCTGGCGCTCCAGCCCGAGCCCAAGGAGATCCTGACCGACAAGTTCGGCCGGAAGATCGCCCACTTCTACTTCCCCGAAATCCCGGCCGGGGAAACCCGCGTGGTCCGATGGGCCGCCAGGATCGCCACCGCGCCCGTGCGCTTCCTCGCGGCAAAGAAAAACCGCTCGCCCGGGCTGAAGGCCGGCCCGGAAATCCGCCGCCTCTACCTGGCCGACGGCCCTTACTATGGCATCCATTCTGCTTATATCCAGAAAGTCACGGCCCGGATCCGGGGCCGGGAAAAAGACCCGGCCCGCCTGGTCCGGAAAGTCGCCCTCTACCTGGAAAGACACCTGAGCTACGAGATGGTCGGAGGCTGGGACAAGGCCGAGACGGTCCTGAAAAGGGGGACCGGCTCCTGCAGTGAATACACCTACAGCTTCATCGCCCTCTGCAGGGCCTTAGGCGTCCCGGCCCGCTTCGTGGGGGCCACCATGCTGAGAAGGAGGGAAGGCCCCTCCTTCGACAGGGCCCACCACAGGTGGGCCGAGGCCTTCCTGGAAGGATACGGCTGGGTCCAGGTGGACCCCCTCCGGCGGGACTGCCTGGGACCAGACGCCTTCACCATCTCCAGCCCCCGCTGCGTGCTGGGCCACGGCGACGGGGGGGAAGAGCCCATGGGCTGGAAGTACACGTCCGTGGCCCGGGCCGGGGGCCGTCCCGCCATCGACGAAGAGTATTTCTGGTGCGGGGACCCGGGCAAGAAGACTTTCCGGCGCGTTCTCGACCTCGGCGCCCAGGGCTCAAGAAACAATGAAATTCCCCGGGCCCGGGTGAAGTCCCTGGCCGCGATCGGAGCGGGTCTTTGCGTCCCCTTCCTGGCGGATTCCCTGGCATCCAGGAAGGAAAAAGCCCGCGAGGAAGCCGCCCGCGCCATCATCGGGATCTCCCCCAGGGCCGCCCGGGACATCCGGTATCGCTTCCGCCGGTCCCGGAAGGTGTGGGAACTCTTCTCCAGGGCCCTGGCCGAGGCCCTGGGCCGGAAAAGAAAGGCCCGGACCGGAAAATGGATGGTTCTCTTCCCCTGGAAAGGAGCCTCCCCCGGCCGGAAGGTCCCGGGCCCCTTCAAGGCGAAGAAAGGTCTTCTCACCAATTCGGGCGCCGACGGCTCGGCCCTCTTTCCCTGGGTGACGGGAGACCGTTATCTCATCGACCTCACCTTCCGGACCGTCGGAGAGGGAGCATGCGCCCTTCTATTCGCCCGCGACGGCGAGGACGGCTTCCTAAGGCTCCCCTTCTTTCCTCCGGACTCCCCTCTCCGCAAACGCAACTACCTCCAGGGGACCAGCACGAGCTGCCGGAGGGGCCTCTACGGGGTCGAACCGGGCAAGCTCCACCGGGCCGTCGTGGCCGTGGACCGCTGGAAGGCCGTCTTCTTCCTGGACGGAAAGAAAGTCTTCGAGCAATCCGACCCCGCCGTGGGCCCGGGCCGGATCGGGCTCTCCGCCTGGGGCGGAAGGACCACCTTCTCGGTCCGCCGCCTGAGAGTCCTGGACCTTCCCCCCGGCAAAGAGATGGAAAAGGCCCTGGCCGACCTGGGCCTGCCCTCCGGGAAAAAATAGCCCCCTCCGAGAAAAGACCCGGTGTTGCATCCCCCCTGCCCATCCAGAACGGCGACTCCGTCCCTACCGGGAAGGGGAGCGCCCCTTCCGGGCCCAAGAGAGCGAGCTTCCCGGCTCTTTTGGGAGCCCCACGCCGCTTTCCGCCCCCCGGGAGCTGAGGCCCTGCCGAAGTGGTTGAAAAAGGAGGGGATCCCCCATAGCGTGAGGCCATGAAACCCGCCAAGTTTCCGGTCCTTCTCCTCCTGGGCCTGGTCCTTTTCCTGCCGGCCCAGGGATGCATGACGGCCCTGGCCCTGGTTCGTCCCTCCACCCTGGAGAAGAGCCACGACCTGCCCTGGTTCTTCGTGACGGAGAACGCAGCCGGAGGGGTGGCGGGCTACCTTCTTTCCCACACGTGGAAGGGCGCCCTCCTCGGCTTCGGCGTGGGCGCCGCGGTAAGCATCGGGGACTACTTCCTCTAC
>Ga0256831_1001321_pt1 | contig 13106 bp, 8 predicted proteins | sample 132544metaG_FD_189087 | JGI IMG/M metagenome (GOLD analysis project Ga0256831, IMG submission 189087) | Hydrothermal vent microbial communities from Lau Basin, Pacific Ocean - 132-544 | ecosystem: Environmental > Aquatic > Marine > Hydrothermal vents | place: Pacific Ocean: Lau Basin | collected... | reverse complement strand
ATCCTGGACCAGCGCAACCCCAGGTTCGCGAACCCGGATCTCCCCGTTTCCGCCGTCCTGGCCATCCGCCTTCTCGCCCCGGATCTTACCGCTCCCAAGGGCCTCCATCTCGCCCTGGAGGCTTCCCGGCGCCTCCTGGACTTCATGAGGGACAAGACCGTTAGCCCCTTCGCCCGGGCCCACGTGCCGGCGGCCCTCTCCCGGCTTCTGGGCCGGGAAGGAGAACCTTCTGGCCCCAAGTTCCGGGCCCGGGGAGGGGACCTTCTCCACCCCGGGCCTTGGGACGAGGTCCGGGCGCTCCGCAAGGAAGCCGTCGACCTGATGAAGGGGTGCCTGAAAGGGCACAAAGAGAACCCCATGGTTCTCCAGTCCTGCGCGCTGGCTCTCGGGGAGATGGGGAACCCGGCGGACCATTCCCTGGTTCATCTCCTGGAAAGAGTTTCGAGGGGGAACTTGGTTCACGACCTGCAGGCGCGGTTCTTCGCGGATATCTCCCTGGGGTATCTTGGCGGCGCGGGCTCGAAGGAAGCCGTGGAATTCCTCGCCTCGATGCTCATGAAGGGGGGCAGGAAGTTCGAAAGACCCTGGGTGGCCCTCGGCCTGGGCGTGAGCCAGGCGGAGCTTTTCAAGCGCAAGAACCGGGGGACACCCGGAGTGGGCGACGTGTTGGAAAAGGCCTTCAAGGAAACACGCCACCCCCTTTGGCGGGGCGCCGTGGCCGTGGCCCTGGGGCTCGCCCGGCGCCGGACCTCCGGCCCCCTGGTCCAGTTGGAAATGGACAAGACCCGGATCCCCGAATTCAAGGGGTATTGCGCCCTCTCCTTGGGCCTGATGAAAGAGAGGAATGCCGCCCGGGACCTGGGGGAAATCCTGAAGAAATCCTTCCTTCTTCCCACTCTCCTCCGGCAGACCGCCGTGGGCCTGGCATTGATGGGCGAGAAGTCCGTGGTGGACACCCTGCTTCGGGCCTTGAGGCAAGGCCCCCAGAACCTGGCGGCCCAGTCGGCCTTGGCCACGGGACTTGGTTTCGTGGGGGATCGCCGGGCGGTCCCTCCCCTGGTGGACATGCTCTTCGACAAGAACCTGCCCCGAACCACCCGGGCCTTCGCGGCCGTGGCCCTGGGGCTGGTGGGCGACAAGGAGGACCTCCCCTGGAACTCCAAGATCGCCTTCGGCCTCAACTACAGGGCCAACGTGGAGACTTTGTGGGGTGGAGATCTGGGCAGGCAGCAGGGCCTCCTGGATCTTTGGTAACCGAGGGGGGTTTTCAGGCCGCCTCGAAGGGCTCAAAGTAATGAGGTCCTGTCTCGCGGCCCCCTGGCCGGGCCCCCCGAGGGTGAAGAGGGCGTCCGGTGGAGAGAAACTCCCGGAAGGCGGAAAGGGAAGGAGGCGGAAGGATGAGGAGAACCGTCGCGGGGTTGGCCGCCCTTTTTTTCGTCTTCACTGTAAACGACGTGGTCCGAGCTCACGGGGGAAGGTATCTGGGTCCGGGTCCCCTGAGCCCTCCTTCCGCCCGCCCGGCCCCGGGGAGAAGGCCTGCTCGGCTTGCCTTTCCTCCGGCGGCGCTTCCCGCTTTCTCTCTCCTGGATTGGCGCTTCTGGTGGGAACTGAACAAGGATCCCTACCTGGTTCTCTACAGGCGGACCGACAGGTGGACCCCCGAGCATTCTCCCTGGCGGTCTCATACCCCCCGTTGGCCTCCGAAAAAGAGGCTGGAACTCATGGTCGCCCCTCTCCTGAGAAAGGCCCTGGGAAAGACCCGGGACAGGGAAATCGTCTCTTCCTGTCTGGTGGCCCTGGCCAGGATCGGGGGAGGGAAGGGACTTGTGGATCTTTTCCGGCGGTATCTTTCCGGCAGTGACCGGATCGTTTCCGAGACGGCCGTCCTCTGCCTGGGGATCGCCGGCCATGAGGAGGCTCTTCCCGACTTGCTGGGAATCTTCCAGGATCGGCCCGGGGGAAGGAAACTCCTTGGGTTGGATGGACCCGTTGGATTTCGAAAGCGGGCTTTCGCCGGGTACGCGCTTGGGCTTCTGGCCTGGTCTTCGAAGAACTCCGAGACCAAGAGGCGGATCTTCCGGGCGGCCAAGGAGATCCTGGAGAAGAGCCGGAAGGAGTCCAGGGATGTCTGTGTTTCGGCCCTCCAGGCCCTCAGGCTCCTCCACCCGGACCTCTCCCGCCCCGGCCAGGCCCGAACGGCCTTCAAGGCGGCCCGTTTCCTCCAGGATTTTCTGAAGAAGGGGAAGGGCTCTCCCCTGGTACGGGCCCATGTTCCGGCGGCCCTCTCCAAGCTCCTCGGAAGGGAGAGGGTGAAGCCGGGAAGGATTTCCCCCGCCGCCAGGATCTACCTTTCTCCCGGGGCCGAATGGGACCTCTTGAGAAGGGAGGCGATCGATTCCCTCGTGGGCATCCTTGAGAAGACCAGGCCTCATCCCTTCCTCGCCCAGTCCTGCGTCCTGGCCTTGGGGGAGATGGGAAGTCCCGGGGACGGGGAACTCCTCCGGCTCCTCGAGGGGATCTCGGAAAGAAGGACCCTCCGGGACCTGCAGGCCTCCTTTTTCGCCTATATCTCCCTTGGTTATCTAGGAGGCGCCGGCTCGGATGAGGCCGTGGACTACCTGGCGGAGCGGCTCCTGGAAAAGAAGAGGAAGATGGACAAGCCCTGGATCGCCCTGGGCCTGGGGGTGAGCCAGGCGGAACGTCTTTTACGGAAGAAACGGAGGTCGGAAGAGGCGATCAATTCCCTGGAAGAGGCATTTCGACAAACCCGCAATCCTGTTTGGAGGGGGGCCTCGGCGGTGGCCCTGGGCCTCGCCCAGGACCTGGAAGCCGGGATCTCGCTCAAGAAGGTGATGAACGAGACGGAGGATGATTCCTTGCGAGGGTATTGCGCTCTCGCCCTTGGCATGATGAGCTACAAGGACGCCCAGGAGGACCTGAGGAACCTCCTCGAGGAGGACGGGAAGCCCCCCTTCCTTGGCCGGGAAACCGGGATGGCTTTGGGGCTCCTGGGCTATAAGTCCGTAACTTCCCTCTTTCTCGAGAAATGTAGAAAAGGGACCCGGAACGAGGACTTGCTCTCCGGGATGGCCATGGCCGTGGGATTCCTCCGGGACCGGAGAGTCCTTCGTCCCCTCCTGGACCTCCTCCTGGACAAGAAACTCCCCCCTCTCTCCCGGGCCTTCGCGGCGGTGGCCCTGGGGATGGTGGGCGACAAGGAGGACCTTCCCTGGAACTCCAAGATCGCTTCCGGTCTCAACTACAGGGCCAACGTGGAGACCCTGACGGGAGGCGCCGGGGGCATCCTGGATATCCTTTGACAGCCTTGCGGAAGAGGGCGACCAAGGGCGGACCGTCACCCTTGACAGAGGCGAAAAAAGTCTTGTCCAGTCCGACGCGGCCCACAAATCACGAACTGGACAAGACTTTTGTCGCCTCTGTAAACAGTGCGCCAGGAAAAGGCCCCAAACCTGGCAGGTCCTCACCAGAACGGGGGCTGGGCGTCAGCCCCGCCGTATACCCTCGCCGCGCCGCCCCGCACCCTCCTCTTGGAGGAGGCGGGGCGGGCCCCAGCCGGGCCTTTGCCCGCCGTTTCCGGCTGAATGCTGACAGTAGCACCCTTTCCAAGCCTCCCCTACCCACAGATTCTGCGGAGGAGGCAAAATTTCAAACTTGGGGAAGGTTCCGATTTTTTTGGGGTTTTCGAGGGTCGGGACTTTTGTCGAAACCGTCACTCTTCCCGGCCCGGCAGGGCCAGAAAGAGGATCAGGCCCGCCAGGAGGGCCAGGACGGCCCTTCCCGCCCACCGGGCCTTCTTTTCCAGGGTCAGGCCCTCGAGGAGGGCGGTTCGCTCCTTTTCCAGCAGGGCCAGGCTTCGGGCGGCTTGTTCGCCCAGGGGGCTCTTCTTCCCTTTCTCCCCCATCAGGGCCAGGGCCTTTCTGTAGGCCCGTTCGGCGCTGCCGAGCTTCCGGATCCGGAAGAGAGTATCTCCCAGGATGACCATGGGATAGGGCCTCCCTGGAAAGCGCCTCACCGTTTCCTTGGCCATTTCCAGGACCCTGCCGGGGGGGAGGCCCTCTTTCACAGCCCGGTAAAGTAGCATCTCAGCTTTCTCCGGGCTCTCCTGTGCCCGTGCCGGGCCGGCCGCGAGGACCAGGAAAAGGAGGGCCCGGAATGGGGGCCGCCTCATTGGAGCGCCTCCTCCAGGGCCTTCAGGTAGGCCTTCCATGTGGCTTCTTCCAGGGGACACCAATCGTCCCTGAACCAGGGGCCCTTTCCCGGGCCCAGGATGGTCCACTCTCCCCTGCGGGAGAGGGCCTTTCCGAGGCGGGCCAAAGGAGGAGGGCGGGAAGGGGATTCGAACCGGCGCGGATCGGGGGGCGCCCCCTTCCGGGCGGCCAGAAGAAAATTGCGCGATTCGGGTATGGGCGCGAGAAGGGCCTTGCCGAAGGCCTTGGCCAGAGTGCGGGCCAGGGGACGGGCCAGGAGGCCTTCCCTGGAAGGATCGGCCACGTTCACCGCCACCACCCCGCCTGGCTCGAGGATCCTTTTCACCTCCCTGAAGAACTCCAGAGTGGCAAGCTGGAAGGGGATGTAGATCTGGGAGGAATAGGCGTCCACCACGATGAAACGGTAGGGACCGCGGGCGCACCTGGTGAATACCCGCCCGTCCACGCCCTGGTGGATCTTCGCCTCCGGCGGGAGGTCCAGGAATCGGCGTCCCGCCTTCACGCAGGCCGGGTCGATCTCCACGCCCTCCAGGCGGAGGCCGGGCCCGAAGTTTTCTTCCAGGAGCCGCAGGCAGGTCCCGCCGGCGGAACCGATGGATAGGACCCGCCCTCCTTTTTGCAAAGGTTCGGCGCAAAGAAGAGCGGCCAGGCAGAGCGCGTCGTAGTAACGCCCTCCCGTGTTGCCGCGCATTCCCAGGCCAAGGACGGAGTGGAAGGAGTCCAGGCCCTCGTTGAGAGCCAGGACCCGCCAGGTCCGGCCTTCCTCCTCTTTCTCCAGGACCCGGACGAACTGGTAGGGGCTTTCCTTTTGAAAGAGGACTTTCGCGTCCTGGGGCCTTGGGGCGACCTGAGCCGAGGGCAGGGTGAATCCGGTCCCCGCCATGAGCCCCGCGGCAAGGAGAAAGAGGAGGAGGGAAGCCGTTCTTCTTCTTTTCCCGGGCCCGGAGCCTGCTTCCAGGAGGGCCCCGGCCAGGACGAGAACCGCCCCGGAGAGAAAGAGGGTCCACCGGGACCCCAGGGCGGGGACGAGCCACCAGGTGGGCAGGAAGGTCCCGGCCAAGGCCCCCAGGGTGCCCAGGGCGTAGACCATGCCGCTCGCCCGGCCCACCCGGCCGGGATCCCCCGCCGCCCATGCTTTCACCAGGAAGGGAGGAACCATTCCCAGGAGGAATACGGCGGGACCGAAGAGGAGGGCCGAGACGGGAAGGGAGGCGGCCGCCATTGCTCCCAGGGCGCTTTCCAAGGGAAGGGATGGATCCACGAAGAGGCGGGCCAGGGGAGGAAGGAGCAAGGGCGACGCGGCGGAGAGGACCCCTCCCGCGAGAAGGGGGATCCCCGGCCTCGGCCGGTGGGCCCGGTCGGCCAGGCGTCCCCCCAGCAGGTAGCCCGCCGCCAGGGCGCCCAGGACCAGGCCGATGATGTTGGTCCAGGCCTGGACGGAAGTCCCGAACCAGGGGGCAAGGAGGCGGACCGCCGTAATCTCCAGGGCCATGGACCCTGCCCCCCCGGCGAGGGCGGCCAGGCCCAGGAGAGCCCTGGATGGCCCGGACCTACCTGACTCCTCCCCCACCGCTGTCCTTTTTTTCGGCCGACGAGGACTTGGATTCCGTCTTGGGAACCTGGATTCCCACCAGGGGGTAGGTGGTGACGAACTGGGGATCGTTGTTGAGGGCCGGCATGATCGCCAGGCTCAGGCTCCGGGTGACCTTGAATTCCTGCGCCTTTCCGTTCGTGACCACCGTGATGGGCTTGTCCAGGTCCACAAGGTCGTCGTTGAGGAGGAGATTGTAGGACGAAATGTTCCGAGCCTTTACGGTGATACGGTTGGTCTTCTTGTCGGCCGTAACTTCGATGACAGGCAGGTCCGCCTCGGTCTTGGCGTCCTCCACGAACTTGTCGTACTTGGAGATCTGAACCCACCAGTGGCTGCCCAGCACGCTGAACAGGGGCTGGAAAACCAGGTGCGGCGGGGCGGGGTTTCTTTTCCGGGCCCGGATCCAGTCCACCACCTTCTGGTTGAGGGAGGGGAACGGGAACTTCTCTCCTTCCAGGATCGTGCAGTTGTCGTAATTGAAGAGCTTGATCAGCTTGAGGAACCACTCCGCGTTGGGCTTGGTTGCCTGGGAGACCAAAAAGAGCGTGGGGAGGTTGGCGAAGTCCCTCACCACCGCTCCCTGGAGAGGCCTCGGGTCACGGATGACGAGGCCGGCGAAATACCTGGGGGCCACGTTGGCGAAATAGAGGGCCAGGCTGGTGGACTCCTTTCCGCCTTCCAGGATGATCCGGTTCCAGTCCACCTTGTGCCTGGTCAGGAATTCGTTGAAGGAGAACAGGATGGAGCCGAGCCACTCGGAGAGGAGCTGGTCGGGGCTGGAGGGCTTGCCCTCGGCCTTGAGATCCGGCGGGAGATCGGGGGAGAACAAGATGTGGTCCTGGAGAAGGGGGGATCCTGCGTAGAGGTTCTTCAGGTGGTCCCTGCCGCTGTACCAGTTCTTGGTTTCGCTCCTCATGGTGGGAAGGGAAATGATGAGGGGGAAGGGCCTCTTCTTGCTCTCCAGCGGATATTTTTTGGGAATCCAGTATCCGAAGGTGTGCACCTTGGGTTGCCGGGCCCCGGGGATCTTTTCCTTGTATTGGCCCTGGAAGAAATCCCCCGGCCGGGTCTTGGCCTTTTTGTAATTGAAGCCCTGCCGGAGCACGGCTCTCAGGTCCCCGGTGGAGGCGAGGAAGTTGAACTTCTTGCGTTTTTCCAGGGTTTCGATGGTCTTTTTCAGGGTCTCGAAAGCCTTGGCCTTCTTGGAACCCAGCCTGAACTTCCGTTCCGGTCTCTTCTCGTTCTTGTAGGCGATGATCAGGGTCACATACTTGTTCAGTTTCTGGGCGATCCTCCGGATTTCCCCGGGAGAGAGGACCCCGGCCTTCTTCTTGGAAGAAGGAGACTGGGCTAGGGCGCTCAAGGGGAGAGCCCCGAGCAGGAGAGCAAGACACCAAAGGAAAAAGGACCTCATTCCGGTCACCTCGTGGTTCGCAACTTTGGTCGTAGGCATTTCACGGGATTCCCCCCATCCTAGCCCCGATCCGCGGGACCTGTAAACCTTGGGCCCGGCAGGATGAGAGACTCACCCCCCATGCATCGTCCGCGCTAAAAGAACCTCCTTCCACAGCAAAAAGCGGACCGTGTCCATAGAAGCCAGGCATAGGGTTGAGGCGCGGGGAGCATGAGGGAGGGACGAAGCGCCTTTTCCGCCTCCTCTCTCCCGCCTCTGTCCAGGAGCAGGAGCCCCAGGCTGATCCGGGGATCCCTGGTTTTCAAAGGGCTCGCGGCGGCCAGGCCCCTGCGAAAGCACTCCTCGGCCTTCACCTTCTCCCCCAGGCATTTCCATGTGAGGCCTTCGTCCGTGGGAAGAGCCGGGTCTCCAGGGAGGGCTTCGGCTCTCTCCCGAAGAACTTTCGCGGCCTCCCGGTAACGCCCTGTATGCCTGAGGGCCACGGCCAGGTTCAAGGCGGGCCAGGCCTGGCGGGGGAAGGCCCGGTACAAGGCCCGGAAACCCCGGATGGCCAGGTCCGGCCGTCCTCTCCGGTCCATGAGCACCAGGGCCTGGAAGAAGGCCTGCAAAAAGGGGGCCTTCCGCCATCCTCCTAGCAGGGCCTGGAGCCCCTCCTCCAGAACCTTGGGGAATTTCTTTTTCTCCCTGGCCCTCCCGATTCCGTTCCAGGCCCGGACATACCAGGCCGGGGCCCATGCAGGGAGCCCCGTTCCCTTCCCGGTCACCCGGGAGAGGAGAGAAAGGGCCGGGCCCCAGCGTTTTCTTGCCAGGAGGAGACGGGCCGTCTCCCGGAGGACTTTCCAGGTCTCCTTCTCCTTTCCTTTGGGTGGTGGGAGGCGAAGGCTCCCAAGGACCCGGGATGCCTGTTCCGGGTCGTTCAGGAGGAGCCAGGCCCGGGCTTCCACCAGGGGGGCTTCCCTTCCGCCGAGTGCCAGGGCCTTGAGTGCCTCCCTGGCCCATTTTTCCCGTTCCGTTCTGGTCTTGGCCCGGGAGGCACGTTCCACGAGGCGGGCTGGAGGCTCCTGGGCGGGGGAACCGGTCCCATACCCAAGGACGGCCAGAGCCAGGCTCAGAAGGAAAGTTCCACCCCCTTTTCGCCTTCCAGGATTTCTCCGCATGGAAAGGCCTCCTCTCCCCTCTTTTTCAGGTCTTTCAAAACGGCTTTCTCCTCCTCGGGGGGAAGGACGAGGAGAAAGCCGAAGCCCATGTTGAAGACCCGGTAGGCCTCTTCCCGCCGGATCCCCCCCATTTCGACGATCAGGTCGAAGATGGCCGGCCTGGGCGCCTTGGTCGTGTCGATCCGGGCCCGGCAGCCCGCCGGCAGGATCCTGGGGAGGTTGTCGGGAATTCCGCCTCCCGTGATATGGGCCATTCCATGGATGGAGAATTTGTCCAGCAGGGGGAGGACCGCGTGGAGGTAGGACCGGTGCACGGCGAGCAAGGCCTCCCCCACGCTCCGGCCCAGGCCCCGGGCCGAGTCCTCCGGCCTCAGTCGGCCCACGCCGAAGAGGACCTTCTGGGCCAGGCTGTAGCCGTTGGTATGGAGGCCCGAGGAGGGAAGCCCCAGGATCCGGTCGCCGGGGCGGATCTCCCGGCCGGTGATCACTTTTCCCCCGGGCACGATCCCCACGATCGTCCCCACCAGGTCGAAATCTCCCTTCTGGTAGAGGCCGGGCATCTCCGCCGTCTCCCCGCCGAGCAAGGCCATTCCATTCGACCGGCACCCCTGGACCAGGCCTTCCAGGAGGCCCTGGAGAACGTGGGCCTCCAGGTTTCCCATGGCGATGTAATCCAGGAAGAAGAGGGGGCGGGCGCCCTGGACCAGGATGTCGTTGACGCAGTGGTTCGCCAGGTCCCGGCCGACCGTGTCGTAGCGCCGCATCTTCTGGGCCAGCCTGACCTTGGTCCCCACCCCGTCCGTGGAGGCCACCAGGACTCCCTTTCCCAGCCCGGCCTGTTCCAGGTCGAAGATCCCCCCAAAGGAACCCTGCTCGTGGGCTACTCCAGGGATGAAGGTGGAGCGGACCTTCTCCTTCATCTCTTCCAATGCCCGGGCGGCCTTGTCGATGTCCACGCCGGCGTCCTTGTAAGTCAGGCCCTTCTGGTCTTTCTCCTTGCCCGCCATCCGTTCCTCCTGCTTTCCTTTCCCCCCTGCCCGGTCTCTTCCTCCCCGGCGAAGATGGCGGCAGGTAGACGAAAGGTCCAGGGCCAGTATATTCCTTCCCATGAAAAGAGTGGCAGTTTTAGGTGCGACGGGTTCCATCGGAACCCAGACCTTGGACCTTCTGGAGGGGCGGGGGGACCTTTTCCATGTGGTCCTGCTTTCCGCCCATCGGTCCGGGAAGGCTCTGGCCGGGCTGGTCCGCTCCTTTCGCCCCGAGGCGGTTGCCTTGACCCACCCGGAGGGCGTCCGGTCTTTCCGGGAGAATTTTCCTGAAATGGGTTCCCTGCGCCTCTTCCAGGGCCAAGGGGCCGTGGAAGAAGCTCTCCGCTCCTTGGAGCCGGACCTGGTCGTGCATGGAATCACCGGCGCCGCCGGCGTGGGGCCCACGATGGCTGCCTTGGAAGCAGGCTCCGACCTGGCTCTGGCGAACAAGGAGTCCCTGGTGATGGCCGGCGCCCTGGTGCGGGAAAAGGCCCTGGAGAAGGGGGTCCGGATCCTTCCCGTGGACAGCGAGCACGCGGCAGTTTTCCAGTGCCTCAAGGGGGAGAGGGATGGGGCCCGGAAGGTGCGCCGGATCTTTCTCACCGCCTCCGGGGGGGCCTTGAGGGACCTTCCCCCGGAGCAACTCCCCTCGGTCACTCCCGAGCAGGTTCTGCGCCATCCTACGTGGAACATGGGGCCCCGGGTGACGGTAGGCTCGGCCACCATGATGAACAAGGCCTTCGAGATCCTGGAAGCCCACTGGCTCTTCGATCTTCCTTCCCCCCGGATCCAGGTCCTGATCCACCGCCAGTCCATCGTCCACGCCCTGGTGGAGTTCGTGGACGGTTCCATCCTTGCCCAGATGGGCGTGCCCGATATGCGGGTTCCCATCCTGGCGGCCCTGGGCTGGCCCGAGCGCCTCCCTTCGGAACTGGCTCCTTTCGACCCGGTCCGGTTTTCCATGTTGACCTTCGAGGCGCCCGATCCGGAACGTTATCCCGCCTTGGCCCTGGCCCGGCAGGTCCTGGAGATGGGCGGCGACTCGGGCACAGCCCTGAACGCGGCCGATGAAGTAGGGACGGAAGCCTTCCTTGAAGGAAGGATTCCTTTCCCCAAGATCGTGGCCCTGGCCCGGGCCGTCCTGGAGGGCCATCGGCCCAAGAGCCCTGCTTCCCTGGAAGAGGTCCTGGAGGCGGACCGGAAGTCCAGGGAGGAAGCAAGGAGAATCCTGGAGGAATGGTGAACCTCATCATTGTATTGCTGGGGATCGGGGCGGTGATCCTGGTCCACGAGTTGGGCCACTTCCTGGCGGCCCGATACGCCGGGGTCCGGGTGGAGACCTTCTCCATCGGCTTCGGTCCCCGTCTCTTCGGCTGGAAGCGCGGAGGCGTGGATTACAGGGTCTCCCTGATACCCTTGGGCGGATACGTGAAGATGGCCGGAGAGGAACCCGGGTCCGGCGCCGTCTCGGAAGGGGACCTGGGATCGAAGACCGTGGGCCAGAGGCTTCTCATCTTTTCCGCCGGGGTGATCATGAACTTTCTCTTCGCCCTGGTGGGATTCGCCGTGGCTTTCTCCGTGGGCGTGCCTTTCCGGCCCCCCGTCCTGGGGAGGGTCGTCAAGGGGGGACCGGCCTGGGAAGCTGGGATCTCCGAGGGAAGCAGGGTCCTGGCGGTGGGAGAGACCCGGGTCCTCTCTTTTGCGGACATCTCCACCTCGGTGGCCCTGGGCGGTGACCGGCTGGTCTTCACCATCCTTCCGCCGGGAGAGAAGAAGCCCAGGAAGGTGGAGGTCCACCCCTATTTCGACAAGACCACGGGTTTCAACCGGATCCTCGTGGAGCCCCCCATGGAGGACAAGGTGTTCCTCCATGTGGATCCGGGGGGGCCTGCCGGGAAGGCCGGGTTGAAAGAGGGAGACGAGCTTCTCCTGGTGGACGGCAAGGACGCGCGGAAGCTGGACTCCAAGGCCCTGGCCGCCCTCCTGGAGAACCCCAGGCCCATAAGGTTGAGTGTTGCGCGGAAGGACAAGTCCGGCCGGGTCTCCCGGAGGGATGTCACGGTGAAGCCCGTTCTGAAGGACGGGCCCTACCGGATGGGCGTGCAGGCCCTCACCAGGAAGATCCGGGCCCTCCGCCTCACCGACCCCCTTGTGACCCGGTCGGGCCTGAGAAAGGGGGACGTGATCCTCCAGGTCCGGGGAAAGACGGTCTACACCCGGGACGACCTGGAAAAGGCGCTTTCCAAGGTCCGGGGGACCGTGATCTTCCTGGTGCGAAGACCCGCCGCCCCTGCGCGGGGGAAGGATGAAACTGGCCGAGACTCCTTCCGCATAATCCGGCTCAACGTAACTATCCCCGGGCCTGCCGCGGCCAAGGAGTTCCTTGAGAATCTGGCCTTCGATCCCGACGGAACCTATGTCCTCCCCAGGAAGGATTCTCCCGCCGCCAGGGCGGGGATACGTCCGGGCGACCGGATCGCGGCCGTCGGTTCCAGGCCCCTGAAGGAGTGGAAGGACCTGGTGGCCGCCGTCTCCGCCTCCCGGGACGGGCGGATGACCGTCCAGGTGGAACGGGGAGGAAAGCTCCTGAAGATGACCCTCCTGGCCGAGAGGATGAAGCTCCCCGACTACGGTTTCCAGCCCTATTCTGCCTTCCGGATGGAAAAGCTGAAGGCCTCCGGTATCCCCGATGCCTTCGTCCTGGGATTCACCAATTCCTGGGGAATGTTCAAGCAGGTCTACTTGACCCTGAAGAAGATCCTCTCCGGGGGGGTGGCGGCCAAGAACCTGGGTGGTCCCATCATGATCGTCAGCACATCGGCCTCCCTGATCCAGCAGGGGCTGATGAAGTTCCTATGGTTCCTGGCGGTGGTCTCGGTGAACCTCTGTTTCCTCAACCTCTTGCCCATTCCCATCCTGGACGGCGGGTTGATCCTGTTTTTGCTCATCGAGAAGATCAAGGGCTCCCCAGTGAGCGAGAGGGTCATGGTCTGGGCCCAGGTGGCGGGCCTGGCCTTGGTCCTCGGCCTGGTGATCTTCGTCACCTACAACGACATCCTTCGCCTCATCTCCTGACGAAAAATCGAGGAGGATACGCCCCATGGGGTCCAAGGGAGCGGCCTGGATGGAACTCTTCCGGTTTCCCCTGGCCCTCACCGTGGCGGGAGACCTCCTGGCCGGGGCGGCCGCCGCCGGCTCCGGCCCCGGGCCCTGGCTTCTCCCGGCCTTCGCGGGCTCTGCCTGCATATTCCTGGGAGGCGTGGTCCTCAACGACGTCGTGGACCTTCCTGAGGACCGGAAACACCGCCCCGGGAGACCTCTCCCTTCCGGCCGGGTGGGCCCCTACAAGGCCATGGGCGCCGGACTGGGCCTGCTGGTGGCGGGGATCCTCCTTCCCTGGGCCTTTCTCCCGGAGCCGTCGGTCCTTTTCTGGCTCGCCCTGGCCGGGACGGCCGCCTTCTACGACCTGGCCCTGAAGCAGAGGGCCCGGTGGGGCCCGTGGATCCTGGGCGCCTGCCGGGCCCTGGACACCTTTGCCGGCGGGTTCGCCGCCACCCGCCCGGGGAGGCCCTTCCTCCCCCTTGCTGCTGCGGCCTTCCTGGTCGGGGTCTACGCGGGCCTGGTCACCTTCCAGGCCGGGAAGGAGGTGAGGCCCGCTTCCCCCTCCCGGAACCGGGCGGGTGG
>Ga0256831_1001320_pt1 | contig 13106 bp, 23 predicted proteins | sample 132544metaG_FD_189087 | JGI IMG/M metagenome (GOLD analysis project Ga0256831, IMG submission 189087) | Hydrothermal vent microbial communities from Lau Basin, Pacific Ocean - 132-544 | ecosystem: Environmental > Aquatic > Marine > Hydrothermal vents | place: Pacific Ocean: Lau Basin | collected... | reverse complement strand
TAAGAGAGCTAAAGAAAAACTACAAAGTAAAATATTGCTTAGCTGAGTTCAGTTTAGAGATAAAAATAGGAAAAATAGATTATAAATTTTGTGAATCAGAAAAATATTTAGGAATAAAAGTAATTGAAGAATTATGAGAGAAGGGTGATATAAAAATGTTTTCAAATAATATTTTGCTTGAATATATAAAAAACAAAAAAACTATACCAATAAGGTTATTAAAGAAAAATTTTCCAGGTTGTAAATATCCATATGGAATGATGATAAGATTATTATTAGAAACTATTAGACTAAAGCCTAAAAAAGTAGTCGATTTAACATTCGGAGAAGGAAAATTTTGGAGCTGCTACAAACCAGAGTATCTTATCGGATATGATATTAGAAAATTAAAATGGATTATTAAACCAGATAAATTTATTAAAGCACCAGCATGGGCCGCATTATACCATATAATTGATAATAAAATTCCAAAACCAGAATTAATAGCGGTTGATCCACCATGGCAACAAAAAACACGTGGTAAAGGCAAAAAAATAAGGTATGGAGGTAAATGGTGGTATAGTACTTCTAAAATGGTTGGAACCCCTAAAATAGTACTAGAAGCTGCTACTAAGCTTTCAGGAAAACTAAAAATTCCATTAATTATACATTATAAGAATAGGTGGGTTCCTAATAATTTTAAAGTTTTAATTGAAGTATTTTGGAATCCTAATTTACCTAATACTAGGCAAGATTATAAAACATGGTGGGGTATTATAATGCCAATCAAATAGTAAATATATACTAGTAATGTAGTACAATTTATATACTAGTGTACATAGAAACTATATGTAGTAAGAAATGGTGGTTTAGTGTGGAAAAGGAAGAGGTTTGGAGGCAAATAGAGCTAATGGCTGATTTTTTTAATATATGTGAGGAAACAATACACAGTTTAAACGATGGATATATTGATGTAGAAGAGTTATTAGAAATAACAGATAAAATACTTGAAAATAAGAAATACTTCGACCAGTTATTTATAAAAAAAGTAGAAATGATGAAGGAAATAGCAAGTAAAATAGATGAATTGAAGAGAAAGAACAAGGAGTTAGATTACCAGTTAGAGATATATGACGCAAAAGGCGATCATGAAAAATATTGTAGTATAAGAAAAGAAATATTAAACAATAAAAAATATATAGGACTATACAAAGCGCTTTTAATAGGAGTTTACCACATGGGACTGCGAAATTCTATAATAAAAAAGTTATTTAAACTTGTAGATAAGTATGAGGAAGAATTTATAGGTGGAAGCAATGAGAAATAAAGAAATACTTGAACCAGGAATATATATAATAGATGGCGAAAAAATAATAGTAGAACGAAAAGTATCTCGAGAAGCTTTGAAAAATACTATTAAAATAATGAAGAAGAGGAAGGGCATGTACATCTAATTACAATCTATTTTTGTAGTAAGGTGTAGTAACCCTTTTTAACCCCCTACTCCTACTCACTAATAGTAGAACACCCAGAGAGGTGTAACCGTATGGCTAAGTATGAATGGCTTGAGAATCTCCCCTCAGACCTCAAAGTTTTTTTAAACAGCGTAAAAGAGCGAATACAAAATATCCAATTAAGCTATGGATCCCTCCAAAAATACGGAAAACCACCAATACAGACCAAGGAAGAGCTAGCTACTATCTATTACATTGTAAAGAATATAGCAAGCTACCGAGAGCTAGCCAAGTATTTCGGAATACAGCACGTGAGCGTTTACCGATGGATAAAGAGCATAGAGCAGAAACACAGGTTTAATTTCGACGGTAAAATAGAAGAAATAACACCAGAAGAATTAATAGAACTAGCAAAAGAACTAATAACTCCTAAAGCAAGAAAATGGATTAAAAGTGTTAGGGATTCAGCAGTTATACAAGAATTTATTAATAACCCAGTTAAGAGACATAAAAGTAGTAAACACGGAATGTATTATACTAAAAGCCAAGTTAATGCAACAGTCAAGGCAGTAAATGATTTAGCGGTATTTATTGAGAAAAATAAGGATATAATAAGACGATTAGCAAAAACAGAACCAACTAACAATCCTGATCTTTGGACTGAGGATTTTATTCGAATAGTTATAGATATTTATTGTGCAAGCAAGACCCAAGACTCATTTAAGCAATTAGTATGCAAAAGAAGAATAAAACAACTATTGAGACGCATTAAGAAGTGGGCTGAGTGGTTTAACGGAGAAATAGGTACAGTAAGAAATGTTGTTAGGCCTAAGGAGAGTACATTATTCCTTGAGCACTATCTTAAGTTAAAGAAGATAGCATTAGAATCAAATGACAATGAACTAAAAGCCTTCTTTACAATAGTAGGATTACATATTTGGAGTGGAGCTAGGGAAGGATGGGGGAGTTTATCTAACAAGCTGCAGCGTTTACAAATGCAGGGTATCAAATTAAAAGTAAAAGGTATTGGTGATATTGACTTAGACGATGAAATAGTAGATAGTTCACTTATTGGTATTAAGTGGAGTAAGGCTAAATGGAGTGCAGAAGGAAAACTAATTGGCTTTGAGATATATGAAGAGAAGACTAAGAAGTATTGGAACTTGAGCATTAATTGGCTTGATGAAGACCTTACGAAAATATTACAAGAAGTATATGAAAAAGTAGCAAGACCTAAGAATATAGATAGTGTGGTAAAATCAATACTATTATATTATGGAGTGAAGCCACCAACAGGGAATAAGTGGACCGTAGCCCAGTTTAAGAAATGGTATAAGAAACAAATAGCTCAATTAAAAGAATTATTAAAGCTACCTTGGCCCATGACGCCCCACAGGCTTAGAAGTGCACATATTGCAATACTCGCAGAACTAAGAATACCAATGGAAATAGCATTAGGAAATACAGGCTTCGGTGTAGGATGGGATGACGCCTCAACAGCTCTAATATTCTATTTAAGATTTAGCAAAACCCTACTGAGGGACTATATCCAGCAGGCCGAAGAGATAAAGAAGCGGATAGCGGAGCAGATAGCATAATTTTTTTACTCTACCCCTTCAACTTATCAGTATGGGTATTTAATATGGCATGTGTAGCTGATAGAGAACTTTATGTTAAGACAAGGGTAACATTAGAGCGTTTACTAGATTATGCTTTTAACTTAAGGCATGTAGTGCTAGCTAAGGGAACTACTAAGACTTTAAAAATGATTGATAATATTTACAAGGATGTAGTAAGGCTTATAGAAGACTTATCAGCGTGGGATGAAGATGAAGAGATTTGTTATGATGAATTCTATACTAAGATACGTAATTATACTAAAGCATTGAACTACATTGAGCAGAAATACAGGGAAAAGTAAGAGTATGATTATTAAATGTTTAAAACAGCCGAGAGAGAAGAGTTTAAACGACTAGTATAGAATATAGTAGCGAGGTGTATAGAGTGCCCTTCATAAGCACAAAGGAACTATGGATAAGCGGAGACGCCGTACTAATGCGTAATCCTTGGCGTAAAAGGCAAATGAGAGAAATACTAAGCAGGCTAAGCCCTGAAAAGCTAGCTCACACCCACGAGGATATTATAAGACACCCACCACCTTGGAGCAAGAAGAGGGATTATCTACTTGGTGCTAGCGAAGCACAGCTAAAAGTTATGTATAAATTTGGAACGCTAAATAAGAAGTTAGCAGAGGAGCTTAAGAATGAGCCTAAGTACGTCAGGCTTGAGAAGAGGCTAGAGAAGGTAAGGGAAGAGATGAAGAATAAGACTTTTGGAAGAAAACCGAGACCCAAGGCTCCAGCAATTCCAGCGATTGAAAAGATGATAAAAGGAGAAAAACCCCAGACACCAAAAGTTACACCTGCTAGTGTAGTAGTCTGAGGTGATATGAATGCCAAATGGTATAGTAGATAAGATTAAAGAGAGATTAGAAAGCGGAATAGCCTTCGTAATCGGAGCCTATGGAAACGATTACCTAAGCGAGAGATTTACTAGAAAATACCTAAAGGAATATGCTGAATTAGTTGATGGCATTGGAATAGCACTTGTACTAGATATAATAGGGCTTAGAGAGAAAATCAGAGGTTACGAGCCGTATATTGATAAAATAAGCGATGCACTAAGCGATTATGGATTTTGGAAGGGCGCAGAATTCAAGGTTATAAAAGTACCACTTTGTTGGTTTAATGATGGTAATACTATTCAATGTATTAACTTTGACGCAGACGATGTAAGTACGACTTACGTTAAAGTATATGTTGATGATAGTGGACAGACAGTATCAGCTACTAGTGGAACACCTGATAGCTTCACAATAAGCCTAGCTAACGCAGTAGCTAGTGGTTGGCACAAGTTAATGGTTATGGCAGGGAATACAAAGAAGGATAGCGTAAGCAGGAAAACCTATACTCCTTAAGATAATAATTAAACACCTATAACCTCAACCCTTTTTTTATAAGCTTGGTGGTATAAGTGCAAGTTATAGGTCTCAATACAAGATTATTTATAATAGGTAATGCAACCGACCCACACATTTATATTTACAGCGATGAATCAACAAATATAACAATAGAATTATTGCATGTAGATGGATCTAGTATAGCATCTATAACCCAAAGCCTAAATACTGGAATAAATGATATACTATTAGGAGATTTTCTAAATGAACAAATATCAGATGAAGGATTCTATATAGTTAAAATAGGTAAAGCATATTTCGTTATTATAGCAGTAAATACGGGAATATCAGGGATAGATAAAACCAATTTAAAGAAGGCTCTAGTATATGATAAAACTAATGGACTAGTGGCTGAACTACCACCAAATAGCCCCAATTATCCCTATACAGACAGATATTTAACATTACTATACTATCATGACGAGAAAACAGCTAAAGGTAAACTAACCATAATAGATGGAACAAATATAACAGAGACAGACTGGGCACGATACACGATATTACAAGTACAATATAAGTTTAATAGTATAACCGATATGCTATATTGGCTATATGCCCATGCATGGAGCTTAAACAAAGATAAGGTGGAAGCAATAGGTAAATTAATAACAAAGAGCAAAATTGACACCGTAAAGGTATTAGGATTATATGGCGTAACAATGGGATTAGGTACAATGCTTGATTATAAAGTAGATACAGTAAATCTTACTATAACAGTTAAATTATTCGTACCATTAGGATTTGGTTGGAGTACCGTTAAGAAAGCGTTACGTTACGCAGGAGCCGGAGCAATAGCAATAGGTGGAATAGTAGGTGGCGCATTAATAGCGGTAAGTACTGGCGGGGTTGGCACAATAGCGGGCGCTGCACTTGCAGGTGCAAGCATAGGAGTAGCATATAGTATAATTGCAAGCGGAGATAAACCAGACGATAGCAACTTTAGGAGCACTTTTACTAGTACATATAAAGAAGGAGTTAATAATGTAAATAACCAATATAATACAACACTAGGAACACTTGACTATTACCACGCAAGGGGAGAAATAAGTGATGAGGCTTATAATGCGTTGAAAACAGAAATAACAGAGCTAAGAAATATTGCATTAGAAGCTATGGAAGATTTATACAACATGGGAATTAAGGGTTACGAGGACGGTTACCGTGATGGTTACAACAAGGCAAAAAGCGAAGCATGGAAATGGGTCGCAGGAGCAGGAGCAGGTGGACTATTAGCAGGAATACTAGTAGGGAAGAAATAAAATGACTAACAGGGAAATACAACTAGAGCAAGCGGAGAAAAAGCTAAGGACAAGAGAGTTTAGAAGGCTAAAGGAGCGTTTATACAAGATAGTCATGAAGCTAGTAACAAACTATGATATTGAAGATATACAAGAATTAGGCTTACCTCCCAATCCAACACCTGATGACATTTACAAGTGGAGCCTTAATTATTGTCATGGACTAGTATTTAGTGAGTGCATAACTAAACTAGAACAGGAAATAGCAAAACACGGATACAAGCAATTAATTGCTGAAAATGTAAAATACTTAAGAAGAGAAATAAGAGATATGGAGAAGAAGGCTAAAGAACTTGAGAAGCTAGCAAGAATATTTAAGCTACCGGTTGATATTGATGAATATACAGCACAGCAATTAGAAGAATTATATAAGAACCCCGAAATGGATCACCAAACCGTAAAGACTATTATTTATAGTTATTTGAAGAATTTAGGATACAATGACAGCGAAGCATTACAATTAGCCGAGGAATCAGCTAAAGTTATAGACAAGCTAGTGGAGAAGAAGTATAGGCATTATGCAACAGCTGAATGGACGCAAATACTAAGAACAGCAACAAAGAGAGCAGAATATACGTATAAGAAGAAGAGAGAGAAAACATTAAAGTGGCTTCAAAAGTTTATAGAGAAAAATATAGAAGAAAAAGGAATATATAGTTTAACTGAATTAGAGCTATTAGGGTTTAATGTTAAACAGCCAGAAGTAGCAGAGAACATAATTGAGGCAGAAAACATATTACTAACAAAGTATAACGCTGAAAAAGCAATAATTGGGAGCCCAGCTACACTTATTTATTTTAATCCTAATACTTTTTGCGAGGCAGAGAAATTAAAGAAGCCCTACGCTTGGATTATAACGAAGTGCAACCAGCCAGTTTTATTATATAAAGTTAAAGATGGCAGAGTATATTATCAAGTAATTGGTGGAGAATAATGGATGGAGCAGACCAACTTATAGTATTAGCTAGTAATTATGGTTTAGCGATTGTTCTAGCATTATATCTAGTCAGGTATATCACAAAGGATTTAAAGAGAGATATTGAGAAGATCATAGAAGTCCAGCAGGAGATTATTAAATCAACTCAAGAGTTAGCAAACGATATTAAGATGTTAATAGAGAAGAATACAACACTTATAGACCTAGCACTAGGCATAATAAAAAACGATAGAGTGGTGAGGAAAAATGAATGAAGCGACTATGACAGGATTATACGTATTCATACTATTAAATTTACTAGATTATATGACTACTAGAGCGGGGATAATACAAGGAGCACATGAGAAAAACCCATTAGCATCTTATATTTTAAAGAAGTATGGATTTATGGGACTCTATGCGTTTAAATTTATATTAACAGGACTTATACCATTTATAGTTTACTTGCAGCGCAACGATATTAGTAAAACAATTTGGATTTGGAATATAATATTTAGTATAGTTGTAGGGATAAACAGCTATACTAATGCAAGACTGGCAGGTAAGAAGAATCATTTATAATAGTTTAAAACCATAGGAACAACTTTGAATAACACAGAGGTGATAATATGGCAGACATAGCAATATGGGGTACGATAAATGTTCCAAAAAACACTTACAAGGCTATATGGGGATACCACTTTTTTAAGAGAGGATTCTTATTCGAAATAGGTTACACGACGGGCGAAGCGGATAAAGCTGCGGTACTAGTTGATTGGTACAGTAAGAAAACCGAGTTAATATTTGATTTCGAGGGAAACATAGCACATAATTTCAACTTATTCGATCCATTTAGAGGAAAGTTTATCTCGGGATATGGGTCGACAAAAGGAAAAATATGTGGAACAACGGATGGTGCCGTTTGGGACGTCAAGAATCCTTATGACCAGTTATGTATTTGTGATGGTTCAACAAACTGTAATTTAACATCTAATATTGATAGATGTTATATTGATCAACAGACACAATTATATATATGTGGCGGTGCCGACGGTTCAAAACACATAGTAGTTATAGATCCTGATTCAGGCACAGTAAAATTCATGAATCACCCATATGCTGTTGACAGGGGCCGATTTAATATTATACCATTATATCAAGACGAGATACTATTTGCTATAACTAAGGGAGCTAGTGGGTATAATGGTTTACTTATTGGTAGAGTTAAGATTGATGATATAGTTAATGCTCAGGACGGAACTGATATAACTACATTACAGTCTTATGAAGAGATATATAAGGATGACAATCTCAATGGAAAAGACAGATTTATCCTAAACGGTGGAGGCTACTATGCTATTGTACACCTTGATGATAGAACATTAATAATTGACAAGGATTTGAATGTGAACCAAGTATGCACAGATAGTATAGAAATAGTAGGAATAGGAGATGAAGAGACATTTTATGGTATAAAAAGTCCTGCAAGCGGCCAAGTTACATTAGTTAAAATAACGCCTAGTGGGTGTAGTGATGTTAAAACTATAACTAGCAGTATTAGTAATCCTTTTACGTTTAGAGGCAAGCTAAGCGGATTTAGTGATGGAACAAATGGATCTACAAGTATAGAAATATATAGCATATTGGATGATAATGGAGCATTCCCAATACTATTACCAGATTATATTAATAATAAGTTTAGAGGGTGGGATATAAAGGGTCAGAAGGAATGGAACGGTGAAGTATTAATAGCGCAACATAGACTATTAATACCAGTAACTATGAGAGGGTTAAGCTTCCCGTTATCAGATACATTACAGAAGGTTCAATTACCATACCAAGTGCCAAAAGGTTATAGCGTGATACCACTATTAGGAGTTGCTACAACAAGCTCATAATAAAATAATAAAGGTGATAAAATTGAGTTATGTAAGTTCGTCTTATCCAAGGTCATATGACGAATATATTGCAGCTAGCGAAGGTACTACAAAGCCACACTTTACTATCGAGAGCATCCCAAGCAGTATTAACGCACAAGTAGGCGAAACATTTGATATTTGTGCAAAGATAAAGAACGATGGAACAGCAAGCGGAACTTATAAGGCCGAATTATATAATGAGCAAGAAACAATAGTTGATCAAGCAGAGCAAACATTAAACGCAGGGAAAGATGTAGAGCAATGCTTACATGATAGTAGAAGCCAAGCAGGGACTTACACATACACTTATAAAGTGTATAATGAAGCAACAGAAACTTATGATGACCAAGCGACAGTTACAGTTAATGTTACAAGTGCACCACCTCCAACAACAAGCACCGCTAATACTAGCAAAATGGGGTTCGGATGGATACTCCTTATAATACTATTACTAATAATACTAGGAGGGAGGAAGAAATGAGTAACATACAAGACTTAACCAAACAAATATGTGATAAATACTTTGGGAAATACGAGGAGAACTATTGTAAAATAAGCGAGGGAAGGCTAGCACTAAAAATAAAAAAGCAAGACAAATATTATAATATAGATTTAGAGCTATGGATACTTGGAGCCCCTAGAACCTTTACTATTAAAACAATGAAGCAAATAAGAATAGATACTACTCATACTTACATTAATACATGGATAAAACTACCACCAGCTAACGAAGTAACTCAGCTAGAAATAGCAACAAGCATAAAGGCACCATTTAAACTAAGTATATGGGTTAATGAAGAGCAAGCCACCCTAAACATAACAATATACCCGCTATACATATAACCTTACTACATCTTTTTTATTTCTTCAACGAGGTATAGGAATCCTATAACAGAGCAGGAATAAGCCTACTACCCCTTACTACAGAGCAATTTTCTGGAAGCTTGTTTAAACTAGGTTTTACTTGGGGATTGTAGTAAGGTTTACGTTACACCCTCCATTACACCCCTGGGCTTCTAACTTACCATGAATTAACAATGACTAGAAGCTATACTTTGTAGGGTGACAGGAGCAAGGTTTTGATTGGGCCCTTAAACACAGGCTAATCGGGTACAGAAAACCTATGGTTGTACCCAATCAGAGTTAATGGAAAAAAGTAAGTCAGCTATCATAAAAACTATTACAAAAAGCCTAAGACTGAAATCTTGTTAAAATCGCAGGTTTACCCAGTTTTTCACATCTAAACCCTACTAAGCCCCTGTTACGTAAAATATTATATAGTGATTGCAATACAATATAAACATAGGCAGGTGGTAAATGTGAATAGCCTTGTACCTAAATTAATTTGTAAATATATACAAAGACCAGAAATTAAAAAATACATAAAACGAATAAAGATAACCAAAACCACACTCGAAATAGAAATAATAATACCACCAGACATGAAGGAAATAATTGATTGTGTTAGAAAACTAGGTGATTAAAATGGGAAGAGGAAGAAGACAATTACAAGAGGACGAAGCTGAGTTAGGTAGGAGGCTAGGAACCCTTGAAAGAGTTGGATACAAAGATTTAGTAGAAGAAGTGAGAGCACAGGCAAAGGCAGAAGGCAAAAACGTAACAGAGAAACTAGCAGAGATAATAAAGGCAGGTCTCAATTATGAGAAATACAGCAACTTAACCCTAGCAGACGCTTTTAAAGTATTAGATTTTATTGAGAGAGCATTTAACAACTTCTTTTATCCTGTTATGTATGCTACTAGCCAGATTCCAGTAGAGCAAGAATTAGAAAAGATTAGAACATTTGCACAATATTTAGGATTTGTGCCGAAAGAAAAAGCAGAGGAATTAGCAAGGCAGAAAGCAATTGAATATGTTAGTGAACTAGCACAGCAAGAGCAAGAACAGAAAACCGGGGAGCAAGAACAGAAAGCCGAAGGCCCTATTACAATATTTATAAAACGATTGAGTGAAAAAATAGCAGAAAAGCTAGGGGATAAAGTTATTGAAGTGATAGAGCAGAGAGGGGAACTTGAAGATTTTATTAACATGGTGGCAGGAGTAGCAGAGAAGACAGTAAAACAGACAATAATCGAAGAAGCTTTTAAGGGTGGGGAAGGTGAGCAAGAATAAGATAAAAATAGAAATAGATTTGGAGAGATTTGCGATGGCTAATAGAGGAACAGTAACAGTAAGACAAATAGCGCAGAAATATGGTATAACTAATTCTCAGGCAGGTAAAATATTAAGTAAGCTAGTCCGTAATGGACTAGCAATAAAGAAAACACGATCAATCTATGAAATTATTTGAGTCTAACTCAATTTTCTTTTTTAAATACCTTAACCATTAACCTAGCGGTAATACCCTTATATACCATTGAGTAATACCAAGACAACCAGCCAACAGGTGAGTACTATGGATAAGGCAAAATATGGGGATAATTCAACTACAATCTCGTTTAAACTATCAAAACTTTTTAAGAGTAGAATTGATGAACTAGCAAAATATATAGGAATAAGTAGGAGCGAGTTAATAAGACAAGCATTATTTGAATATATAACAGAAAAAATAGTTAAAATGAGGTGCATTATGGATGGTGAAAAAAACATTAAATAAAGGATATATAGTGTACATACATGAATGTGGGGAAGTCTTAGCAATACAAGAATGGGGAGGAGAAAGCGAAAAGTTAAGGTTAAAATTTATGGGAGTATTGACACCACAACAAGTTACTAAAATATACGGAGGAATATGTTTAAAATGCGGGGAAAAAATAGCTAAACAACCAAAATTTATAGAAGTAAAAGAAATCAAGGAGGTTGATATAGATGAAATTAAGAGTAAATACTAAACCATGTTTATTTAAATTATATGAAGAGTGTAGAATAGTAAAATTAGCAAGCAAAGCGCTACAAAAAGAAAACATTGAATACGGAGATAAAGAATTTGTAAAAACATATTGCAGTATGTGTATAAAAGCAATATATGCGAAAGCACATTTAAAGAGAGCTGAGGAGATGAAAATAGTAAATACACTATAAGGGTGTTGTATAATGAGGGTTATAAGCTTTAAAATAACCGAAGAAATGTTAGATATAATTGAGGAATATGCAAGGAAAAAACGAATAAGCAAGAGCGAATTAATACGGAGAGCTCTTAGAAACTACATAAGAGAGCATGAAGAAAAACCATATATAACAAGGCGAGTAAAAGTATATTAGGAATCAAAAATAGCATATACACCAATAACCACTCCTTTTTTATAGCTACACATATCAATCTATATTATTGATTGAGGGATAAGAATGGCAGACAGTAAAGTTAGAGTTAGTAGTGAGTTATACGAGGAACTAAAAAAAATAGCAGAAAAAAGCAGTAAATCAATGCGTGAGCTGGTTGATGAAGCTATCAGAGCGTTTATACTTGGGAAACAAGGTGTTGAAGGAAAGGAAATAAAAGGTATAACTAGTAAGATTATACCATTACAATACCCAGCGAAATGTAAAAAATGTGGTAAACAACTAAATCCTGGAGAATTAGCTTATTGGGTAAAAATTGTTTATACAGATAATACTGTAAGAAGTTATATTTATTGTCTCGATTGCTACTATAAGTCCTCAGCATTAAAAGAATATTATCTTAATAAGAAAAAGCTCGAGATAATAGTTAAAGAGCTGAAAAAAGAAGCTAATGAACTAGCCCATAAGGTCCTTGAATTAAGAGATAAAGAAGAATTCTATAAGCTTGCAAATGATATAAAGTCGCTAGTAAGAGAAGTTTACGAGGTATTAGATTACATAACAGACCCAGAAAAAGAAGAAAAACTAAGGAAATTAATAGAAATACTAGATAAGCTAGAAAGCTATGTTAGATATTTAGGTGATAAATTAGATAAAGAATTAGAAAGTCTAAAAGAAAAAAATAAAATAAAAAGCAAAAAATTATACAAGGTGCCACGTAGGAGGTGGTATTAGTGAAAACAATAATAGAAATTATATTAGAAGAACTTGAAAAAATAGGTAGAAATGGAACAAAGATTTACGATAAGAATGATTTAATTTTAGCAATATATTTTAGAGCTAGAAGGGAGGGTTACAAGTTAAAAATAGAGAGTATAGCAAGATATTTAAGACATTTAAGGAGAAAAGGAGTACTAACAAAAGTACAAGGTAACAGATACTACATTATATTATATAATATAAGGAAGGAACTACTAAAGAGAAAGGGGATAAACAATGAGGGTAACAGCAAAGCTAGCGCATTACGCAGCAGGCTTAATAACCGGATTCTCATTCATAATAAATAATACAATACCGTTTTTACTAGCTACATTATTTATACTTTATGAATTATGGGAAATGTTTAAAATTGAAGATAGAGGTTACTTAGAGTTAAGGCAATATGCAATCGGTGTATATACAGCTATTGTAGTCCAACTTTTATTTATAACACTATACTAACTACAAATAGCAGCAGATAAAGGAGTTTACAATAGACTAATAACTAAATTAGGTGATAAA
>Ga0256831_1001319_pt1 | contig 13109 bp, 7 predicted proteins | sample 132544metaG_FD_189087 | JGI IMG/M metagenome (GOLD analysis project Ga0256831, IMG submission 189087) | Hydrothermal vent microbial communities from Lau Basin, Pacific Ocean - 132-544 | ecosystem: Environmental > Aquatic > Marine > Hydrothermal vents | place: Pacific Ocean: Lau Basin | collected... | reverse complement strand
TTTCTTCTTTGCCGTAAATCTTTTGATATCGCTTTGCCTGTTTTGCTCTTGATTATTCACTTATGACCCCTTGTATTCCTCTCTTTTTGTATTATACCCTGTGCAATCGGGATAGGGGTCAGTATAGGATTTTGTTCGACTTGAAACTAAGATAGAGGTTTTTTTAAAGCTTCGTGCAGATGAGATGAGTGGCACATAACCACTCATCTTTTTTTGTATAATACCCTATGTCTGATATAAAAAAATGGTCGATCAAACAAGTTATCAATGGCTTAACTTACTTTAATCAATCTTTTACTTCTACTCAAGATGATTATCTTGCATTAAAGAATCTTCTTGTACTTCCTAAAAATGGCTTTTATGATGGTGAGTTGAAGAAATTTAGTAAAGTTCGTATTTATGATAATTCTACTCATAAAAGTACTTATTTTTTTAATCTTGTTACTTTGCCTGATATTTCTACTATTGATGTACGTAGTAGGTTAATTGGGAGAATATATAATCGTATTTTTGTAAAGCGTGTAACATTTATTTATGTTTACGAGTTTTATCCTAAAAATATAGTCCATCAAGGTCATCAATATGAATTTTTTGTAAGTGATTATTTCAAAGATCAAGGTTATAATGTTGTAAATCATTATAAAAAGGGTCAAAAAGATGAGGGGATAGATATTATTGCTACTAAGGGTGATGAACTTCTATTGATCCAATGCAAAAATTGGCAAAAGTCTGTTATTACTCATTCTGATATAAAAGAATTTCTTGGTAATTGCTATTTGTTTTTGTATAAAAATCCTCAATATCGTAAATTCAAAAAAGTTCGCCGTTTATTTGTTTCTTCTCAATCTAGTCTTGATGAGTCTGCTAAATATCTTCTCAAAGACTCTTATCCATTTGTTGAATTTTTAAATCTTCCTTATAAGTCTTCTTGACATTTATCAGATATTCTTTTTTGGGCAATTATAACAAATTTTGCACCCCTTTGATACAATATGATTAAAAAAGGAGTGCGATGCTGACGATAATAGGATATGGAGCGATGGCTCGTGCCATCATCGAAGGACTCAGCGAAGCCAAGATCGCCATGGAGGTGGTAGGACGTGACGAAAAAAAGCTCGAAGAGATCCGCTACCTCTATCCTGTCAAGACGAGAGTGCTAAAAGATATGGATATCACAGGGAAAAATATCTTGCTCGCCGTCAAGCCCTACGCCTTGGAAGATGTGGCGAAGAAACTACATGGCAAAGCCGATGTGCTACTCTCGATCCTGGCGGGCACATCCATATCGGCTCTACGGCGGATCGAGGCCCGCTCCTACATCCGAGCGATGCCAAACATCGCAGCGGCCAAGCGAGCCTCCACCACCTCCCTCACTGGGGACGAAGAGGCCAAGGAGTATGCGCTGAAGATCTTTGGCCAAATCGGCCGCACGGTATGGCTGGGGAGTGAAAAGGAGCTCGATATCGCCACGGCTATCGCCGGTAGTGGCCCAGCCTTTTTGGCCATGGTGGCCGAAGCTCTCAGTGATGGTGGCGTGGCCTGCGGGCTCAAAAGAGAGGATGCGACGAGGCTGGTGGAGGGACTCTTCTTTAGCTACTCCTCCATCGCCGAAGAACACCCCGCCATCATCAAAGATAGAGTGATGAGCCCAGCTGGCACCACTGCAGCCGGATACAAGGCACTGGAGGAGAGAGGTGTGCGAGGAGCTTTTATGGAAGCGGTGTCAAAGGCATTTGAGAAAGCAAATGGCTCTAAATAAAAAAATTCTCTATTATTGCCGATAATTAGTATTAAAATAATGATCTAAAGGTGGGTAGTTGGGTTGCAATACTTTTGATGCCACAATTGCTACTTCTTTTCTTACTGGCAAAGAAGGTTTATAAAAATGCAAAGAATAGTACTATATTTGATATTGTTCTTTTTATTTGCTACCCCGCTTTTTGCCAATCCCAATGCCAATATCTGCGGCGTTTTTGAATCACTTTTGGCCACCAAGAAAACTTTACAGGTCAAAAATGGCTCACATCTAAAACTATGCAACATTAATAGCTACCAGGCAAACGATAGTGATATCGAAACCTCATCACTCACCTGCTCGGCACAAGGCTGCTCGGAAAATCAAGAATGCAAAAGGCTCGATCCTACATTTAAGACCTTAGAGCCAACAATCCTTAGAAGTTCTGAAAGTACCGATATTCCAGAAGATCTCAATTTTACCCAAAACGATTATAAAGATCTAAAATCCACTTGTGACAATCTCTCATTCACTTTCCAAGCGACACAAACGTATGAAGATGGGGATACTCCTTATATGAAACTGGGCGATTTTCAAATTGAAGGTAGTCATATTGTATTCTCTTTCTATCCAGGAGATTACTATTTTGAATCTCTCAATTTTTTAGGCGAAGATGTCAAAATAGAGCTTCCAAAAGGGGGGCCGGTACGTATCTTTTCAGAAACGGATCTTGTGTTTGCTACCAATGACGTCTCACTCAACGCCTCAGGATCCAGTCAGGATCTATTTATTTACGTCGGGGACGAATTTAAAATCCTCTCCAACTCTAAAGGCAACGGCTCTACGGTCCATGCCTATATCTACGATAAAGGAAACACTACGTTCGATATGAAAAATGGACCAACCAATATAAACTACCAAGGGGCTTTGGTCAGTGAAAGCGATATCCGTTTTTATAATGCAGATGCACAATTTTCCTATGATGGAGAGTATACATATGGAAACTGTGGCAACCTTTTTGTAGGATTTGCCAGCCCCGAGTATCAGACTGTTGAAGATCGCATACTTAATGTAACCATCAAGCTCTCCAAATCAGCAGATAAAACCTACAGTGTAGAGTATGCCTCTCACGATGGTACAGCAACAGCAGAAGCAGACTACAGTGCAGTATCCGGAAGTGTACAATTTTTGGCAGGAGAACGAGAGAAAAATATCTCAATCTACATCAAAAAAGATAATTTGATGGAATTGGATGAAAATTTCACTCTATCCTTGTCCAATCCTTCAGATGGATTGAAAATTGGAGAATACAATCTGACTACCGTGATAATTTTGGAACAAATGGAACCCCCAATATGTTTTGAGGATGATTTTAGCGACAATTCCCTAAAAAAATTTTGGAGAACTCTCTTTTCATCGGGCAATTATACTCCAACGCTCTATGGCAATCGCTTCCGTCTTACGCCAAGATCCCATAATATCTCTACAGCAGTCACTGCTGACTATGAATTTCGTGCAGCATACAATCTCATCAAGATAGAGTTCGATCACTATGCATGGGGTGGTTGCGAAAATGGTGAAAATATGGGTGATTATGGAGCCGATGGGATAGCTCTGGTACTCTATGACTCATCGGTAGGCCCCGATCCGGAGCCTGGAGCCTATGGGGGCGGCCTCGGATATACTCAAGCAGACTACCACTTTCCAGAAGCCCAGGAAAACGGAGAAATATCTCAACCCGGTTTTCAAAAAGGGTGGCTGGGCATCGGGTTTGACGAATATGGAAATTATATCCGGGGAAATGAGGGGCGTATTGGAGGAATATGGGGAGATGAGCCAGGATATGGCGAGTGTGAAATCGTACCAAATAACATAACTATCAGAGGAGCCAGCGGAGAGCTAACTGGTGAAACAAACTGTGGAAGAGATTGCGATGCGAAAGAGGGAGAGGAGGCTCGATGTTGCGGCTACCGCTATCTCGCCTCATCCGCGCAAAAGCCAAAAAATGACAACAATATTACCTGTACGCAAACCGATAGAATTTCTCAATATATGGAATTAAAACCACCCATCGCCGACAAACAAGCTACCCAAGCGGCACCCAGTGATCACTATGTCATCACCATAGACTCTCGTGATCCCACGCATCTTTATATCTGGGTCGAAAGAGACGGCAAGATCATCATAGATAAATTCGATGCAAAAGCTCCACAGAACAAACAACCACCTATCCCTGATTTTATCCGACTCGCTCTCACAGCTGGAACTGGTGGCGGATGTAACAATCATGAAATCGATAATCTCAAAGTCTATGGGGTATGCCACCCTTACAATCAAGAGAGCAACGCCACCTATCTGGTTACAGAGAACGAAAGTGCACAAAATATTACAAATGTAGATGAGTGGAAGAGCTTTGCAGAAGATACCAATCTCACTACCAAAACAGCGCCTGTGCATCAAAGGTATTGCGTACTTGCTGCAAATCCCCAAGATATCTCCTCTCCCGCTTTAGAAGATCAAAATGTTTCGATCTATTATGAAAACAGTTTTGGCGTTCATCAACTGATCGTCCCCGAAGGGATTATCCAATACAGTAGATCTTATTGTTTTGACTTTACCTACAATAAAGCCGCAAAAAAAGGATGGTTTAAAATCGTCAATCGTCAAAATTCCAATATTTTCAACAATTCGAATCGGTTCGCAATCAAACCAGATCATTTCGAAATTGTCTCTTCCTCACCGTTACTCAATCTCCATGCAGGAAAAGAGTACAATCTCACCCTCAAAGCCGTAGATAGCAATGGCGATCCTTTGGCTGATTACAACCAAACCAGTACCAACCTCAATGCTACACCGATATACTATTATGCAGATGATACGCTATGCAGTGGGTGTAACGATCTACAAGGAGCACTTTCGGCTTTCACCAACTCCTTCACCTTTGCCGATGGGATCACGCTACAAGGATCGGCAAACAACGTAGCCGATATCTCATTTGACAACGTAGGAAAAATCGGCATAAAAGTGATAGATACATCATGGGCCGAAATAGACAATGACGATACTCCAGCCAATTGTCAAGGCAGCTGGATATGTGGAGAGATCAACGCCACATTCATCCCCGATCATTTTCAAGTGCAATTCAATACTCTGACCAATCACGCTCATGGTCCCTTTACCTATTTTTCCAACTCTCCTCTTAAAATGGGAGCGGCTATAGGTGCTATTTTCAAAGCGATGAGTAGTACCAATGCAGTGACCACCAATTTCAAGGCTGGATCGAAATATTATGAAAATCCTGTGTCTATCCAACTCCATATCCAAAATGCTCCTACCCACTCCGCACCGATTGAGCATAATATCTCCAACACTTTGATAGGATTTCAAAATGGATCCATCACCATCCCTTGGAACGAAACGAATCAGACCAAACAGCTTCGCTTCACTTTCAAAAGAGACACCACTCTGCCTCTTGAGCCATATGAATGCAACGACTCTACTATCGTTCTAAAAATCAAGAGCTTGTATGGAAGCGAAGAGATCAATGGATCAGCCAGTGGAACCGGCAGCCAAAAAGCACTCTTTGTATATGGAAGAATCCATGCTCCCCATTATAAAACAGAGCAAAACTCAATACAAACTAAAATATTTTTTGAAATATATGATCCTAATAACCAAGCCCCAGCCACTATCGAAGGTCCACAAAGTGAAGACGATATTGACTGGTACCGCAACAAAGCTCATACATCTGCCAGCTTTGGCCAAATCCATCAACTGCTGCACAAAGGATATGATCTACTATCAGGGGAAAACAGCGATCTCAAAGCCACTCTGGGACCTCTCAACAGTGGTGTACGACTCCTAACCCTCCAATACAAAAAGAATAAATATCCCTACAATGCCAAAATCGATCTCAATGCCTCCAGCTGGCTTATCTACCACAAATACAATCCAAACACCACCACCAATACGCTGGAGGTGATATTCGAGGGCAAAGGCAACTGGAAAGGGATCGGCACCTTGAGAAGTCAAGAGGAGATCAACCAAAGTCAAGTACCATTTAGTAGGGTTCAGTGGTGAAACGTTTTATTAAAAGTTTTACATTAGGAAAGGAATGGATAAAATGTGGCAAATTTTTTTAATATTTTTTTCTTTAACATTAATTGCAGATGATCTTCAAATCACTAAAAAAGTCAATAACTCTCAACCCCAAATTTGTGATACAGTTACATTCACCGTTAAACTTAAAAATAAAAGTGGCCATAAACAACGCATGGTAATGCGTGATGGAATAGAAACTTATACCGATGAAGCTGCAGATAATTGGACAACTACAAAAAATGCTTTTAAATTCAAAAGCGTTAAAGTACAAAACAATGAGAAGAAAAATATTCATTGCCAACTTTTAGATGATGAGGAGGGAGCCAAATATATAGAATGCGACACTCTTACAAAAAGAAGAAAAAATTTTATTTTTGTAGTACGCATTCAAGCCCAAGTCACCAAGACGGGAGATATCACCAACTCTGCTCATGGATATTTTAATTATTGGGATTGGCAAGGAGTATATGTAAGAGATTTTACTGTTCGCAAGAGAAATAGAACTGCACAAATAAGCATCAAAAATGCTCAAATAGAAGAAGGCAATTATGGCAAAAAATATATGCATTTTACTATAACTGCTTCACCTTCTCCTACAAAAACCATCACTTTTAAATATCGCACTATAGATGGCACGGCTAAAGCAGACGAAGACTATGAAGCAACATCTGGCACAGCAACAATTGAGCCTTGCCAAGATGAAATTAATATCTCAATTCCTATAATAGGAGATAAAAAGTTTGAAGAGGATGAGCATTTTACTGTAAAACTATCCAATCTCCGCGGAAATGCGGAATTTAAAAAAGATAGCGCCCAAGGCACTATTATCAATGATGATGAAAAGATCTATAACGATCCATATCTACAGCTATGCACAGTTTTTCATAGCGGCATAAATACTTTAAAATCTGTTTCTACACTGGGTATCAACAATATACAATGTGGATCTAAAACTATAGTAGCAGAATCAAGCATTGGAACAATGCTTTGCACCTTGCAGAAAAACTGTTCATCAGCCTCAGCTTGTCAGGTATCGCATACACGATTTCCAACAATCAATCCAAAACTTTTTACCTCTTCAAGAAAACACCCACTAATTGATAGTTTGTCGGGTGTCCTTAATGCAAATAAAACTGACTATGCAGATACACTGCTCCTCTCAACACATACTGTAAATTTCAAACCTGCGCAAAAATATTCTAATAGCCATAGAAAATTTTCTACATTTGCAACTTTTGCAACCAATGGGCAAACAATTACCCTCAATTTTGCACCAGGCGACTACTATTTTGAAAACTTAGTTCTCAACACAGGACAAGTTAGAATCAACCTTCCAGAAGATGGAAAAGTGCGCCTCTTTATCAAAAATGATTTTGTAATAAACTCTCCATATATCTATATAAATAGCAATGGAAATAGTAAAAATCTATTTATTTATACTAAAGGCAAATTTCTAGTAGTCAGTCAAGGTGCTGGTGGACTATCCGATTTTATGGATATGAATGATATGTCACTTTCTACAGATAAACTTTTAAACAATGATAATATGGTAGGAGAAGGCGGTATAGGGATTATCAAAGCTTATATCTATAGCAAAAGCAAAATGATGTTCAACGCCCGCCCAGACAATTTTGATATTTATGGCGCTCTTACAAGTGAAGATATTATAGGTTTTGGTGGCAACAACTATCATATTCATTATACCGGAATTTTCAATGATTGCGGCTATTGCGAAGATCATGGACTCCCTGCTGGCTTTCATATGATCAATCCTTTTGGCAATATCGAAAAAAGTTTCGAGATCTACTGCACGAACACCTCACCCAAACATACGTTAATCGCTTTGCCCATTAAAAACAGCTTCAACAACTTCGTCTACGATTCTGACGAGTTGGAATCCACCGATTACTACCAAATGGCAAAAGATCATTCTCACGGATTCAACGCCATAGAGATTTTCATAGACGAAGATAACAAAAAAATCGAAGCCGTCACAGGCAATCAGTTGGAACCGACCACGATAGACAACATCAAAGTAATGCGAAAGGGCTTTAGCAACATCAATCTCATAGGCACGCCTTTACGAGTAGATTGGGCGAACTCTTCGATCACGGATTGTGAAACTGACAAACTACGCAGAGGCTATCACGATCAAGCCATCAAGATAAACACATTGGTCTCCCAAGACGATGCAATCTGCCTCATCGACAAACTTCGACTTACGATTTTGGACGATTACAAATATATCGAATACCCTATCCCAGATAGCGACAATGCCCCGGATACACAAAAGGAGATCCTGGCAAAAAGCTGTAAAGCGCTGAGTGAGCATATACCCGAATCGATACTTCCTAGCAGCCAGATCAAAGGGCACTTTTGGATCTATCCCAAATCTGAACACAATCTCTCCACCAGAAGCGAGGCGGATGGAGATCCCACCTCCAAAGATAGGCCGTTTGTTGTCTACTGCTGGTATCAAGAGGACCTGCACAACGCATGGACGTTTTTCTTGGCCCTCGATGGTAAGCGCACCATCACCAAATATGATCTTGTCAACAAAAAAGACACCTGTTCGCAACTTGGCCTATGGCCGTTTGTGCCAAATACCGAGAAAACGTTCGAGCGAGTCAGAAAATTTTTGAAAGCCAATAAAAACGAGTGGATCCATTATACTGGTACCATAGATGAGAAAGTGAGTGCTTTATATGGCAACCATTACTATCTCTATTCTCAAAGAAATTCGCCTATTTGGCCATATGGATCTTTTGGGCTCTATTTCGACAATGAAAATGGAGTACACGAAGACAGTTTCGCATGGGGGGCCGACGACGAGGGAAGAGGTGACATAGCAGACGAGCCCGGCTATATGGCGGGAGCTCCTATGCACAATATCAAAGATATACACCAAGACTACCCCCATAGAACAGAATCGTATACACGAAAATACTACTCTTGGACAATATCCAATTATCCTGGTCTAACCGATTATCAAAGACAATACTCCAAGACCGATCCCACCCCAAACGACGCATCGTATACCTATTCCGAAACAATGGGAGCCAAAGGATGGAAAACGATACTTGGCCGAGATGATTTGAACAAGACGGACAGCTGGTTCGTCAGTCGCACGGGAGCAGGTCTCAATTTCGACAAGAGTGACCATAGTTGGCCCTATTTCGAACCAAATGGTAACTATGAAGAGGGGTGCTGGCTCAACTTCTTGTATGATGAGGAGGGAAGAGTGCGCCATACAGACGACTGGGGATGCAACTATCCATATTATGATTACATGTGTATGGCCGAAGATAATTACGATTTCGTCAAGCGCTACGATCTTGTCAAGGGTCCCCTTTCAGTGATCGATCACAATGTCCCACAAGGCCAGGAAATTCAATTTAAAGATATTATAACGACAAAAAAAACAGATGATCAGCTCAACTTTGACATAATTGTCATGGATGACAACAGATCTCAACTCTATCCGGATAGAAATCTTTCAGCCGGTATTTTCTTTTGTACTACTCAAATAGTCAATGGTCAGGAAAAGCGGCTGGATCTTATCTCTTTTGGAAATCTACAAAACTACGATCTCTCTACTGGTCGCTTCTATCTTACTCCAAGTAAATGGCCAAACGGCATCAACAAATGGAACAGAGCTTTAAAAAAAGCCTTTTTCACATTCAAATATTGCGGACGAGATGATTTGCTTTGGAACGATTGCTGGAATCCAGGAATTAATGGAAGCTGTAAAAATAGGCCCACTCATATTCCACCATTTGAGTGGTGCCGAGAGGCCAATTCCGATGCTTTCGCTATCCGACCCGATAGATTTTATTTTTCTTTGCCAAACGGAACTACAGCGACAGCTGAAAAAAATGTCACCATTACTTTCAAAGCTTTGAATGTATTGGGCTTGCCTGCTTTGGACTACAATGAAACCAATGGAACGAGCTTTGAGATCAATGTCTCAATTGCTGATCCTTCAAAAGATTGTGAAAAACCGACTATAGACTTGCTGGCTAACAATGAAAGTGTGAGTTTCTCAAATGGACTCAATACCAAAGAGCATACTTTTTTAGATGTGGGGGAGTTCAATATCTCTATCCACGAAATAAATGGCAGCGAATTTGCCAAAATAGATGCCAACGACACCAACGACTCCCAACGGCTTATCACACCATACAAGACCACGATCAAGATCATTCCCCACCATTTCGAGATCGATACCACGCTCAAAAACATGCAAAATAAAAATTTCACCTACATCTCCAATATCCTACAAAGTCAAAATCCAAGCATCGCCGCGGTCTTGGATCTCAATATCACCGCTAAAGGTGAGCAAAACGGCACGATGAAAAACTACACAAGCTCATGTTATGCGAAGGAGCATGCTGTCGCATTTGATTACAACACCTCCCTCGGCACCCAACTATCCAATGTGTTGCACAACATCCTCTTTTACGAGGAGGCCACTCACATCAGCGGCATATCACCCATTGAAGATGGCAACTTCACTATCGATTTCAACGACTCCATCTTCACTCCAAGCGATCACAACGGCACGGCGAAGCTTCGACTCTTTGTAAACTTCGATAGAAACGTTTCGCTTCCCGCCAAGCCTTTCGATCTCAATGTGACCACTATCGGTACCAAAGATAGTGATGATGTGAATGGTTCGGGCAAGCCCGATACTTTGGCCACCTACTACTACGCCAGACTCCACGCTCCCGTATTCAAAACAAAAGAGAACAACATCACCACCAAGCTCTTCTTCGAAGTCTACGATCCAGATAAGACCGATCCGGCAGGTATCGAAGGAGCTATGAGCGAAGATGACATCGACTGGTACCGCAACACCGCCCACGACACCACCGCTTATGGTCGGATCGATCAACTACTGCACAATGGACACGATCTACTGACAAGTGGAGATAGCGATCTCGAAGCCACTCTGGGACCTCTCAATAGTGGTGTACGACTCTTGACTCTCAAGTATAAAAAAAGTAGATACCCATACAGCGCCAAAATCGATCTCAACGCCTCTAACTGGCTCATCTACAACAGATACGATCCAAACGCCACCACCAATACGCTGGAGGTGATATTCGAGGGCAAAGGCAACTGGAAAGGAATCGGCACTTTCAAAACCCAAGACGAGATCAACCAAAGTAAAGTACCATACAATAGGATCCAATGGTGAGACGCTCTTTTACTCTCATCGAGCTCATCTTCGCCATCATCGTCATCTCCATCGCTATGCTGGCGATCCCTCCCCTCTTTCGGATACTCTCCACCCAAACTCTAGAGAGCCTCAAAAGCGAAGCCATACTCCAATCCTACCGGACGATACTGAGCGTCCTCACCTATGCATGGGACGAAAATTCCCCAAGCCCAGACACCAACAGATCCTTCATCCTCGATGTGACCAACGGCGATAGCGAATTGGATAGAAATGGAGTATCCCGGTTTCGTAGGGCAGATTTTGGCCAAAAGGTATCGAGAAAATTTTTCCAAAATCCTACCTACGCCACCACGATTTTAGGTCCCGAAGGAGGCGATGAGGACGATATCGACGATTTCGACGGCAAAGTTGAGCATATCACCAAAGAGGCTGGAGATATCCTTTTGGATATGAACCTCACCACCAAAGTGGACTATATCTTGGATAGCGCAAACTACTCCTCATCTACTCTCAGCTTCACCATCCCCATCACCTCGGCCACAGCCTCTACCAACATCAAACTCATCGAGGTCAATGCCACCTCGCCCGATGGTGATCTGGTGGTGCTGCGAGCCTTTAGCTGCAATGTGGGAGAGCCAAAACTCGAGTCCAAGGAGCTCCCATGAGGCGCTCTTTCACTCTCATAGAGATTATCTTTGTACTCATCATTTTAGGGATAGTAGCCTCCATCGGAAGTGATCTACTTTTCAAAGCCTACGAAAACTATCTCATCTCACTCGAATTTTCCAAAGCGAGCTACAAGACCGATGTGGCCTTGGAGCAGATGGCCAGACGCCTCGAATACCGCATCCCCTACACCGGTATCTCCATCCATGATATCTCGGACCCTGACACTATGGCGCCACTAAGCCAGGTCAATCCAGACCACAAGATCATAGCCTGGATCGGCCAAGCCTATGAAGCGAGGCGCGGAGAGTACAACGGCTCTACCAACTATCCTGGCTGGAGCGGCTTTGCGGATCTGAGTGAAAGCAACAAGACCCAACTCAAAACAAGAGGAGACGATCTCAACATCGCCACTCGGATCATCGAGCCGATCTACGACACCAACCTCTCCCAAGCCAACAACGGGTGCGCCCTCACATTCGCCGCCTATCCTGAAAATGTAGATATCCTCACAGCCTACGGATGGAAAAAGCCCACAGGCACGGACCCTACCGATATCTTTGCCGTGCATGCCCAAGATAGCACTACATTGATCTATGATGCTATCAAACCCAAAAAGGTCTATGAGCATTTCGTTATCGGCTGCAGTGCCTACGCCATCGTACCCAAATCAAATACCCAGGGCAACTACGACCTCTACCTCTACTACAACTTCAGACCATGGAAAGGGGAGCGCTTCAGTGACGGTAAATCGGTACTATTGGTCCAAAACGTCACAAAGTTCAACTTTAGGCGAGTAGCCCACTCCATAGAGCTCAGACTCTGTACAAATTCAGCCATATCATCGGATATCAACGTCACGATCTGTGGCAAAAAGGTGATCTATTGAAAAAGAGTTTTTCTATGCTGACGGCGATCGTTTTCATTCTCATCATCGGTACCATTTTGGCCATAACCGTTTCTTTGATGGGCAATACCACCCAAAAGACCACCAATCGCTATCTTTACGAACAGGCCCAACTGCTCGCACGGAGCGCTGCCGAATATGCCGTGATGGCAGCCCAAAGTCAAAATCTGGCCAACTGCCTCAAAAAGATAGATATGCAGTATCAAAACCTCTACGACATCAACATCACACTCCACTATGTAGGTAGTGGATTGCCCACGAACTGTCCCATTTTGGCCAACGATGTAGGTCATCCTGAGAGCAACGGCAGTGTACTCATCGATATATGGGTCCATCTTAAACCAAGCGTCTCCCAAAACGAGAACCCCATCTCCTACTTTAGAAGGACGCTACAAAAGCTCTAATTCAAGGAACTATTGCTACAATTGTCATATATCTTAGCAAGAAAGGATGCCTATGGATTATTTGCATATCTATGGCAAGAACTTCGACCTTACCGATCCGATAAAAGCATATAT
>Ga0256831_1001318_pt1 | contig 13111 bp, 12 predicted proteins | sample 132544metaG_FD_189087 | JGI IMG/M metagenome (GOLD analysis project Ga0256831, IMG submission 189087) | Hydrothermal vent microbial communities from Lau Basin, Pacific Ocean - 132-544 | ecosystem: Environmental > Aquatic > Marine > Hydrothermal vents | place: Pacific Ocean: Lau Basin | collected... | reverse complement strand
GAGAAATATATGTTAAAATAGTTATTTTTGTTGATTCAAAATAAAAATATTTCAAATGACATTTAAAAAACTAACGAATTATACGGGAATATTAGTATTTCTAATAACTGCGATTGTGTACTTTTTTTCCGTTGAAAGAACGGGGAGTTTATGGGACTGTGGAGAATTTGTGCTAGGAGCATACAAGATGGAAGTTGTGCACCCTCCGGGAGCTTCTCTTTTTCTTTTAATAGGAGGATTATTTGCCAATTTTGCTAAAATGATATCAGATAACCCTTCAAATATTGCATTTGCTGTAAATTTGATGTCAGGGATGTTTTCAGCTTTAGCTGCGATGTTTATCGCATGGTCAACTATTATACTTGGCAAATTAGCTTTAGTGGGAAAAGACAATGAATTGGACAAAGCACAAATGTACAGTGTAGCCGCAGGCGGTTTAGTTGCCGGTCTCGCTACTGCATTTGCTGTTTCGATTTGGTTCTCAGCAGTAGAGGGTGAGGTTTATTCTATGTCTACTTTTTTTACAGCTATGACAATTTGGGCTACATTCAAATGGTACAATTTACCCAATACGGTTGAAGCTGACAAATGGTTGATTTTCGCTATTTTTTCAATAGCACTTTCGACTGGAGTTCACTTATTAAGTGTTTTGGTTTTTCCTGTGATAGCATTATTGTACTATTATAAAAAATACAAAAACCACAATATAAAAGGCATATTAATCAGTCTAGCGATCGGAGTTGCGATGATTGGATTTCAACTTAAAATAATCATTGCCGGTATTCCTAAACTATGGACATGGTGGGAACTATTCACTGTAAATGATTTGGGATTATCTTTTCAATCCGGGCTAGTACCGACTATTTTGACTATAGGTGGTCTTATCTATCTAGGTATTTGGTATTCCAAAAAATCAGGAAACTATATACTTCATTTGATTACACTTAGTGCAATGCTAATGGTAATAGGGTTTTCTACAATCGGAGTCGTAGTAATCAGAGCTAACGCTGATACTCCTGTAAATATGAATGTCCCTAGTGATGCATTTAGGCTTTTACCATACCTCAATAGAGAACAATACGGTGAAAGACCTTTATTAAGAGGTCCAAATTTCAATGCAAAACCTACAAATTATACTACTGAGCCAAGATATGGAAGAGTAGGTGACCACTATGAACAAGTTGACGAAAAGATGACACCGGTTTATGACAGTAAAGACCTAATGTGGTTTCCTAGAATCGGTCACAATGATGGTCAACATACAAAACTCTATAAAGCTTGGGGAATTAAGAAACCTACAATGTTATCAAACCTTTCTTTCTTTTTCAGATATCAGTTGAAATGGATGTACTGGCGATATTTTGCTTGGAATTTTATCGGAAAACAAAATAAACAACAAGGATATTACTCTTGGGATGTATCCAAAGGAAACTGGGTATCAGGCATCAAACCATTGGATGACGCCATGTACTACAATACGGACTTTTTGCCTGACTCTATGAAAAGAGAAAAAGCGCATAACGGTTATTTTTTCTTACCGTTTATATTTGGTTTACTAGGCATGTTTTTTCAATATAAAAGAAGGAAAAAAGACTTCTTTGCATTGATGATATTGTTCTTAATCACAGGAGTTGGAATTATCTTATATGCTAATCAACCTCCTAATGAACCTAGAGAAAGAGATTATGTTTTGGCTGGTTCTATTTTGACTTTCGCGATTTGGATTGGACTGGCAGTCCCTGCTTTATATACAACGCTATTGTCTTACATCAAAAACAATAAGACATTAGTAGCAGGAATAGCATCATTATTGGTACTTACCGCACCGGTTTTGATGGGAGTTCAAAACTATGATGACATGAGCAGAAAGGATCATTATGCCACAAGAGACTATGCATCAAATTTCCTTAATTCTTGCGACAAAGATGCTATAATATTTACTTATGGAGACAATGATACATACCCTCTGTGGTATGCGCAAGAGGTTGAAGGTATAAGACCTGATGTAAGAGTGGTTAACTTAAGCCTTATAGCCGTGGATTGGTATATTAATAAATTAAGAAAAAGAATAAATGATTCTCCTGCGATAAAACTATCAATACCTCCTGATAGTATAAGAGGAAATAAAAGAAACCAAATGGTGTTTTACAATCCTGACCAAGAAAAATTAAAGCAAGCTTGGCCTTTGAAAAACGTATTGAGGTTTATGTCAGAAGGACATCCTATCAGGAGTGCAAGATCTTCTTTTCCTAGCTTTATTCCAACTAAAAGGATGTATATTCCGATTGATTTTAAAAAAGCTGTTAGTTCTGGTTGGATTAATGAAAGTGACAGTAGTAAATTTGTGAATAAGATACCTTTAAATTTTGATAAAAAGAACTATCTCACTAAAGATGAAATAGCTATTTTGGATATACTCGCAAATAATCTTCAGGATAGACCGATATATTTTTCAGTTACTGTAAGAAATGTAAAACTACTTGGACTAAATGACTATACCGAACTTGAAGGATTAGGACTAAGGATTGTTCCAATTAAATCTAAAAGCAGTAAAGGAATGGGAATATATGGTAGTGGAAGAGTAGATGCTGATAAGATATACGAAAATGTAATGACTAAATGGAAATGGGGTAATTTTGATAAGGTAGAAACTTTTGTTGATGAAAGTTATGGTCCGGAGATTAGTGCTATGAAAATGGTTATGTCAAGAGCAGCAAAAGAGCTTATCAAAAGAGGAGATAAAAAGAAAGCTGTTGCATTGGCTAAAAAATATTTCGAAGCATTTCCTAATTTCAATTTCGCTTATGATTATTCTGTATTGCCATTTATCGAAGTGCTAGTATCAGCAGGTGAAATAGAGGAAGCAGAGAAGCATCTGGATATTCTGGCAAATAATGTAGATCAATACATGCAGTTCTTTTACTCTTTGGATCAAGATGATTTGCAATCATTTGACATTGAAATTCAGAAAGCTCAAATGGCTCTTGGAGGAATATTGAGGATATTACCTGCTCTTGGAGATGATGATTACAAAAAGGAAATCGAATCCAAGTTAAAGCCATATATGGAGGATAATAAATTACAACAATAAAGAATACTATGTTATACAAACCCGAATAAATTCGGGTTTGTATTTTTATAGCTTCTAAAAATAATAACACGTGAAAAAAATATCAATTGGTTGTGACCATGCGGGTTTTGAGTATAAAAAATCGATAATAAGAATGCTTAAAAAAATGGGATATGTGACAATTGACCATGGAGCATTTAGCAATGAATCTACAGATTATCCCGATCACATACATCCTGTTGCCGAAGATGTTGAAAAAGGAATTGTTGATTTTGGTATAATTATGTGCGGTAGTGGAAATGGTGCGGCGATAACGGCAAATAAACATCAAAAAATACGTGCTGCACTTTGCTGGAAAAAGGAGTTAGCGGAACTAGCAAGACAACATAATGATGCTAATATATTGGCAATGCCGGCAAGATATGTGAGTTTACGCTTGACAAAAGAAATGGTGAAAGTATTTTTAAATACGAAATTTGAAGGAGGAAGACATCAAAAAAGGATTGATAAAATACCAATTGATTGTTAATTATTGATTTATGAAAATAGTTATAGCTTCAAAAAATCCGGTAAAGATTAATTCAATAAAACAAGGGTTTCGTGCTGTCCTAAATTTAACAGATGTAGATTTTTTAGGTATGTCAGTATCTTCTGAAGTTGGTGATCAGCCCATGTCTGTTGAAGAGACATATCAAGGTGCAAACAACAGGATAAAAAATGCAATACAGAAGTATCCTGATGCGGATTATTATTGTGGTATTGAAGGAGGACTTGAGCATTACGATGATGATTATTATGCATTTGCTTGGATAATTATAAAGGATAAAAACGGAATAACCGGAAAAGCAAGAACAGGAAGTTTTTTACTACCAAGTAAAATAACCAAACTTATAGAGCGGGGAATTGAATTAGGCGAAGCTGATGATATAGTATTTGGACATAGTAATTCAAAACAAAAACAAGGTTCTGTGGGTATCCTCACAAATGGTCTTATTGATAGAACGGATTATTATTCGCACGCAGTCATCCTAGCCTTAGTTCCTTTTGTAAATCAATCTCTTTTCTAAAACTTCAAGGTATCAGATAAATATAATATTAAAAATGCTTCCATCCCTGTGCTTTAAGATCAAATAGATTCCCTCCTGTAGACAGCATTTTAATACCCTCTTCTAGTTTCTTTACTTCACCGATTATTGAGATATCAGGCATGTATTTTACAAGTTCCATATCTTTGGGGTCAATCGTAAACAAAAGCTCATAATCTTCACCCCCATTCAGCGCTGCATTAATGGGATCTACATTAAATCTAAGAGCCATTTGTTGACTGTCAGGATGCATGGGCACTTTATCTTCCTCAATTAGTATTCCTACCTTTGATTGTTTTGCTATGTGAAATAGTTCTGAAGCCAATCCATCGGAAATATCCATCATTGCAGTGGGTTTCAGCCCGGATTTTTGAAATAAATCTATGATATCGCGTCTCGCTTCAGGTTTTAGAAATCTGCCTACAATATACTTTTGATTTTCAAGGTCTGTTTTGATACTAGGATCTGATTGGAGCAATTGCTTCTCTCTTTCCAGCAGTTGAAGACCGAGATAAGATGCTCCCAGATCTCCTGTCACACATATAAGATCTCCGGATTTTGCACCCGAGCGATACGTCAACTTGTCTTCCTCTCCTACCCCTAAAGCTGTAATACTCATAACCAAACCTGATTTGGAAGATGTCGTGTCTCCACCTATTAAATCCACGCCATAAGCATCGCAAGCTGTTTTGATTCCAAAATATAATTCTTCCAATGCTTCTACTGAAAACCTATTTGACAAAGCTATTGAAACAGTAATTTGCTTCGGTATTGCATTCATAGCATAGATATCAGACAGGTTTACTATTACCGATTTAAACCCCAGATGCCTTAATGGGAAATAAGCCAAATCAAAATGAATCCCCTCTACCAATAAATCCGTAGATACAACAGTATTGAAACCTGAATAGTCCAAAACAGCTGCATCATCACCTACACCCTTTATACTTGATTTGTTTTTTAACTTAAATTCTTTTGTAAGCTTTTCAATAAGGCAAAACTCCCCTAGTGTACTTATTTCTGTTCTTTTTACTTCGCTCATATCTACATTTTGGTATTTACACCAATTTAACTCAAAAATCTCACATATATTACAACGTATATAGGGAATTGTTTAATACCAGTCTGTCTTTTCTAACCGATAAATGTTTCTATCCACAACCACCGCTAACTTCTTTTTTCTTTCTTCGCACAATTGGCTTTGGTGCACCACCTGATTTTTTCTTAGTTGCTTTTGCCAAAAATGGATTGCTATTAGTTCTTTTCTTGCCTCTTACCACCGGTAAATCGCTAATCAAAGCGGAAACATCTCTAACTTGCCAACCTTGTTGAGCCCAAAGACTTTGCATAATAGCACTTGAACCCAAGATTAATGACTTTGAATCATAACCAAGCATTTTCAAATAAGCTGTAGCATTAGCTGCAGTATGCCCGGTTTTGCAATAAACCAATACCGGTTTATCTTTAGCAACTTCTGCTAGCTTATGGTCAGGGCTTAAGTCCTTTCTTGTAGTATATTGATGTGCACCTTTTATGTGCGCATAATCAAATTGTTTCTTACTCATATAGGCAAGTGGGTAATAATAATCGATATTCTTTTTGAGATTATCTACCAATTCCCCTTTAGACACTAAAAATTCAGGTCTTTTGAGACTGAGAAGCTCTTTAGCTCTTTTTTCTGATATCATCGAGAAGCTTCCTTTTTCTAGTAAAGGAAATTTTGACCAATCTATAGCCTTATGCTCCTCATGCTCAACAGATGCATGATGCTCTTCTCCATCGGTCTTATGCTCTCCTTTTGCTATCTCAAGAAGACTTTTATCGCTAATGTCTCCAAATGCTTTTTTCAATGGTCCTGAAAATTCAGCATTCCATCCCGCCATTCCAAACAACATCACATAAGTATTATCAAAGCCGGCATATCTTGTAATTCCTGTAGTATATGAAGCTTTTTGCCCGGTGTAACAAACAAATACAACTTTCTCTACAGATGATGCTTTTCTCTTGTTTTTTAAGAAATCAATTACATCTTTCATTGGGACATTGTACGCGCCATTGATATGACCCTGCTCATAATCATCTGCTTTTCTGAGATCTATTATCAGATAATCCATTTGATTTGCATACACCTCAGTATTTTTTATTATAGGCGGAAACATTCTTGAATTAACAAAATTTCCATGTTCAAAATATACCTGAGCTAAAGGTTTAGACTCTTTTGTTTGTAGAAACTTTGAAATATCACCACTTTTTCCAAGAGTTTTGTGTTTAAAAATCTCAGATTTACAAGAAAATAATCCAAGAATTACAATTATTGCAAATAAGTATTTAGTATTTTTCATTTTCATACTTTTTATATTCTATTTTCTTCTTTTACTTAATTAGCATTCTCAATATCACTCATCACCCATCACTCAACTCCCATCACCCATCACCAATCACCCATCACCCATGAACTACCCACATCCTCCGGATACAGCCTTTTTCTTACGTTTAACCATTGGCTTTGGTGCTGCACTAGGTTTTGCTTTTGCACTACTTGCAGCTGAGCCGGCTCTACTTGCTATATCATTCATCTTTTTGGCGTAATCACATAGAGGTACTTCATCGTCATAAATACCACTAAACACTCCGTAATTATCCATAATTTTTGACTTCAAAAAATCATATCCTCCCATTGCCACATATAGATTTGCCTTTTTAAAATGAGATGACAACAACGAAACTAATCTTGGGGTTGAGGAATCATATCCATACACTACAAGATATTTATCTCCTTCAATCTTCGCAAACTGCCTTTTATCAAAAAAACTTTTTAATGGCAAATTTATTGCACCCGGGATATGACTTTCTGAAAAATCATGTGCATTTCGGATATCTATAAATTGTACGCCATCCATATTCTCACTATAAAGCAAGTCTGTAATTTGGTTGATAGACAATTCATTAATCGCACACCTCTTATTTGAAGATCCTGCATCAAGAGCCACATTTTTGGTACAGGAGTTGAACATTGCCACCCCTATTAATAAAAACATTATAAAATTTATCTTTTTCATCATAAAACTTTTTTTAAACTTTAAATCCTTCAGTACGCTTTGCTATTCAGAATCCCGCAGTACGCTTTGCTATGCGGGACTTTCGCTTCGCTGCAGCCTATCCACACCCACCTGACACAGCTTTTTTCTTACGCTTTACCATTGGCTTTGGCGCAGCTTTAGCTTTTTTGGGAGCAGCACCTGACGAACCTACTCCACCGGAAGATACTCCTACAAAAAACATTGAAGCTCCCCTTCTAAATTCATAGGCTTCTCTATCAGCCAAATCAGCGGTTTCTCCGGGTTTTTCCGGATCGATAATTGTTTTAAACCATTTATTAAGCCCTCCTTTTAATACATAATTACCTTGATAATCGTGACTTTTCATAATCATCCAAGCTTCATCAGCCAAACTTGTTCCATTGGAGAACAAAATTGTTTTGTACACATCTTGATCCAAATATCCAATATAATCTTCTTTCAACAAATCTTCCATTGGAACATTGATAGCGCCATCTAAAGTGAAATGATCGTAATCCTCTTTTGACCTTACATCAATCAGTATAATACTAGGATCTTTTATCATCAAAGCTCTTGCCAAATCATCAGAAGTGATATATCTTTCTTGCTTGTTTAGTTCTTCCAAAAGTACAGAAGGCTTCATAACCTTAGAATGCTTTTTATAGTTCGGCAGAAAAATCACTGCAATACCTCCAATAAGCATCAAAGCAAATATTATTTTTTCTTTTAAATTTGTTTTCATAAAATACTGTTTTTTATTTTAAATAGTTTTAACAACTAAGGGTATACTCTATTCCGGCTTCTTTAATCCCAGCTCATTCAAATCCCGTTGATTCATATCTTTAGTATGAGAATCCTGCCATTTTTGGAATACAAAGAATGATGCAAAAGTAACAATTACCATTATAAAAATAAATAATCCATCACTAAGCCCAAGCCATTGAGCGATATCTGTATTCCCCATTTTTCCTGACATTCTCAAATCTGAAAATAATAAATCATAAGTAAAAATAAATCCGAAAATTCCTAAAAATACTCCTCCAATAAATACAATTGCATCGATTTTACCCGTAGCTGCTGCACAAAGGCTTGTTCCCGGGCAAAAACCTCCAATAATAAAACCCGCTCCCATAATTGCTCCTCCTACTAATGTAGGAATCCAAAATGTCTTAGGATAAAATGTCAATTTGACATCAATCCATCCCATATAATGCATAATAAGCAAGCCAATTGCCGCTGTCATTGCCGCTGTAAAAAATACTTTAATGACAGTCGCATCATAACCGTAAAAAACACCTGCCAATTTTCTAGTGTTGGTAAAGCCTGATGCTTCCAACAAAAACCCAAAAACAATACCTATTAATAATCCGATAAGAATATTGAATTCGGAATTAATAATTTCCTGTGGATATAATGGTCCCATAATTTATTATTTATTAGTTTTTATCCAAATTGATTTAAAAATAATGGCAAAAATAAACCCAAAGCCAAAGATACTTATCAAACCGATGTATCCTGACAAGGAATTTACTGCCATTCCTGATAAGACTAAACCTGATGTACAACCTCGTCCTAACTGTGTTCCTACTCCCCAAAGTATTCCTCCGATTACCGCGAACCACAATCTTTTTTTATCTGTGAGATGAGGTGCTTTACCTATTCTCAAGTGCAATCTATTGAAAATCGCAGCTGAAAGAATAGCTCCCATAATTACTCCAATTAATTCAAACACCAACCAAGACTTCAACGGAGATTCTCCGGTAGCCAATCTAGGTCCGATATATGAATTGTTGTGAGCGTATTCAGGTGTAACTTTATCCAATACAGCAACAGCTACATCACGATATCCACCACTAGATCCAAGACCCTCTCCTGAAAAATATAAGGCAACTATAATAAGAAGACCAAGAAAAAATCCACCTACATACGAATTGATGTATTTATTGCTTCTTTTGTTGAACTTGAAATTCTTAAGCCATTTTGTCCTTTTTTTTCTTTTATTACTCATAATCTAATTAATTTTAATTCCATTAAGGCATCATAGGATATTCAGAAATCTGACCTGCCGATACCATTAAAATTCTAAAAAGCAGTCCACCTGCTAAAATCAATAATGCAGGTAAAGCTGTTGGGATATGAAAGCCTCGTAACTCCAATGCCTCCAAAGTAAAAGGCAATATCAATCCCAGACCTACAAATACACCCCAAAAAATCGCTGTAAACTCACCACCTAAAAACAAATCTGCAGCATGCTTATACGCCTCAGCTCCTGCTTCCATTCCCATAAACATATGGACGATAAAAAACAATTCTATTGCAATAAGCGACATATCTATAGCAGACATCAATAATCTCTCTTTATGATTATCGCTAAGCCACATCACAAAAGCTGATCCTGTTGAAACACCTGAAGTCAAGAACAATGGTCCAAGAATCGGGTTATTCCACAATGGATGTGCATTGAAAGCGGAAAGTAGAATACCAGTATATATACCCAATATTATTGAGTAAATCAATAATACTATTGCAAAAAACTTCCTGTACTTTCTAAAAAACATTATAATGAAGTGAGGAATAATCCACTTGTGTTCAAATTTAATAATGGCTTCCGTAACTCTTGTCATTTTGGACCAACCTCTTTTGATTAGGTATTCATCGATACTATCTACAAAACTCAATGGCCACAATACTGAGAAAATCGAAACAATAACCAAAGTCCAAGCTCCCCAAGACATTGGAGATTCTGCCCTTGCAGTCATAAATAACTGCCAAACAAATAGTTTGTGATGCAAATCAAAAATCAATAAAAATAATCCAAGCATAATGATTGGTAATGCAAATAAAGGACCTATTTTTACAGTAAAAGGCATTTCCTTTTCTTTTCCCAGCAAGTAATATATAGCTGCGAAGATCAAAATTCCGGCAGCTAATCCACCAAGAAAAAGATAGGCTGAAATTGGAAATCCCCAAATATCAACATGCGGATACAGTCCGTGTATATGTCTATCTGTTGCTAATAATTTTTCCATAATCTATTATTTTAAATAAAATATTTGTGGTTTCGTTCCTGCCTCAGGAATAATTGTATAATTATCTCTTTCTTTTAGAAGTTTGGATACATCACTTCCCGGATCATCCAAATCTCCAAAGTGCATACATTCTGTTGGGCAAACAGAAACACATGCAGGATCGAGTCCATCCTCTAATCTATGATCGCAGAATGTGCATTTATCAACATATCCATCAGGATGAAAATACCTCGCATCATAAGGGCATGCTTCAATACAAGCACCGCAACCGATACATTCATTGTGGGTAACTTTCACTATACCTCCTTCTGCAACATGACTTGCACCTGTAGGACAGGTTCTCACACAAGGAGTATCATCACAATGATTACATCTTTGTGTTTCAAAATGCAAACTCAATTTAGGAAAATCTCCTTCAACAAATTCCATTATCCAATCTCTTGAATAACCTATTGGGACATTGTTTTCTGTCTGACATGCTACCACGCAATCAGCACACCCAACACATTTATTCGTATCTATTACCATTCCATATCTCATGATTCAATATTTTTATGTGGATTTTCAGTTAATAATGTAACAAAATTGTTTCTCATACCTGTTCCTCCAGTTTCCGGATCAATTTTGACATTTGTTATCATTTCATAATCGGCAGAGCCTTTACCATATGCTCTAGTCATTTTTTTTGATTTAGAACCATATCCATGAGGTAGATAAACGCAGCTAGGACTTATTCTTTGTGTAACTCTCACTCTAGAAGGAAAAGTTGAAATCTTACCATCTTGGTTTTTCAACCAAACTTCTTGACCGGATTCTATATCGAATATTTTTGCAACTTTTGGATGAATCCACAGATAACCTTCTTCACGTAAATCAAATAAATTAGGGCTATTGGTTGTCCTTCCAAATGTATGCATTGGTATTCTACCATAAATCATATTCATATATCCAGCAGGTGCTTCATCTTTTGCTTTGTATACAGGCAAAGCATCATATCCCCATTCTGCAAAATCTGTAGAATAAAGTTCGATTTTACCGGTATTGGTATTAAACCAATATTGTTCGCTTTCATCTAAATAAAGCTTCTCTTTTTTCTTGTAATTCTTAACACCGATTTCTTTCATTTCAGCTAGTGACGTACCAACTTGTCTTAATTGCCAATCTAAAACTTCTTCAAAATTCTCCCATTGATAATATTTCTGCAATCCAAGCTTGAGCCCTATTTCTCTAGCTATCCACCATCCCGCTTTAGTCTCCCATCTTGGTTTAGCCGCAGGTGCTCTTAAAGCTATATTCGGTACTTTATGATGACTTGTTCTTAAGTGATCGTATCTCTCCAAATAGGTAGCTTCAGGCAGTATCACATCTGCATAACCTGTGATTTCAGAAGGCATCGTATCAACTACAACTACTAAATCAAGATTCTGCAAAGCTCTTTTTGTTTTTTCAACATCCGGAACAGACTGAATTATATTTGTCGCCGTTATAAACATCCCTTTTATAGCGTGTTTGCCTTTATACTCAGGCAATGCATGATCAATTACAATATTTGTAATTCCCATGATAGCCATCTTGTGTTTTTCTTTTGTATAATCTTTCCAGGACCATTTTGGTTTAGGCAATGGAGGATGAGGATAATGAGGGGGCTTCACTCTCTCAGGGAAATAAAAACCTCCTACTCTACCATATGAACCCAAAATCGCATTTAATATAGCAATTGCTCTGGTTCTTTGTGTATCATCACCGTACCATGCAGTATGTCTTCCCGGATGAACTATAACTTTTGGAGATGCTGCAGCCATCTCTCTAGCTGTTTTTCTGATATCTGCTGCTGAAAGTGTCGTAATTGCAGATGCCCATTCAGGTGTATATTTCTGAACATGATCCTTGAGCATATCAAAACCGTAAGTATATCTTTCTACATAATCCTTATCATATATACCTTCATTGATAATAACATTCATCCATGCCAACAATAATGCCATATCGGTTCCAGGCTTAATAGGTAACCAATACTTGGAATGTCCTGCTGCTGTGGAAAATCTAGGATCAACTGTAATGACAGTACCTCCATTATCAATCAGATGAGACATATCTTGCACATGTCCATTGTGCATATTTTCACCTATATGATTACCAATAAGCACCAAGCACCTTGCATTTCGTACATCTGTTGGCTCCGGTGATGCTAAGCCTGCACCATATGTTGCAATAAACCCAGCTTCTCTGGTAATCAAACATTGTGCTCCGGCAGGCTCGGCAATATTTCCGGAACCATAAGCCTCAAACAGATACTCAAAATGAGGTCCTGTTTTTCCGTGGTGCAATAGTGCCATAGATTCACGACCATACTTGGACTCAATCTCCTTCATCTTTTTCACAATATGATCTATTGCTTCTTCCCAAGATACTTCCCTAAACTTTTGCTCCCCGGGTTTCCCTTCTCTGATCATTGGTTTCTTCAATCTATCATTATCGGTGTACATTCCAACTCCTCCGGTTCCTCTAGGACAAAAACGACCATTGCTATGCGGGTCATTTTTATTTCCTTTAATTTTTTGTATCTCACCTTTCCTATCCATATAAGCCCATCCGGCACAATTCCAGAAACAAACTTCACATACTGTAGGAATTTTTTTTGCCACATTTTCAGATAAAGGCATCTCTTCTTTTCCAAACAAATCACCAACGAAACTTGTTCCTGACCATGTCAAAGCCATTCCCGCAGTTGCTACTGATGATATCTTAATAAAGTCTCGACGATTTATACTATCCATTTTTCATATAATTTTACACAAAAATAAAATAAGATTCAATCTCCATTACCGGTTTTCTTTTTTATTTATAATATTAAGAGGGGATATAAAT
>Ga0256831_1001317_pt1 | contig 13113 bp, 9 predicted proteins | sample 132544metaG_FD_189087 | JGI IMG/M metagenome (GOLD analysis project Ga0256831, IMG submission 189087) | Hydrothermal vent microbial communities from Lau Basin, Pacific Ocean - 132-544 | ecosystem: Environmental > Aquatic > Marine > Hydrothermal vents | place: Pacific Ocean: Lau Basin | collected... | reverse complement strand
TCGATGGCGAAGGCCACCGTCTCGTGCAGCGACGGCACGTTCGAACCGGCGGGCAACGTCAGATGGAGCAGGCTCGCCTCGCCCACCGCCAGCGCGACCAGGTAGGTCGTCCCGTGGAAGACCCGGCGCACGATACGCCCGCGCCACGGCCCTTTCCCCACGTGGATGCCCCAGCCGTGGATGAGCAGCCAGCCACGCCCGCCCCGCGCCCCGGCAGGAGCGGGCAGCAACCCGAAGGGCACCTCGACGCGCCCTTCCCGCCCGCCTAACGAACGGGCGGGGAAGAGGTTGCGCAAGCCGAGGAAACGGGCGACCCAGCGCGTGCGCGGGCGATCGTAGACCGCCTGCGGCGGCCCGCTCTGCACGATGCGACCCTCGTGCAGCAGGAGCAGCCTGTCGGCCAGGGCGAAAGCCTCCTCCTGATCGTGGGTTACGGTCATCGTCGTCGTTCCGACACGCCGCAGGATGAGCGGCAGTTCGTCGAGGAGGCGCTCGCGCAGGGTGCGGTCGAGAGCGCCCAGCGGCTCATCGAGGAGAAGGAGGCGGGGGTTGGGGGCCAGCGTGCGGGCCAGCGCCACGCGCTGCTGCTCGCCGCCGGAGAGGGCCTGGACATCGCGCTCGCCGAAGCCGTGCAGGCCAACGAGGTCGAGCATCTCCGCCACCCTCGCCGCGATGCTCTCCCGAGGCAGGCGCTGCATCCTCAGCCCAAAGGCGATGTTCTCGGCCACGGTGCGATGGGGGAAGAGGGCGTAGTCCTGGAACATCAGGCCGATCCGGCGGCGATGGGGCGGCAGGCGCGTAACCTCCTCGCCGTCGAGGATGATGGCGCCCTTTTCGACAGGCTCCAGACCGGCGATGACGCGCAGCGTCGTCGTCTTGCCGCTGCCGGAAGGGCCGAGCAGCGAGACGATCTCCCCCCGTTCGACGGTGAAGGAGAGGCCGCGGAGAAGGGGTTGGCCGCGATAGCGCTGCTCGATCTGCCGAACCTCGAGGAAGCTCATCGCTCCTCAGCCAGGCGCGGCACGTCGCTGATGAGCATACGCAAGCAGCGCAGCGAGAGATTGAAGCGGGGCACTTCCGCCTCGTAAGCGCGGTAGGCTTCCCCGAACTTGCGGCGGGCCTCCGGCTCCTCGACCAGGAGAACGAGCGCTACCATCAGCAGCGCCTCCAGCGGAGCCACGATGAAGATGAAGGTCGGCGAACCGAGGACAAGGCCGAAAGCCAGGGGGACGAAGAAGAGCGCCAGGTGCATAGGGTGCCGCATACAGCCGTAGATCTCCTCGCGGACAAGGCGGTTGGTCTCCAGGCGCGGCAGTTCGCCCTCGCGTCCGTAACGGGCAAGGATGCGCCCCGTGTGGCGGGCAGCCCGCATCACCAGCACGAAGAGGAGGAGGCCCAAGGCCGCCGTGACGAGGTGCCACAGCCATCCCCGCCGCCATGCCGCGAAGAGGTGCGCATCGCCCCAGAGGCTCAACGCCGTTCCTCCAACGATCAGCCCAATCCAGAAGAAAATGCGGCCTTTGGTGCTCATAGCGCCTCCCCGGCGGAAGATGGTCGATGAAAAGGCCCGCAAGACCTCTCCTGCGGGCACTGTCGGGGCAGGCGGATTTGAACCGCCGACCTCCTGGACCCAAACCAGGCGCGCTGCCAAACTGCGCTATGCCCCGCCGCACACCTTATACCCCGAAGAGAGAGCGCGTCAAGAGCGGCGCTGGTTGTTTTCTCCAGACAAACCGCTATACTTCGACACGCCTATGAAGATGGTAATCCGTTTCGACCATGTCTCCAAGCGCTTCCGGCTGCACCATCACAACCGCACGCTGAGGGAGATGCTCGCCGCCCCCTTCCGAAAAGCACACGTCCAGGAGGAAGAGGCGTTCTGGCCGCTGCGCGACCTGAGCTTCGAGGTCGCTAAGGGGGAGACGGTCGGGATCGTCGGCCCCAACGGCGTAGGCAAGAGTACCATCCTCAAGCTGATTGCCCGCATCCTCGAACCGACGAGCGGGACGATCACGACGCACGGGCGCATCGGGACCTTGCTGGAGCTTGGCGCAGGCTTCCACCCAGACCTGAGCGGACGGGAGAATATCTACCTCAACGGCGCGGTTATGGGGATGGATCGCCACGAGATCGAGCGGAAATTCCCGGCCATCGTCGAGTTCGCCGGACTGGGGCGGTTCATCGATATGCCGGTCAAGCACTACTCCTCCGGGATGTACGTGCGCCTCGGCTTTTCGGTCGCCATCCACGCCGATCCGGACATCCTCCTCATCGACGAGGTGCTGTCGGTCGGCGATGCCGAATTCCAGCGCCGTTGTCTGGAAAAGATCGACGAACTGCGCGAGAACGGCGTAACGATCCTCTTCGTCTCCCACGCCGCCGAAGCGGTACGCGCGGTCTGCTCACGGGCACTCTGGCTGGACGAGGGGAGGCTGGTCGCCGACGGCCCGGTGGATACCGTCGTGATGCAATACCTCGACGAGACGTGGCGACGCCAGGAGGGCCGCCCCACCGTCGCCCACAAGGGAGCGCACCGCTGGGGCAGCGGGCGGGCGCAGATCACGGCGGTACACCTCCTCGACGGGGCAGGCAAACCGCGTCAACAATTCCACACCGGCGAGCCGCTCACCGTGGAGATACACTATCGCGCAGCGGAGCGGATCGTGCATCCCGTCTTCGGCATCGCTATCCATCGCCGCGACGGCGTGCATATCGCCGGGCCGAATACACACTTCGACGCCTTCGAGATTCCTTTCATCGAGGGGGAAGGCGTGGTGCGCTTCACCGTTCCCGCCCTCCCCTTGCTCAAGGGACTGTACTTCGTCTCCGTGGCCGTCCACAACGAGGCCGATACGGAGATATTCGATTATCACAACCGTATGTACGCCTTCCGCGTCCTGGAATCGGCCAACGTGGGTTACGGGCTGATGAGGCTGAGTGGTCGATGGTCGCTGTCGGCGGATGTCGGCTCCCAGGCGGGTCGCTATGCTCCCTGAATCGTTTCGCGTCCTCTTCGTCAGCGGCATCGGCGGTGCCACGCGGCGCTATCGCTGCGTCCACCTGCAGGAGCAGTTGGCCCTCGAGGGCATCGAAAGCGCCTTGCGCGAGGCCAACGATGCCCGTCTGCTGACGGAGGCGATAGAGTATGATCTCTTCATTCTCCATCGGGTCCCCTTCACCCCTCTCATCGAGCACCTCGTGGAGATCGCCCACCTGCGCGGCAAGCCCGTCGTCTTCGAAACCGACGATCTCCTCTTCGACCCGGCGACGGTCGAGCACATCACCTTCATCGATGGCCTTTCCCCGCAGATGGCCTACCGATTCCGCACGAACCTGGCGCGGATGGCGGAGACCTTCCGGCGTGCCGACTGCCTGCTGACCACAACGACCTTCCTGGCCGAACAGGGGCGACGGTTCGGCAAGACGGCCTACGTACACCGCAACGGGCCGAGCGCGGCGATGTTCCACCTTGCCGAGGCGGCCCTGGCCGAGCGCAAGGCAGCCGTTCCGGAGAACGATGAGACCGTCGTCCTCGCTTACTTCAGCGGCACCGCATCGCACGAGCGGGATTTCCGCACCATCGTCGAGCCGCTGAGCCGTATCCTGCGCACCTATCCGCACGTCTGGCTGCACATCGGCGGCTACCTTGAACTCGACGAGGCACTGCGTCCCTTCTGGCCGCGCATTCGGCAGACCCCTTTCGTCAGTTGGAAGACGCTTCCCTCCATCATCGCCGGTACGGACATCAACTTGGTTCCCCTGGAGGCCGACAACCCCTTCTGCCAAGCCAAGAGCGAGATCAAGTTCCTCGAAGCGGCGCTGGTGGGCGTTCCGACCATCGCCACGCCGGTTGGGGCCTACGCTCACGTCATCGACAACGGCGTGAACGGTCTCCTCGCCGACACGCCGGAGGACTGGTTCAATGCGATGCAGCAACTCATCGAAGGGGCAGCGCTACGGCGCTCGATGGGAGAGGCGGCACGGCGCACTGTTTACGAATCCTACACACCGGCCAAGCAGGCCAAAGCGCTCATCGCGACGCTGGAGGCAATCACGACGCGCTTCGGCGGTTCCGCCATCGAGCCGACGGCCCTCGAAAGCCGTTTCATCACCAGCATCGAGCACTACGCCGCCTCGATGGAAGCGGAGCGGGAGGAGCGCGAACAGCAGATCGCCGAACTCCGCCACACCCTGCGCCAGTACGAAGCCCATATGGCGGCGATGAAGCGGCAGATCGACCGTGTGGAAAGCACCTTGCGGCAGATTCGAGCGGGCCGGGTGATGCGGTTGATGACCGGTTTGCAACGGCGGTGGCGCAGGCTGAGGGGACGAAGGAGCCATTCGGAACGACAGGAGACGTAGCCTACTTCGACAACGCCCGTGCCCGCAGCCGCAATCCCACCCACCGCAGGTAGCCGAGGCTCTCGCGAACCAGCCCTCGCACGCCCTCATCCCGCATCAGCCTGACAGCCCGCACCATCCGGTCCCAGAAGCTCTTCTGCTTCGTCCAGATCGGCAGTGGGCGTTCCCCCGTCAGACCGAACGAAGGATCAGCGTAGAACAACCCCAGTACCAAATGCCCCTTCACGGGACGGCCGTTGCGCGTCATCTCCGCACCGGCGACGACGGCCTTGGGGAAGTGCCAGAACGTTACCGCATCTCCGGCCACAGCATGCGGGGCCTCGATGGTGAGCGTGTACCTCTTGCCGCGAGAATCGGGAAGGGGCGCGAAGACGAAGGAGAGGTAACCGCGATTGGGCACCAGGCTGGCATTCAGGCGCACCACCGCCACCTCCTGCCCGCCTTCCCACAGGCGGAAGAGGAGATCGCGCGTGTTACGCCGATCGTAGGCATAGACGAGCAGATCAATGCGACAGAGGCCATTCTGCCGTGCGACGAAGCGCTGGCCAATCCGACGTCCACCCCGCACCTCCCCCACCGTCCGCACCGGCGCATCGTTCAGCAACAAGCCGCTTTCCACGCCCGCCAAGCGCCGCAATCCTCCCCTGAGCCGGGCCATTCCCCGCCGCCAGAGCCGTCGGCGCTCGGCGTGCAGGCCGTCCAGACGCCGCTGCTGATCGAGGGGCAGCTCATCGAAGGCGGGAAGCGGCGGGAGCTTCGCAAAGCGATGGGGCAAACGGGCATGCCGCAGGGGAGGCAGCTTCGCTTCGAGAATAGCTTCGACTTTCCGCGCCGATTTGACCCACGACCGCTCCTTGACCTGCCGATAAGCCTCCTCGACCAGCCGTCGGCGCAGCGGCTCATCCTCCAGCAGACGCAGCACGGCATCGGCGATAGCCTCCGGCGTCGGTTCGGCGAGGAGGGCGTTGACCTCGTGCTCCAGCACACCCATCACCGTCTCGCGGTCGAGATCGACCACGGCACACTTGCAGGCCATCATCTCCGGCGGAACGAGCGAGCAATTGGTCGGCGAAAGGACGATGCCGACCTCGCAACTCGAAAACAACTCGGCAAGCTCCTCCTCGGTGAGGATGCCCTCGTTGACGTAAGGGAAGGGGAGCGCGTAGGAGCGCAGTTCCGTTTCCGGCGTGCCGTAGAGGACGATCTCCACATCGGGACGGCGCTCGTGGATGATCGCCAGCGCCTCCGTCCCGATGGGGAAGAGCCGCCGCGGCGTCGAAGGGCGGGCGTAGAAGCAGATGCGCGGACGTTCGGGCTTCTCCACCGCCCGCGGGTAGTAGATGGTGTGATCAACGGCCAGATCGAAGTAGTCGGCGTCGGCTCCATACCACTCACGCAGCCGCTTGGTCAACCATCGCCCCAAGGTGATGGCGGGAAAGCCCATCTTGTAGGTCTGCTCCGCCCGCAGGTATTCCGTCCCCATCGGGAAGAAAAACGGCTCCCAATCCTGCACAAAGTAGAAAATCCTGGCCGAAGTTCGCGTTCGATCGACGAGATAGGCCGTTGACCAATGGGTGAGCATCACGACGTCCGCCTCCGCCATCGTCGGCGGCCCCCACTTGAAGAGGTGGGCTTCCAAGCGTCCGAAGTGGCGCTCCACGAAGGCCCGGATTTCCGGATCGCTCTTGTCCAACAGGTGCACACGCGGCACGACGTAGGCGTGGATCCGATGGCCAAAGCCGGCCAGCAGATTGATCATCCGCACGATGTCGCGATGCCCGCCCGATCCCGGCAACGGCTCGGGGAAGATCCAATTGAGGATCAGGGGAGCCTTCTCCGATGAGGCCGCCTCGCGTTCGCGGCGCTTCCCATCGCGGATACGCTCCAGCGTCTGCAGGAGCGTCGGGGCCAGGGCCTGCGGACTGTATCGCGCCAGCACGTCGGCCCGTGCCGCCGCGCCCATCCGGCGGCGCAGCCCCGCGTCGGCAACGAGCGCCTCCAGCTTATCCCGCCACGCGGCCACATCCTCGGCCAGGAAGCCCGTTTCGCCATCACGAATGGCGAACTCGAAGGCCGCCGTCCGGCTGGCGACCGTCGGCACGCCAACCACCGCTGCCTCCGTGTACTTGATCTCGCTCTTGGCCTCGCAGTAGGGATTGCCCAGCTCCAGCGGCGCAATGTTGATGTCGAAGCGGCGCTGCACCGCCAACCAGCGGGACCACGGCACCGCAGGCAGAGAGCGGATGCGTTCGGCAAAGGGACGCAGCACCTCCGGCAGGGGCGCAGGCGCTCCCCGGTGGAGATCACCAACGATCTGCAGTTCCACTTCAGGATGCGCCGCCATCACCGCCGCCAGTGCCTCGGCGGCTTCGGCAAAGTCGCGACGATGGGTTGCCGTCCCGCTGCCGTACCCGATGACGACGCGCCCATCCTCGGCACGAGGCTCGGCCAGCAGACGTTCGGCTTCGGCGATCATCCATCCGCTGAGGCCGTTACGATGGACGAAGGCCGCCTTGCCCAGCGCACGAACGCGGTCGGCCAGGTAAGCCGTGGAGGTCGTGACGGCATCGCTCGCCAGGATGGCGCGGCGATAGCGCCACACACCGGCGTAGTAGAGCACCGCCTCATCGTGCCCCATGGCGCGCACGGGATCGACGCGCTCGACGATGGCCGGTTCGAAGACGAGATCATCGACATCGAAGACGACAGGGATCCCCCGGCTGTGTGCAGCCTCGATCAGGCCATCGAGGACAGGGCCGTAAGCCACACGGTAAAGGTAGAGGAGATCGTGTTCGATCAGTTCATCGAGCAAGCGCCGGAAATCGGGGACGAAGTCCCGAACGGTGCACCGTGCGCCAGAGGCGGCCAGTTGCTCCTCTTTCTGCAGAACACGATATTCGAAGGTCGTGCCGGCACGGCAGCCACTGAGCAGATAGACGGACAAGGGCATCGTTGTCTCTTCACCTTGGTGGAATCTCCCATCGAGGATGGGCGGGGGGAATTATACCACGGCGATGAGAAATCCGAAAAAGTCCTCAGATAAACCGATGGTATAATCCAGGGGAAAGGACGAACGATGACCCGTCTGCTCCTCATTGCCAACGATGTCTTCGGTGAGCACATGGCCGGACCGGCGATCCGCTACTGGGAGATGGCCCGCGCGTTGCGCACGCGGTGCGAGGTCATCCTGGCCATTCCGCCCTTCGTCGCCGAAGCGAGCTATCCTCCGGCCCGCCCGTGGATCCGCCGCTGCACGGACGAAGCGCAGTTACGGGCCTTGGTCGCCTGGAGCGAGATCATCGTTACCCTGGGCATCGTGCCGAGGCTCTACCCCTTCATCACACGGGCGGGCAAGCCGCTGGTGATCGACCTCTACGATCCCGCCCTCCTGGAGGAGCTGGCACGCCATCCCCAATGGGCGACGCACCGGCGAGTGGGGTCATACGCGCGCCGCCTGGAAGCGATGTGGCATTCGCTGCGGGCGGGGGACTTCTTCCTCTGCGCGGAGGAGCGGCAGCGCGACTACTGGCTGGGGATGCTCTCGGCGGCAGGGCGGCTCAATCCCTACACCTACGACGACGATCCGAGCTTCCGACGCCTCATCGACCTGCTTCCCTTCGGCCTGCCCGCGGAACCGCCGCAGCATCGGCACCCCGTCCTCAAGGGACACCATCCCGCCATCGGCGCGGCGGACAAGGTCATCCTCTGGGGGGGCGGTCTGTGGCCCTGGTTCGACGCTCCGACGCTCGTGCGGGCGATGCCGCATATCCTGAAGGTGCGATCCGATGTCAGGCTCCTCTTCCTCGGCGTGCAACGTCCGGGCCATCGCGCTCCTTCCCCCACCGTCGAGGCCGTTATCGCGCTGAGCCGCCAGCTTGGGCTGGAGGAGCACGTCGTTTTCGGCGGCTGGGTTCCCTACGCCGAGCGGGAAAATTACCTCCTGGAGGCCGATGTGGGCGTGAGCCTCCACCTCGACAATGTGGAGACGCGGTTCGCCTTTCGGACGCGCCTGCTGGACTACCTCTGGGCCGGGCTGCCCATCGTAGCCACGATGGGCGATCCCCTCGGCGAGCGATTGGCCGATGCCGACCTGGCCATACCGGTAGCGCCGGGCGATGCCCGCGGCGTGGCGCAGGCCATCGTGCAGGCACTGGGAAGACCCCGTGAGGCCGTGCGGCGGAAGGCGGAGGCGCTCGCCCCCCGCTTCTACTGGGATCGAGTCGTGCAGCCGCTGGTGGATTTCTGCAACGCCCCGCATCTCGCAGCCGACAAGGGGAAACCGCCCTTCATCCTCACGCGGAGCAGTCGGCGGACACTGTGGGAGAAGGTGCGCTTCGCCTACCGCACCGGTGGGATCGAAGCGCTCATCGCCGAGCTACGCAACCGCCGCGCCTGACGGGACAGGGGCCTCCTTGACGGCCACGACAATGTCCTGGTAGCTCAGGAAGTTCTCCCGCCCGCACCACGAACCGTAGTGGATCGGTGGAGAAAGTCGCAATCCAGCCGCGGAAAGCAGAGCGAAGACCGCCTCCTCCTCGTAGGCCACGGCGGCTTCCGGATCGCGTGTGCTGAGCGTCAGACAGCCTTCGACCTCGTAGCGGAACGGCAAGGTACTGCGCCCGGCACGGATGAGCGCCTTCGATTCCTCGTTGAGGACGAAGAAGGTCGCCATACACCGCCCGCCGACCTTCAGCACACGGGCTATCTCGTCGAGATAGTGCGCCACATCTCCGGGCAGCATATGCGTGAAGACGGAGGTCAGGAAGACGAAGTCGAAGAAGTCATCCTCGTAGGGGAAGCGGAAATCCCGAGGCCGAACGGTTCCCCGCGGATTGTAATGCCTGTTGTAGATGTCCACGTGCCGGAAGTGAAAGTGGCCAAACTGCGGCGTGATGTGCGTCCGGCACCAGCGGATCTCCCGCGCGATGATGTCGAATCCCCAGTAGCCCCCCTTGGGCGAAAGGTACTCCGTGAGAGGAATGGCCATGCGCCCCACACCGCAGCCGACATCCAGGACGCGGTCGTCCGGGCGCAAGCCCCCCAGTTCGATGAAGTAGCCCATAAACTCGCGACCGACCTTCTCGAAACCGCCGCCTCCGACCATCCCCGTCATCGATTTCGGCGGGACGAGGCTGTCTGCGCCCGCCGTGAGGTGATAGAGGAGATCGCTCGGCAGGTAGTAGAGCCGACGCAGCAACAGCCTCAAGGAACTCGGAAGCGTGCTCAGCAGACGTTCGATCATCTCTCCTCCTTCTCCGACCTCGTCGGCGAACCCGACCGCGGGACGAGGGAACGGAGCTTGGCTTTCAGGATTGAGCGCAGCGGCGGCTCTCCCAGCTCATCGATGAGCATCGCATCGAGCGCGGCATCATCCACGACCCGCGCGGCCAGGATGGCCCGTCGCTGCCGCAGCAGGTAAGGCAGGGAGATCGCCCAGGCGACGATACCGGCAAGCGCAGCCAGCGGGCGCTTGTACACCAGGAAGAAGTACAACTGCCCGTAGAGCAAAGTGCGGCGGTGCCGCCAGAGGAGCGAAAGGGGGATATTCTTGGTCAAGAGTGCCAGGCGATTCCGCATCATCAGGTAAACGTAACGCGAACGGGCAATCCCCGCCCCGTGGCCGTGGTGCAACACCTCCGCCCGCGGTTCGTACAGACAGCGATAGCCCCGCAGCCTGGCCCGCAGCCCCACATCGATGTCCTCCAGATAGCTGATGAACCACGCATCGAAGCCACCGATCTCCTCGAAGAGCGAGCGCCGATAGAGCGCGGCTCCGGCGCACGCCGAAAAGACCTCCATCGGCTCCGCGAAGCCCGCGGCATCATCCCCCTGTCCACGTTTGCGGGCTGAACCGTACCAGCTCAGCGTATCCCCGGCGGCATCGATACGCCGGGGGTCCTCCAGATTGAGCATCCGGGAAGCGATACAGGCGACACCATCGTCGCGTTCGATCGCCCGGACGAGATGCCAAAGCCATTCCGGGCGTGGCCGCGTATCGACGTTGAGGAGGGCGACGTAGGGCCCCTCTGCCGCGGCAATTCCGGCGTTGACGGCAGCAGCGAAGCCGCGGTTGCGGGGAAAAGCGATGATCTCGACCTCCGGGTAGTGCTCGCGGACGAAAGCCACCGACCCGTCGCTCGAACCGTTGTCCACGAGGATGGTGCGGAACGCCTTGTACCGTTGTTCGCGCAATCCCCCCAAGCAGCCGTCGAGCCATCGGCGCGTGTTCCAATTGGGGATGATGACCGTCGTCTCCGCCATAACCGCCTACCGCCAAGCGCCCGCCGCACCCATCAGTGCCCGCGCAAGACGAGCGGCAGGCAGACGGGCTGTACGATTCGGCATCATCCTGCACCTCCCGATCTCAAGCCAAGCGAAGGACGCTCCGATAGACCGCCCGAAACGAGGCGAGCATCGCCTCCTGCGAAAAGGCCGGGCGAGCGGACTCCAGGGCCGCGCGGCTGTAGCGAGCATAGTCGCTCTGCAGCCTTTCCACTGCCTCCAGGATGGCCTCCGCCGAAAGCTGCTCGACGACGACGCCACATCCGAGCCGCTCCACCGTCATCGCCATCGGAATCGCCCGGCTGACGAGCACCGGCTTGCCCGCGGCCAGCGCTTCCATCAGCGAATGCGGATAGGCTTTGACGATCGTCGGCGTGGCGGCCAAGACGATGGCCGCGTGCATCTCTCCCAGCAGCGCATCGACATCCACCAGGCGATCCAGCACGCTTACCTGTGAGGCCACGCCCATCGCCTCCACCCGGCGGGCCATCTCCTCCGCCAGAATGCCGCGCCAGAGGAAGGTCAGCCGCAGCCGCGGCTCCCGTCGGGCCGCCTCCAGCAGGGCGAGGACCCCCTTGCTGCGGAACTGCTCTCGGCTCCAGGGAGCCGAACCGACCAACAGGTGGAAGGTCGTCCCCAGCGGCTTCGGCCTCGGCGTGAACCGTGCCGTCTCGATCCCCGGCCTGACGAGGAAGAGCCGCTCCACCCCCATCTCACGCAGCCGACGCCAGCTTGCCTCGTCGGCCACCGTGATCGCCGCCATATGCGAGAAGTAGCCGCGCCGCAAGCGGTCCACGCCGCCGGTCAGCGAGTAGATGACCGGACGACGGAGCAAGCGCAGGTAAGGGAAGGGAAAAGGATCGGGATTGTAGAAGTGATGCATCACCCCCGCCCGCTCGCGCCGCCAGAGCATCGGCAGCCTGTGGAAACCGAAGAGCAACCGCGGTATGCGGAGCGGCAGGGCGGCGTTTGGATTGACGTAGACGACCTCCCCCGCGATCAGGCGACGCAGCGCCGCAACTTCCTGCGAGATCGCCTCCCAAGCAGCGTAACGCGGCGGCAGGAAGGGCAGGTGGTAGAGGACGTAGCCGTCCATCATCGTCTACACCGACCGCACCGCGTCCAGCAGACGGCGGTTCTGCCCGCCGAAACGCCCTCGCAGCCCATCGACAAGCCCCATCCAGACCGCCCTGGCCGCGGCGCGCTGTCCGCGCATCCGCAGCTTCAACCACAGCGCCATGCCGTAAGCCGTCCAGGCCGGGACGAGGAGAAAACGCCCTCGCGGGTAGAAGTTGCGGACGAAGAGATAGCGGTTGCGGATGATGTAGTACACGTAGAGGGTTTGACGCAACGCAGATGGACGCGCCTCCAGCGTGTGATAGGCGCGCGCACGCCGATCGATGACGCTGCGATAGCCCACACGGGACGCCCGCATACAGAGATCGGCAACCTCCATCGAGAAAAAGTAGCGCTCGTCCAGCAGGCCGACGGTGCGGAAGACCTCCGCCCGCGCCAGCAAGACCGTTCCCGGCACGTATTCGACGGTGCAGACCGCCTCCTCGCAGGGAGGAGCCTCCAGGTGCGAAAGGTGATGCAATACCGGATTACGCCCCCCGGCGGCCAGGAGCCGCTCGCCTCGTCCGTCGAGGAGCAGCGGCCCGACGAAACCGATCCGCGCATCCTCCCGCAACGTGGCCAGCAAGCGCAGCACATCGGACTCGGCGACGGAGGCATCGTTGTTGAGGAGCATCACGGGATGATCACCTTCCGCCAAGGCCGCCCTGATCCCGCGATTGTTGCCGCCTGCAAAGCCCAGATTGGCCTCGTTGCAGATGAGGTGCAGATCGGGAAAGTGCTTCCGGATGCGCTCGACACTGTCATCGGTCGAGGCGTTGTCCACAATCCACAGCGTGGGATGCAGGTGCTGCCATCGCACGATCTCACGCACGCAGCGAATCGTATCATCCGCGGCGTTCCAGTTCAGGATAACGATGGCCAGATCATCTGGCGGGGGCTGAGTCCTCATAGTTGACTGGGCCACGTTCTAACATAGGATAGCCAATAGTCAAAAGAGCGGAGAGGGAGACCGATGCGCATCCTCCATATCGCCCACCAGTACCTCCCGGAAAAAGTCGGGGGGGTGGAACTCTACACCCGCTGGGTAACGCAATCGCTGAGCCGACGAGGCCATCAAGTCGCCGTCTTTTACCGCCGCAGTGCGCCGGGGAGCGGTCTGGCCGCCCGTACTGACGAAGCCGATGTGCGCATCTGGGCCGTCTGGGACGGCCCCCTCACGCCCGTCGGTCGCTTTCTGGCAACCTGGCGTGCTCCACTCGTGCACCGCCATTTCGAGCACGTGCTGGACGCCTTCGCCCCCGACCTCATCCACGTCGAGCACCTGATGGGGCTACCCGCTGCGCTGATCCACTTCGTCCGGCAGCGCGGCATTCCCTACGTCATTACACTATG
>Ga0256831_1001316_pt1 | contig 13119 bp, 16 predicted proteins | sample 132544metaG_FD_189087 | JGI IMG/M metagenome (GOLD analysis project Ga0256831, IMG submission 189087) | Hydrothermal vent microbial communities from Lau Basin, Pacific Ocean - 132-544 | ecosystem: Environmental > Aquatic > Marine > Hydrothermal vents | place: Pacific Ocean: Lau Basin | collected... | reverse complement strand
TAAAGCCCTTACAAAAGAACGTCCCGTCCGGAAGACTGCGTCGCTTCGCTATGCCCGTTATCAGCCAATGACATTATTGAGGCCGCAGGTAAGGTTGCAGCTTCCACGACGGATTGTACAATGCATCAAGCTTATGGCTGAGCTCATAAATGAATGCGAATGGAAGCGTGACGTTACAGGGTCTTGCGAGAAAAATGGTTCGCCACGTCGAACTTGCTTGACAAAGCCTTCTCATGGAAGCGAAGCGGAGCGAAGACTCCGAGGAGTAGTGTCACGGGGCGGTTCTCAACTATACAGGTAGTATGTTGTGAGTCGCTCCGGGACACACGACGCAGTAGATCGAAGTTTTTACAACGCCATCACTTTTTTGTTTTTCTCCGGGAGAATGGGCAAGCTTTTCTTGACGCTACCCCTCTCCTGTGCTACATAGAAACCGCTTTCAAGAAACAATGGGCCGTTAGCTCAGCTGGCAGAGCAGTTGACTCTTAATCAATTGGTCGTAGGTTCGAATCCTACACGGCCCACCAGCAAAATCAAGGAGTTACGAATTTACCGTAACTCCTTTTTTCGTTAAAGGTACCCGTATAGGTACCCACCTGTGCTTTTTCCTGCTTTTTTGTCCAATATTTTTTCCCGTTTTTCATTGCCGCACACATTGTGCTGTCAACGGCACCCATCATCAATATAGGTAAAAATACCCATAGGCATACCGGTATGTTTACGCATTGACGAACATCATGTTCCGCGCTAACAAATATTTTTAATATCAAACCTGAAAAACTCTATCAACGGAATGAGATCATGGTTATTTGAATCCCGCCTATTCTTTTCCGCTTGTCCATTTTCTCATCACTGCCTCAGATTTGCAGGGAGTGAGTTTTTGTAACCCGTTAGTTTACGGAAGAAAAAATGAAAAAACTTATTATACCGGGATTATGGATCATCATCGTTGTATTCTCCCAAAACACATGGGCATGTACCTCTGATTTCGGCTGTGGGGTTGGGTACACCTGCGTGAAGGAGCCATTAAAAACCGATGGAATATGCATGAAAACCGTCGATGAATACGGCACCCGTGAGTATAACCTGCCCAATGTGGACAGTATTGGCCCAAACATGGATTTAGACGGTCAATGTGATTATGATACTGATTGTCCTATAGGTTTCAAATGTGCCCGAAAATTAAAAGTATGCGTAAAGCGGTAAATTATCTGTTCTGACCGCCGATTTTTTTTTTGCTCACAAGGGCGGATACGATTACAGAAAGTTTTATTTTTTTCTTTTCAGATCACTGCTATCACTCATTAAAGAAACATTCTCAAGCAGAATAAAAATTATGAAGCTGAAGATTACCTCGACTCTATTATTCATGCTGACATTTGTGGGGTGCGCGCAAAGTGAATATCACTGGAGAGCAAAAAACAAAACCAATGACATGTTCCACCGTGACTCCGCTCAATGCAAACTGATGGCGAGAAATGCGGCCAATAACATTACCACTCCCAACAATCAATCGTTTACCGCCACAACCTATAACTATGGAGGAGTACAGGATACTCGTGTTGACCCTGATTATATGCAAGATGCTGTCTCTAATGTAATAACAGGGTTGCAGCAATCAGTTGAGGAGTCAAAGGTGTACGAACTTTGCATGGAGAGTAAGGGGTATTATAATGGTAATAAGCCTTTTGAGAGAAATTTCACATCCATAAACCATACCGGATACAATGAATCAAAAATAGGAATGCCATGTTCTACACAAGATGGTTGTGGTGACATTAATTTATTATGCAGCCCATATCGACAAATATGTATAAAAGTAGAGCAATTAGAAGGTGAAATCAAACGATTTTCAAAAACAAATAATCTCCCAAAAAATAATCGATATGAATTATCAAAAAAATATTATTACGGTAGAAGTGTTCCACAAAGCTATGCTAAGGCCGCAGAGTTGTTAAAAGAAGCGGCTGAACAAGGGTATGCTAAAGCTCAGTATGAATTAGGATATAGATACGACAATGGTATAGGAGGACCAGAAAACTATACAAAAGCAGTTAAATGGTATAAAAAAGCAGCTGAACAAGGTTACGCCAGAGCACAAGATGCTTTAAATCGGATAAAACGAAAAAAAATAAAAAAAATTGCACACCATGGTTGTGCTGTTTTTGAAATGTACGACCAAGAACTCTCGAAGTGTATTCCCCAAAGTACATGGATTGACAAATACAGGAACACTCCAGGAGCAAAAGAAGTGTTAGAAAGAGAGGAACAAATTCGTTAATGATTATTGAAGGTTGCCAACCGTAACCAGCGGTTTACTTTCAAGCCAAAATCAACGGGATTTTTTTCCACCCTTGAGTAAACGAGGCATGGCATAATCCTCAATAAACATCTCAAGACGGAAGTATTCATCCTGCAGGCGTTCAAATTTCTTCCGGTGCATGTATCTCGGCCTTTTGAAGCCGTCACCAATGAGCGCACGAAGTTTGGTCACCTTTCTTGCAAGGCGGCCAGCGTACCCCTCCTGCTGGCATGGATAACAAAGGTCATAGCAATGCCTGCAGAGAAAATATTTTCCCCCACTATAAAGAATGGCAACGCGTTTCTTGCATCCTGGGCAAACAAACCAGGGGCGCATGCCGTAGTTGCATCGTGTCCAGCTAAAGGAAATAACCTCCGTGACTGGTTCTCCCCTGTAACAATACTTAAGGATCACGCTGTTTTTCTCCATTTGGTAGTCAATGGCCCCCGTCTCGTGCCCATTTGTTGACCACCTCACCGTTCCCCGGCTCCCTGGCCGCGCTTGCTTGCGCAACCATCGAATATCAAGCTTGAGATAAGTCTCTGTGTTTGGTTTGCTCATATTTTATCCTAAATCATAAGGGAATTTCATCGTTTTCCGGCCTTTACAAGTTCTCCGTGCTGCCCCGGCTGGCAATTAACACAAAAGTAACCGCCCTTGATGCCATGGATAAAATCCCGGCCATGGCACAGGGGACAAGGCTTTAAAAAAGGTTCGACCTGAGATTCATTACAAACAAACTGAATCAACGGTTTTTTTTCAGGGCAATCCCCTTGTTTCCCCTCATCTGGGGATGAAATACCTATTTGTTTGAGCAGGTTTGTCGCCAGTGTTGCCAGTGTTGCCAAGCCATTGCCATGAATTTCATTTTTCATTTTTCCTCTCCCCCCCCGGCAACATTGGCTTTTTTGGCGACAGTTTTTTTCAACCACAATGGATTGACAAGATAAGCTGTTTTTTTCTGATTGACTGCCCGAACGTAATTGAACTCTTCCAGAATTTTCAAAACCTTCTTAACATCTTCACTTTTCAGCCTTGGGCGTGGGCCTGAATTGCAAATATCTCTAACCGTTATCTCCTGAAAATCCTTGTCCCTGACCCATTTCACAATACGCCGGGCCGTATCCATACCTTTGTCCTCACCAGCCAAGCGCTGGACGCTGACGGCCTGCTGCAAGTGGTATGTTCCAAATGCCTGGGCCTTTGCCCATGTTTCTAAACTAATGATGCTATCTGGCATCCGGAGATAATCAGGATTCTCCGCCAGGTGGATAACAAGCGCAAGTTTTGCCGTTTGTGTTACCGCCTTGCTGGCAATATCACGCACGTCCTCCAGTTCTTCTCCCTCAGCCATCATTGCTTCGATGGAATTATGAAATTTCCGTCTTTCCTCTGCCGCTTCTTCAGACAGACTGGCCTTATGACACGAATCGCCACGCCTCGGGGAAGGTATTTTCAAAAGAGAAAACAGAAGATGGTTATATGCTTCCATACGATGAAAATTCAATCCGGGTTCCCCGGCCTTTTCAAACCGGGAACCAACAAGAGAGGGGAGACAAACCGGCCAGATTCTTGCCAAGGCTCCAGACTCCCTTAACGATGCATTATTTGCCGCAGCCATGTATTTATCCGGCTGCACCATAATACAGACATTCAAACAGGGTTTATAAATGACCTTTTCTTCCGGGCCGTTAACTCCGCCGACTCGGTCGCGAGTAATGGTATCCCCGGTGATGCCTGCAAGATAAATAGCCTCTCCTGTCCGGCCATCCCCGGAATATTTCCCCATGATTGCATCAATGGCTGGTCTGCCCTCGCCAGTCAACACCGCATAAGCTCCATTCCTGTCATACATTTTCTGAAAAAGTCGCTCTTCAGATGTATCAGTTGTATAGAGGGTGGGAGCTGGCGGTTCTTTTTGTCGTCGCGCTTCCTGATTTTTCATTTCCCTGATGATAGATTCCTGGTCATCAGGATTTTTTTTCGCTTTACTTTTTAATGCTGTCAACGCTGCATCTACAGCCGTATTCACGGCTTTTGCTTCCCGTCTTTTGTCCTCATATTCCTCCTGCTGATCCTCAGCCCATTGTTTAAGAGGCCAAGCCATTCTTGAAAATACAGGGCTTTTTCTCTCACCACTGGACGCAATCAGGGCAAAAAAGATTGCCGGGTGATGTTCAAGCCCTGGCCTTTCAACCACGACAGCCTTTTTCTCGATTGCCGTGGCAATACACGCAAGGGCGACAACAGCCGGAGAGACTGCCGGAACCTTGGTAAAGCGGGCTACCTCTGCCGAAGCCTCTTGTATCGATTTCGGCAATAAAGACAGGGGATACACCTGCCCCGTTTCAACACCCATTCTTTGGGGCAGGGGTATCGGTTGCGGCCAGGAATCGCCCCTACCTCCTCCCAGCTCACTTGCCGCCTTCTTAAAGTCACCGTTATGCTTATAGGCAGTGTACAATGCAAAGGCAGAATAGCTGTGTCCAGCCTCAAGCGGATGTGCATTCGTCGACCATACATAAAAATTTCCCGTTGCCTCAAGAACCACTCCGGAAATGCCTTGCTGTTTTCCCGGTCGGGTATACCCCATTCCAACTGTCGTTTTTCTGTCACGTCTCCAGCCGTATCGTTCCAAGAGTTCCTCAATACTATTATTCTGGTTGAAAATATCTCCGGGCCGCGAATCAAAATCATTCGATTTAAACGGTTCACTCTGGATGGTTCTCCGATCAAACATGCCCGCAATGACATGAATCGTCCGGACTTCTTCAGCAGACAAAACCGGACAATCTTTCAGACTGTTTTGTATAATTTCATATCCTTTTGAAGGACTATGCAAAAAATATCCACCCTCCCCTCGTGTTTCGATCCTGACCTTATTCTCCTTCGTCATTGCCAACTTTTGATTCCCGCCGACAGGTTTTTCGCATCGATAGATGATGTGGTATCCATGGGGAGTTTTTCGTTGACAAAGTTTGTTCGCCAGGCCTGGAAGACGCTCTTCAAGTGCTTGAAGAAAGGGCTCGCATACTTTCGGATCATCAACATCAAGGCATTCGAGATTTCCTGATACACGACCCGCGACAATAGCAAGACTGCATCCGGGCGTGAAGACGTTATTGACTTCATCCCTGTCCATCAAGGCGTGTTGAAACTGCTTCCAACGTATTGCAGGCGTTTTATCGGGATTGGCAGGAAACACGGAAAAGTCATGCTTAAGGAGAGAATAAGCAGTAGTTTTTATTATATCCTTACCTTGACGAACTTTTCCCGCCGCGGTATCATGCCGTTGAAATAAGTTTGTTGTTTGCCGCCGTTCCCCTTGGCCGGGGCGGCGGTTTTCTTTTTGCATCATTTTTCCTCACCCCCCAAGTTAACACGCTCACGATCAGCGAGAAATTTATCAATTTCAGATTCGTACCACCCGACTCCGCGCATTCCTATACGGACTCGTTGTGGGAATAGTCCGGCACGCTCCAACCGCCACACAGTTGACCTGCTGACACCCGTGCGTTTTTTGACTTCAGGAAAACGTAAAATTGCTTTTTTCATTGTGTCACCTTGGTTCTTAAGAATAAGTAGTTGTTCCTTACTGTCTAAACGGTAACACATTGAAATAAAAAGAAAATTGCACGCAAAAAGAAAAAAATTACACCCTTCCTTGAGTGTAATTTAAAGATGTGAAATATTGGGATGTTAGAAAAAGAGGAAAAAAGCTGGAGTGTAGTTTATTTGCTTCGGAGTGTAGTTTAATTTATCTTTTTTTTCGGTCTTCTGCCCGGATTACGATTGGGACAAAGTTCCTTCATCCACTTCCTTAAAGTTCTTTCGGAATAGATTTTCTTCTCACAAGCATGAATAATTTCGCTTCTTTTACTCATGTCTACAATAGTCAAATCCGGTTCTTTACTCCAAATTTTTTCAGCAATGTCTTGGACGGCTTTCCTGTGCCTTTGGCAGGGCAAGAGTTTTTTCGGCTCTATTTGGCCATTACCTGACGAACCGGCATCTATTTTCGCGTTGATTTTTTCAAGTTTGCGGTCTATCTCTTCAAGTTTTTCTTCCTGTATCTTCTTTTCACTTGGTTTATCTGCATTCAGTCCGGTCCAGGTGAGTTTTTGCTCTTCCAGTTCCTTCTTTTCCATAAGCAAGTCCCATAACTCTTCATCTACGGAGCCATACGGGTCACTGTTAAGCGAATAAAACTCAGTAGAGGCATCTTGCCCATGAAACCAGATGGTTTTATCCTTCACATCAGGCGCGGGAAGGGGGAGGTCTTGCATAAAAAGAAAATGAGCCAAATCAAGCCGTCTTACCTCGATTTCCGGCAATTCAATTTCCTCTAAAAATGTTCGAGGGGTAATGTTGTCAAGATCAAATCTGACTGGTTGTTCTTTTCCGCAGTAGTAAAAAGGAAGTTCTTCATACCCAAGCCAGATACGGACAAGGTGATTGTGGCAGAACAAGGTGTTCACCGGGCCGGGAAAATTTTTCGTGGTCAATCCATGGCGGGCAAGAGTTTTGTTCAGGAGTTCTTCACAGCCAGTTCCATATTCCCTGTCCTTGGCCAAGCCAAGACATAAATCATCAAAGGAAATTCTTCTATCCTGCATAGCAATCACCTTCATTGCCTCCTGAAAAAAACAGGCACGGCAGGCCGTCAGGTTTACGGCTTTTCGGGAGCTACCCTATCCGGGCCTGAATCGTTAGCGTTTTCTCAACTCCTGCAGGGCGGCCTTGACCTTCTGCAAGGCTTCATCTGAAACCTGGTCGGCATGTTCAAGTTTGGAGATATAGGATTGGGTAACCTTCATGTGCCGGGCAAGGTCAACCTGCTTGACCTGCGCTTTCATCCGGGCAAGGGCAACGGGATTGTCGACATAATCAGCAGGATCAAAATCAACGTAATCATCTTCCTGTTCCGCCCATGCCTCCAGTCCGGCCAGTTCATCTTCAATTTGTTCTTTCAGGGCATCAAACACCTGGACAGGAAGTAGTACATACTCGGTGTTGCCTTGAATATTTTTAATGGTCTGCAGATTCATTTGTAGGCGTCTCCCCGTGGCTTTATTTTTTCAATCTGAATTATCCGCAAGGTATCCCGGCGATCAAATATTATGCGCCAGCCGCCGATACGCATCCGCCAAAGATGGGAACCTTTGAGCTGCTTTGTATCCAATGCGGTATCATCGGGGTTTACTCCGAGACACATAATGGCATCGACAATACGCAAACGATCCCTTCTTCCAAGATTCTTCAGCTTGCGCCTTGCCTGCCGTTTGACCTTAACCGTATAACTCATATTATATTACCTATTGTCTTGTTGCGCAAGAAGGTTCAGGATTAACGCAGATTGACCACTTTTCCCTGCCGCTCGGTAAGAATTTCCTCCAGCCGCAAGGCCCATTTTTCAAGAGCAACACGTTTTTCGCCGTCATAACTGTGCCGGTCATACACATGGGTAATTCCCTTTTCAGCGTGATTAAGCACCTTGGAAACAACCAGCCGGGAAATTCCCATGCCTGTCATGTGGCTGGCGGCAGTCCTGCGCAGGTCGTGCATGGTTACATCATCAAGACCTGAATGGTCGCGTACCTTGTTAAATGATTTTTGGAACCATTTCACATGGCCGGTACTCTTCTTCCTGGAGGGAAAAACATATATACCGTCGGCAGTAACTTTTTTCTGTTCCTGAATAATGCGTAATGCCATTGAGGACAAGGGCACACGATGCGCCATCTTGTTCTTTGCTATTTCGGCGGGAATTGTCCACCACCCGGTTTCAAAATCAATATCCTGCCAGCGCATGGAACATACTTCTATGCCGCGTTGCGCTGTAATGAGACGTAACTTTTGAATGTTCGCCATCATGGGGGTAAGGGCTTCATCGAATGCCGCCCATAATCTTTTGATTTCCTCGGTGTTTAATACCCTGTCCCGTTGTTTTTCTTTGCCGGGAGCTTTGATTCGGGTGCATGGATTAAACTCCACAAGATCACGCTCTATTCCAAAATTGTATATTTTACGAACCAATGCCAGGGTACGATTAGCAGAAATCGGCGAGCCTCGATCAACAATTTTGTCCAACAGGGCAATAACATCCCTTCGCCTGAGTTTATGCGCCTTGGCATTACCCCATGCCGGAATAAGGTCATGTTCAATTTTTCGCTTATCTTCCTTAAAAGATCGTTTATGGATGGCATGTTTTTCAAGGTAAACATCGCAAAGCTGTTTAAAGGTGGGCGCCTTGAGAAGTTCCTGTTTTTTGGAACCGGGGTCTTTTCCCCGCTCAGCTTCAATAATTACCTCCCGCGCCTTCTTTCTGGCATCCGCCAGGGATAAAGCCGGAAACTTGCCAATCGTAATCCGTCTTTTTTTTCGGCTGCCTTTGACACGGTATAAAACAGAAAAGGATTTGACACCTGATTTACCGATTCGCAAACATAAACCGGGTTGCTTGGTGTCAAAATAATCAACTTGCCTGTTCTCGGTTGCTTGTAACTTTTTCAGCCACAAAGCACTCATGGTTACAGATGGCATTTTTTCTCCTTACTTTGCAAAGGTACCCAAAAGGTACCCGCATAGGTACCCACTTGATCTTAATTTCCCATGAAACATACTGAACAGCTACAAACAGTATATATCACGTAAAATCAAAAAGTAAAGGTGAAAAGAATATATTTCAGAACTGTTCAAAGGTACCCAGAAAAGGGCATTCATAGTTGACTCTTAATCAATTGGTCCGGGGTTCGAATCCCCGACGGCCCACCAGGTAATATCAAGCACTTCGCCGGATACAGGTTAAGTGCTTTTTTATTGCCTGCCTGTTTCTGGTACACCACCTGGTACACCATCCGTATTTTTTCCTCTTTTCAGGTTATCCTTTCTCGGCTCTTTGGAATCGTTACCGCTTTCGCAACTCCTGCAGGGCGGCTTTGACCTTCTGCCAGGCTTCATCTGAAACCTGGTCGGCATGTTCAAGTTTGGAGACATAGGACGGGGTAACCTTCATGTACCGGGCAAGGTCTATCTGTTTTACCTGCGCCTTCATTCGGGCAAGGGCAACGGGATTGTCGACATAATCAGCGGGATCAAAATCAACATAATCCTCTTCCAGTTCCGCTCTTGCCTCCAGCCCGGCCGGTTGGTCGTCAATTTGAATATTGGACATAACTCTCATATTATTCATACCAGCAGCGCCTCCGGGTGGCGATCAGCTACCCGGAGTAATGGTTGGACCGGTCCCTTTGGTGTCCGTCGCCCCTATTCCCACTCATGAAGAGTACGGACGCTTACACCGAGCAACCTGGCAAAGGCGGACTGGCTTAATCCGGTTTTGGCACAAATTGTTTTCACGTCAAACGGCAGGTAAACGGTTGTCCGTGCGCCTTGGCCTTGCTTAATAGCCTCAATGCCTGCCAGCAGTTCCTGACCAATATCTCTTCTCATCGCTTGTTCCGGTCTTTGTGTTACAAAGCATTAATCCACTAACTGTTCGGGGGAAATTCCCATGGCTGCTGCTAATTTTTCAACCGTACCGCTACGAAGATTATTACTCTTTTCCATCTGAGATATTGCGGACTGGCTGATACCTGTCAGGTTAGCTAATTTTTCCTGACTCAGACCCAAATGTTTCCGCCATGCTTTTACAAGATTCCAGCCATTTTCAATCATCAGCCCGACAACAGCGTGGGGGATGGTCGATTCATCTTCTCCCTGCTCTTTTTTCTCAATAAGATTCAGAAAATCCGGATACGGGATAACAGCAAATGCGGGCTTGCCGTTTTGCCGTATGATCTGGACATTATCTGTATGTACGTTCATTTCTCTTCCTGACCTCCTCAATGGTGATTATTTCCAGAAATTCAGTAAATATCACCCTCCACCTGCCAACTCGTAGCCGGTATCTGTCGGTAGTTTTTATCTTTTTTACATTGTCACAATCCGGGAATGTTGCAAGGGCGGAGACTGCTGTATAAACTGCGCGCTGGTCCTCTTTGTTTTTTATTTTCCTGAGCTGTCGCAATGCCTTAAAACCCTCGGCATCCGCAACAGCTCATTTCGAGGCTGTACCAGCACTTCAGGGAGTGCGATCACCCCCTACGGCCTACAGAATACCCTGTGTACGCTTCACCTGTCTTGTTCGTCCACTACGGCTCTTAAAGGACTCCGCCACAGGCGCAACACTCGGTGCGGGTGGGCGGCTAACCCTTACCCTCTGGGGACTTGCACCCCAACAGATATGCCGAGCTTTACTCGGCGCGATAACGTTTGAGTTCGAGGGCAAGCGGGATTAACAGCACTGAACTTTGAATAAATTGAAACGTTGCCAAAAAGATTGAACTTCGAAAAACCGCCGTGCCAGCTTGCCCCCCAGCGCTTTGTTGTGCAATTTTTTTTATGATATTCCAGTGCGTTAAGGCGCAAAAAGCTCTTGCAGCAAATGAAGTGTTTTTGCCTGAGCACTTTTGCTGATTATTCCTAATTTCTTTACCAGTCTTCGCTTGTCAACAGTGCGGATTTGATCAAGAACAATCTGTCCCTTTTTTCCTTGAAATGAACAGGCAATTCTTGTTGGATAATTTCTCCCTTTCGTTGTCATCGGAGCCACGATAACAGTTGATATATGATGATTCATTTCATTTGGTGAAATGATAAGGCATGGTCTGGTTTTTTGTATTTCATGTCCAACTGTTGGATCAAGGTTGATGAGAAATACTTCGAAACGATTTATTACCATTCCCATTCTTCCTTTTCCCACCGACTTTCTGGAAACTCTATCAACCTGTCATCTTTATTCTTTGCCATTGCCTTGAAAGCTTTTTCCCAGTTTTTTCTGTACTGGGTGGTTGGCCTAATGACAAGTTCATTGTCATGTACCTCAAGGTCGACTTCTCCACTGAGGCCGCACTGTTTTAGAATGGGTTTTGGGATTCTGAGTCCCTGGGAATTACCAATTTGGATTATAGAAGCTTTCATGATTGCCACCTGCTGGTTATTTTTATAAATACATTGTAATTACATTGGCAGCCAATGTCAATTTTGTTTTTCAGACGCACCACTTCCAGGCATCCCGTATATTGTTCATGCCGGCAGGGATTCCGGGTGACGGGCTGCTACCCAGAGTTATGGTGTTCACATCTGTCGACAGATTGACGGTCACCCGTTTTCCTTTGCCATTTTTTGACAGCTTCAATACTTTCAAGCAATTCCCGGCCAATATCTCTTTTCATTGTTCCATTGCCTCCCTGATTTTTTCCAGTTGTCACGATGATCACAAATTGCACAGGATCTTCTGAGCTGTTTTGTGTCAGAAGTATTACTGTTTCCTTGCTCTGCCATTCAACAGCAGTCCATTTTCCGGAATACGTTTCCATTTCAATGCAACCGGGAACGGGTGTACGTTCCATATTTTGCTGCTGTATTCGGTAATGGAACGGTCCGAAGAAAATTTCCCTATTCGGGCCACATTGAAAATTGACATCCTGGTCCAGCGTTCCCTATCCGCAAACACATCACTTACCCGCTGCTGGCAGTCGATATAGTCCTGATAATCTGCACACAGCATATACCGGTCATCATGGAGCAGGGAATCGACAACCGGCCTGAACAACTCCCGATCACCATGGGAAAAATGACCGGAACCAATACGGTCTATAGCCTCTTTTAACTCATCATTATTCCTGTAGAACTCCATTGGATCATATCCCGCCTCCTGGGTGGCCATGACCTTTTCCACGGTCTGTCCGAACAGAAAAAAATTATCCGCGCCCACCTCTTCCCGTATTTCTACATTGGCCCCGTCCAGGGTGCCGATGGTCAGGGCGCCGTTCATGGAAAATTTCATATTACCGGTGCCCGAGGCCTCCATGCCGGCCAGGGAAATCTGCTCGGAAAGGTCGGCCATCGGATAGACGACATGCCCTATCTTAACGTTATAATTTGGGATAAAAAACACCTTGATCCGGTCCCGCACATCAGGGTCCCTGTTGATTACCTCGGCCACGGAATTGATCAGCTTGATAATGAGTTTGGCCATAACATAGCCTGGCGCCGCCTTACCGCCGAAAACAAAAATGCGAGGCGTTATCTCAATATCCGGATTGGATTTTATCCGATTATAGAGAGTAATAACATGCAGGATATTAAGATGTTGCCGCTTATACTCATGAATCCTCTTTACCTGGACGTCAAACATGGCACAGGGGTCAATCACCAATGATTCCCGACGCAGGGCAATGGCGGCCACATCCCGTTTGTTCGTCTCCTTGACCTTGCGCCATGCCTGCCTGAATCCGCTGTCATCCACCAGCTTTTCGAGCTTTTTCAACCGGTCAAGATCGGTTATCCACTTTTCGCCAATGGCCTCGTTAAGCAGGCTGGTCAGACGTGGATTACTCACCGCAAGCCAGCGTCTCGGAGTAACTCCATTGGTAACATTCCTGATTTTGCCGGGATACATTGCATGAAAATCAGCCAGGGTATGTTGACGCAGCAACTCCGTATGCAGGGCCGCCACTCCATTGATGGCATGGGAGCCGACACAGGCCAGGTTGGCCATCCGTACATAGCGGGGACCGGATTCATCTATGATCGACATCCGGCGGACCCGGTCCAGGTCGCCGGGCCAGGCCAGGCGCACCTCGTCAAGAAAACGGCGGTTGATTTCGTAAATAATCTCCATGTGCCTTGGCAAAAGCGATGAAAACAGATCAATCCTCCACCGTTCCATCGCCTCTGGCAGCAGGGTATGATTGGTATAGCACAGGCTGCGGCGGGTGATATCCCAGGCCCGGTCCCAGCCATATCCATGC
>Ga0256831_1001315_pt1 | contig 13122 bp, 25 predicted proteins | sample 132544metaG_FD_189087 | JGI IMG/M metagenome (GOLD analysis project Ga0256831, IMG submission 189087) | Hydrothermal vent microbial communities from Lau Basin, Pacific Ocean - 132-544 | ecosystem: Environmental > Aquatic > Marine > Hydrothermal vents | place: Pacific Ocean: Lau Basin | collected... | reverse complement strand
CAAGGGGTGGAGTCTCAGGATTATTACGAGGAGAGCAACCCAAATTCAGGAGGAAACTTTGACCTGGAACAGACCGGAGTTTATAAAGCTCTTAAGAGAGCGAATGAAGGAGGAGGGACAGGAGATTTCAAAGGAAACGACGGAAACCTTCCTAAAGGTCTTTACTCAGCTCTTAAAGGAGGAAGTATTAGAGAAGGGCAACAAAATACGGATACATAGAGTAGGCGTATTTGAACGCCGTCAAAATAAATACTGCTATGTAGCTTTCAGAGCTACTGGCCTAAGAAAACCTATTGAGGAGCTTGCTTGATAGCTCTAACCGGAGATACCAGGAGTTCCCGCATAGTGAAGGAGCTCTGCCGTTACGGAATCGGCCGAATGTTTATTAAAAAGACATTCAGGCCATACGAGGGTGAAAAGTGGGGTTTTGATAATGGGGCCTACGGCGACTATCTGGCCGGGAAAGAGTTTGATATACATCGCTACTGGGAGGCTCTATCTAAAGCATTGAGAATGGCGGAAAAGTATCACCCTCCTTACATGGCTGTTTTGCCAGATATTGTTGGAGGTGGCCTGCGTTCCCTGGAGCTCTCAATTACAGCATTTGAACTAAAGCTCAAATGGATCCGTTTTCCCTGGTATCTGGCCGTCCAGGACGGAATGGAGAACTATATAAAAGATATAGAGCTCATCTTAAAGGCCTACCCGGACATAGTTGGTATTTTCCTGGGCGGGACAGACGAATTCAAAAAGACAGCTCCTCTGTGGAGCTCCCTTGCTCATCGCAACGGAAAAAAGTTTCACTATGCCAGGGCGGGGAGCATAAGGAAGATTAGGGAGGCAATAAGAGCGGGAGCGGACAGCTTAGACTCTGCACTCCCGCTGTGGACTAATCAGAAGTTAGAGCGATTCTTAAAAACTCTTAACCCTCTGAGGGAACTCCCCCTATTTTCCTTAACCTAATACAGAGAGGGAACATGTCTCAAAGCGTAGTGCTAAGAGAACAGGACAAAGTTAAAGTGCGAAAAGCCAAGGCTGTTTTTCTTAAATACGAAGGACGTAAACCAGATTACAAAACGATATACGGCCTCAGCGATGAAATCAAAAAGATAACAGGCGGCCGTATTTACTATACGCACATTTGGCAAGTAGTATTCTTAGAGTTCGGCTACGACCTCAACAACAGATATGGATTATACGTTTACAAAGTGGTTAACGGCCGTTTAAAGCTAACAGATTACGCTAAAGAGGTTCTCAACTGTAAAGCCGTTCAATTAGAGCTCCCCCTCTTTTCCTCTGCATAACAAAAGGAGCTCCCAATTTGTTTTCACCCTTGCCGAACTGTTGATAACCCTCCTTTTTTGTTTTCAACCCCCTCTAATTGGCGTCAACAACAAAAACAGTATGGCAACGCCAACTCTCCCGCTGAAAAATGAACCTAAGACCCCTATGGGAGAGTAATAGCAGGTGAACGCAAAAACACTGCAAACTTTAGGACTTGAACCGGTAGAAGTTGGCCGTATAGACGGCAGGCCAACTTATAGGGTCAAAATCAAAGACCTCTCCCAGACGGTTGACGTAATCCGTGGGTTTATCCTTGAAAACTCCCACAGCCCACGCCTTAGAGTCTTAGTTTCAAAAATCCTCAAACCCTGCAAGAGTAAAGACTTCCTCTGCTACGTTGAGAGAATAGTTGACTACGTCCGCCGCAATGTTAAATACGTTGACGACCCGCAAAGGTTAGAACTCCTCCAGTCTCCCGAAAGAACCCTGAAACTTGGAATAGGAGATTGCGACGACTTCACGATACTAACAGGAACCCTTTTAAGACTTGCAGGATTCCCAATTCGCATAGTCCTTGGAGACCCCAACAGAGACGGCCGCTATGAACACGTCTACTTAAAGGTAATGCTACCCAACAAAACCTGGTTAACAGTTGACCCCACCGTAGAGCTCCCCTTCAAACCCAAAGACTACCCCGAAAAAGAGATAAAGATTGCCGAAAGGAGCTCCTTCCTTTCCGGGGAGCTCATACCCGGAACCAGATGCCTCAGATGTCCGCTGATTTCAATAAGACCCGTCAAAACCCAAAAGAAGGAGAAAGGGAAAATGGGCCTCTTAGACTCAATCTTAGGGAAGCTCAGCAACATAGAGGTAATTACCCCAAAATACCACTACGGCCTGTTTAAGAAGGACGGAATCCTTCAGGTTCTATACACAAAGAAGCCAAAACAGAGACCTCAAAGACCGGTAAGACCTACCTGGGGAGCTCCCGCATATCAAGAGAGCTCAGTAATCCCCAGACTCCCCTCTCCGCCTCCAACCCTTTTAATCGGAGGAGCTCTCCTACTTGGAGCTCTCCTTCTATCAAAAAGGAGGTAGAAAATGGCAGTTATAAGAGTTGCACCGGTAGAGAGAAACTACGGAAACTACGGGGAGCTCCCTCCAGAGCTCAGCTGGGAGTTCCATTTTCACTTTCACAAACTCGTGAAGAAACCGTTTCACTTTGTAAAACACTCAGTTAAGGTAGTAGGCCATCATGCCAAACATTACATTAAAGTAGCTAAACATCACAAGAAGTTATTAATAGGAGCCGCCCTAATAGGGGCTGGAGCCTACGCCTACCACGCTGGCTGGCTCGGTAAAACAGGAATAGGAAAAACCTTAGCAGGCCACAAAATAGGCCACACCCTTGGGAAAACAGCCTCAGCCGTTCATAAAATCTCACTCCTCCACACGGCCAAAAAACTCCTTCACGAAACCGGCCACTTCCTAACAAGCCCGGCCGTTCTAACAACGGCGGCAATAGCTACGGGCTCAAAAATATGCACGGGTAAAAACTGCTACGGAATAGAGCCCGTTCAGGCCTACCCGCAGGGCTCTACTCCATACTCAGACTACTACGCCGATTACTACCCGGCTAATGCCTTTACAGACACCCCAGTCTCCTCTCTCCCTCCAGAACTCCCCGCAGGGAGCTCCCAGCCACAAAAAGGGAGCTCCCGCCCCCTTGAAGCCGGAGCTGGAGATTACCTCTCCTTCCTCAAAAACCCTTACATCTTAGCGGGCCTGGCAGTAGGAACCCTAATCATGCTGAGCAGGAGGAAATAGATGGGAGCTCTCCTTGTGATACTCGGCCTCTTAGGAGCTGGCGGAGCAGGCTACTACGTAGCCCGGAAGACAGACGAAAAGGCAAAGACAGAGGCAGACGCAATAAAACTCTGCATGGAGATGGCAAAAGAGGGCAAAGTTAGCCCGGACTTCTGCGAAAAGTTCAGAGACCCCTCACTTACACAGGCAATAGCAGAAGTAACAGAGAACGCCAGCAAGTTGGCCATCACGGGAGGGCTCCTTTACGCCGGTTCCCACCTATACAAGGCCATCAAGGGGAGGAAGTAGTGAAGGTGAATAAAGAGAACCTCCGGGAAGCTGTAAAGCTATACAGCAAGTTCCATTGGGGAAAGATGCCAAAGGAGCTCACCGAAGTAAGAATCCCCCTAACGAAAGAGTTCGTTTTCCTGGGAAAACTCCTCGGAGTTATTTACCTGTCTGATAAGAGCGGAAAGCCAGAAGCCTACGTTCACTTTTTCGGCCCCGGAGAACCCTTCAGGCTCACCTGCCACAGAGGGGAAGTAGCAATTGAGAAAGTTAAAAGAGTCTCCCTCTCAAAACTTCCCGATTTACTCACAGATCCTAAAGGAAGAGCTCTCTACATAGCCAACTACACCGGAAGAGTAACAGAAAGAGGAATAGAGGGGTAAGCCATGATACTGAAAACATTGGTGTTAGCTGTAATTCTCCTCTCCATCTGTTGCGTTCTCAGCCACGGCAAACTGAAAAACGACATCAGGAAAGAAATACAGAACCTCAAAGACGAAACCCTTGAAACCATCAGGAGGTTAAGAAGATGAGCGAGCTCGTAGGACTGATAGTCAACCCCTCAAAGAAGGGTAAGAAAGGAAAGAGAAAACACCGCCGCAGGAGAAAGAGGGTTAGAAGGAACCCATCAACCCGCAGGATAGCGGCGACCTCAAGAGGAAGGAGCAAAACAACAATAGTCCTTGCCAACCCGGCAAGGGATACCTCAGCCCTCCTGCAACTTGCCGCAGGAACCGCCGCAGGGCTTGCGGGCGGAAAAATCCTCAACCGTGTCATATTTGACCACGCCCCGCAGGTTGCAACCCTAACGCAGGCCACGGGCGTAGAAGTAGGAGACGTAGCCGTCTTAGCGACAGGTCTCTTCATGCTGAAGAAAAACACAAAACACAAGGAGTTCTGCACCGGCCTTGTAGCAGGTGCAGGAGCAAAAATAGCCCTCAACCTCTTAGACAAGTTTGTCTTTAAAGGTAGCGGAACCGTTTCCCTCCACGGAGAGGACGAGGACGTTGACTACTACGTAGACGACAACGGCAACGTCTACCCGGCAAACGAGGGAGACGAGGAAGAAGTTAGCGGAGTTCCGGTAGATGAACTCTCAAGGGAACCTGCATTCATAGACAGCCTCAGCTAAACCAACTAAAGGAAAAGGAGGATAGACATGGCAAGGAGTTACAGAAACTACGACAGCGTAAAAGTAACAAACGCAACAACGGGAAGCGTAAAGCTCTTCCTACAGAAAAACAAAAACGACTACGAGCAGGGAAGGGAAGGAAAGGCTCCTTCCAACAAATACCTTCTGATTACAAGAGTTAGAGTGGAAGGCTCACCGGACACAGATCCGGCAACAGTCCTTAAAGCCCTCAAGGGAGCTACCATTACCCTCTACGGCCAATCTGGAGACGTAAGAGAGCTCGGAGCGGCCTTTTTCAACGCAAAAGAGGCCAACCCCTGGGTAACGCCCGATGCCTTCAACCTTGACGTTCCCGTAGCAGTTCCTCCGTCTGCCAACTACTCAGTAGAGCTCAACTGGCAGGAAGGCAACGCCCTCCCGGACGGAGCAACTGCACACATCTACGTAGTGGTAGAGGGACTGGAGCTCTCCCCTGAAGAATACCGCCAGATGGTTAGCTAAGGAGGGGACAGATGAAACCCTACACGGCAAACGCAAACTTCCCGAATCCACAGGCGGGGATAAACAGAACGGTCCTCAAAGTTCCCAGAAACTTTGAGATAGAGCGGATAATCGCCTACGTCCCTCTAAAGTCAACAATAGACATAAGGGAAAACGGAAAATCCTTAATAGGCCAGTATCCGTTAGGCGGCGGGATATTTGCCACCTCCCACCGCCGCCTTGACTTTGAGGCTCCCTGGGAGTGTCAAACGACAGACATAGAAGTAATCGTTGACTGCTCAGAAGCTCCGAGCAACCCGATACACATAGCACTCTGCGGAACCTACGAGGAGGGGTAGGGAGCTCCTCCCCTCCTCCTATAACAGGGAGGGAAAATGCTCAGCGGCAACGTAACGACACAGCTAAAAATTACCGGAATAGCCCCTTTGGAACTTCCTCTATACAGGGTAAAAGACGGCAACGTTCTCCTTATAGAGGGGGTAAAAGTCTATGCCGATCCGGTGGACGAAAACACTAAATTGGCTGGAACCTTCCCCGTCTCAAAATACGCCTTCAGCCTACACCTCAAAGAAAACGGCATAACAAAAGCAGACTTTACGACCCTCAACCCGGCAATAAAGCCCCCTGCATACAGAAAGCTGGCCAACTACCAGAAAATAGTTCTCCGTGGCCTTATCTCAGTTGAGGTCTTTCCCAAAGAGGAGATTCCATCAGATTCCCCTTTAACCGTTACCGTAGTGGTAGAAGGCCACGAGCTACCTGAGACCCACCCCTTAGTAGAAAAATACCTGCCAGCCGCTGCACAGCTGTAAGGAGGGAGAGTTGAAAGAGGAGCTAAAAACAGTTTTCAAATTCCTCAAAGAAGCCAACGAGGTGGCAAGAGAGCTCTCCGCCCTATCAGGAGAGACAGGGAGGCAGAGACAGAACCCAAAGAGGGGAGCTCACCCGAAGGGCTACGTCCTAAAAACAAAAGAAACTCCCCTGCTTCAGAAAGCTTTATCTGCAAAAAGGGCAGAACTCAACCTCTCTCTCCTGATAGAGCCTCCACTTGGAGAGCCCATCAACCTAACTGCCAACATCAAACTCAGGCGAGGTGGCAATGACCCCAGAGGAAAGAATAACCGCTTTGGAGGTTAAGTTGCAGAACGTAGAAAAGGACATAGAGGACATGAAAATCACACAGAACGAGCTTCTTCAAAGACTCAGCAACATAGAAAAACGCATAGCTCTCTGGACGGGCGGAACAATCGCTCTAATCACAGCAATAGAACACGTTATCAAGTTCCTCAAATAGAGGTTAGAATGGGACTTATAAGCATCTCTTTAGACAGCATAGGGAACCTGATAAAGGACATAAGGGAAGCCATAACAGGCAAGGGCATAGAAGACCCCAACAAAAAGGCCGAAATTGAATACAAATTAGCCCAGTTAGAGTTTGCCCTTAAACAGGGCCAGCTGGAGATAAACAAAGCCGAAGCTCAAAACCCCAACTGGTTTGTAGCAGGCTGGAGGCCTGCAATCGGCTGGACAGGGGCGTTAGCCCTCTCCTACCAGTTTGTAGTTCAGCCGTTACTTACGTGGGGAGCTCACCTCTACGGCGTAAACGTCTCCCCTCCTAACCTTGATACCGGAATGCTCTTTAACCTCATTCTGGCCATGTTAGGCCTTGGGGGATTTAGAACCTTTGAAAAACTCAAGGGAGTCCAGAACAGACACTAAGGAGAACGGTCAATGTTTTCAGGGACAGAGACAACAACGTTAAAGGAGAAAGAGGGATTAACCAGCTTAATGGCCCAGCCCAAAGTAATCAGGGCCATAGACGAAACCCTAAACACAACAAAAGAGATTAAGAACGCCGCACTCAGTAACACCAGGAGTCCAGTTTTCAGAGCTGAGCTCAAAATTCTCAAACTAACCTCCTATTCAGTTGAAACCACAGACAAAACAGCCTCAGTAATCCTTAGTATAGCTGAGCTCATAAGTAAACCCCTTTTCATTTTAAACCTTCCGGCCTTAGCACTAATCATAACCCTACTACTTAAAGGAGGGAAGTAATGATTAACCCCGATAAAGACTTCCATCTATCACCCCACTTCACCTTCTTTGAAATGACAAAGACAGAACACAGAGACCTTTTAGAACTCAACCGCAAAGAAGCCGTCAACTACCTTGATAACCTCAAATTCCTCTGCAACGAGGTATTAGAACCCTTAAGGTCCTTCATAGGAAAACCCCTCTTTATAACCAGCGGGTTCCGTTGCCATCTCCTTAATGCCAAAATCGGCGGTTCCCCTCACTCCTACCACATGAAAGGCTTAGCTGCCGATTTTGTTCTTCCCTACACAACGAAAGAGGAGCTCTTTGAAGTCTTTAACGAGATAGCACTCAGGAAACCCGTCCTCTTTGACCAGCTCATTTTTGAAAAAGCCACCTGGATACACATCGGCGTAAGAACAGACCTTGAAGGCAACAACCGTTTTCAGGCCCTCACCTACAACGGCCACTCATACGACCTATACACGCCAAAATCATCTCTGGGGGTAGCAAATGTTTAGGAGCCTATTTGACATCGTAGAAAGACAGAGAGACCTCCGTGAGGAGGACAGAATCGCACTACTGGAGCAATGGAAGTCCACAGGTGCAAAACCAGAAATAACAAGCTGGTGGAGTAAAACTATTTTTCTTGACCCAGAAACTGGTGATGATAACAATGAAGGAAGTCCTGATTTTCCAGTCAAAACTCTTGAGAAAGCGATTCAACTTATTCCTGTTGGTGGTGCTGGCCTGATTCAAGTAAGAAAAGGCAAAGTAGTTGAAGTTAATAAAGAAATTGAAGTCTTACATAAGTTGGTTAACATAGTAAGTGCAGATTCAATTAATGCAGATTTTCCTGATTATGAAAACAACCAAAATGCTCCTGTTATTGTTTTCAATGATGGAGGCATACTTGTAAATGTAGGTTCTCAGATTACTTTTGGGCATTATTACTATGGTATAGTAATAATTGATCAAAAAACTTCCAGCGAGCCTATAGTAAAGGAAACTTCTATAATACACTGGGGAGGAGAAAAGCTTTTAGGACACGTTGGTTTTGCTCATTCAAGGATTATTCTTAGTAAAGGTTTATTTCAAATAACAGACATTAGATTTAGAAAAACTGTTATAAACAGTCCTAACTATCAATTTCTTGATGCTTCAGATACATTAATACTTATGCTTAATGAAGCGATTCCCAAAAATCCTGATGATTCAACATCAAACTGGAACTGGAAAGATGTAATCAAAAACATTGTAAAGGACAGTAATGGTGTTCCTATGAATGTAATAGCAAATGCAGTTATTTAGGAGGTGAGAAAATGAATGCTAAACTACTGAAATACAAAGACGCCGTATATCAGAACTTCACCCTTGAGGTAATTGACCCAGAAACTAAAGAGAAATTCTACCCTGTTGTTAATCTTGAAAACGCAAATGAAGTTAAAACCGCCATAGTTGAAACTCTCAACTACCTAACAGACCAATACTTTTACAATCACGCCGCTGAAAGAGGAGACTACAAGAACATGGGAGAGATATACGTTGACGCCCAGGGCGGCGACGAGGACGCTAAATATCTCCTTCAGCTCTACAACGCCGTTTGGGACGCTGAGGAAAAGGCCGAAAACGAAATAGACCAGCTCAGCGACCTCAATCAGCTCCTCTCTATCCTCAAAGACGTCCCCGGTTACCTTCTTCCGAAACTGAAGGAGGCAAAACAGAACCTTGACGCCTCCCTGAGCTCCCAGACCTCTACAGCGTCAACCTCAACATCTAACGGGGGTCAGTAATGAGAACTTCAACAATAGCACTACTTGCTGGCCTTGCACTTGTTGGCCTCTCTCTTCAGTCCAGAGCGGCAACCTCCCCGGAGAGCTCCCGTCCCTCCTCCCGCCAGGGTGGGAGCTTCATTAACACCGTTAAACAGGCTATTGCAGAGATAGCTCCCAGATACCACATTCCTCCCCCTCTCCTATTCGGCATCTGCATGGCAGAGAGCTCCTGTAATCCTTCCCTCCTCAACCGTAAACACCATCTATTCGGCTCCTCTTTCGGGCTCTACGGACTAACAAGGATTGCCTGCAAAGACGTAGGAGTTAATTACGACCGCCTGAGAACCCTCACCGGGAAAGATGCCATCTACTCACAGACAGAAACCGCCGCCAAATACCTCTCAAAAATCAGATACACCTACAACGGCCGTTTTGGAATAAACGACTGGGAGGCGGCAATACAGGCCTACAACGTAGGGATAGGAGCATACAAAAGAGGAAAGAAGAATAAGCACTACCTTGCAACCGTCCTCAAATACGCCCGCAGTTATTAATAACGAGGGAGACAGGGCCAATGTGGAAAGACCCGGCAATGCCAAAACTACACAAAGAGATAAGAAAAGGAAAAACACTCCTCAAAGTAAAGACTCCCTACAATACCGTAGAGCTCACCTTCCACCCCAAAAGCCGCAAAATAGTAATGTGGCTAAACGGATACATGCAGTTCATATCAGGCCTACCCGAAAAAGAATACCACTTCAAGCTCTACGGCAAACCAGTAATAGACTACTTCCTCAAAGAAAAAAGAACCCCTGAAAAAGTCCTAATCCTTGGAGGAGGGGACGGGCTCGGAACGAGGGAGCTTCTCAAATTCCCCCAGATACGGGAAATAACCCTGGTTGACATAGACAAAACCGTAACAGACCTTGCCCGGAAAAACCCGATACTCAGAACCCTCAACCGCAACGCCCTAAACTCAGAGAGAGTAAAGGTAGTAAACACGGACGCCCTCAAATACCTCAAAACAGCAAAAGACCGCTACGACCTCATAATAGTTGACTTCCCCGATCCAGATTACGACATGATGGAAAACGACGAGTTCCTCAAAAAACACGTAAACCCCTTATATACATGCAGGGCCTACAAACTCATCGCCTCCCACCTCAAAAAAGGAGGCCTTCTTTCAATCCAGGTCTCAGGTTCCCCGATAGTCCTCAACAGAGTAAAGAACTGCCTGAAAAAGCTCAAACTTCAAATCTTGGGAAAAGACAGAGGAATAAACTTTGAGCAGTTCTTCCTCTACGCAAGGAGGTAACAGATGGGATTCTCCCTACAAGACATAGAAAACAACCTCTACGGCTACGCAGTCAACGCCGCAAAACCTGAAAAGATAAAGGTTGAATGGAGATACCTCCCCGACTGGCTCTTTGACTTCTCCCGTTCCACCCCCTCAACTTCCCGCCTTATCTCAATTACCAGGCCAAAAGTTTACGTCAAAACAAAAGCAGGATTCACTTTCGGCTACGACGTAGCAACAGGCAGACCAATACGGGTTCCCCCCAACGCCTTCACTCCTGGAAAATTCCAGACCTTCCTCCACTCAAAAGACTTCCAGACCTTTTTGACCTTTTCATTTATTGGCCTCATATTGAGGAAACTCTTTAAGTAGAGCTCTCCCCCTTCGTGTGCCCTCCAGAACTCTCTGCTCCCCCTCCCCGGTAAAGGGGGGAGCTCCCTTCTACTCCTCCCCGAACATTCTCAGTAAATCGTCCTTCATGTCCTCTATTGTGTAGTCCAAATACGCCTTTAACGTATCGTAATTGCTGTGCCCTAAAAGCCTTCTTACCTTCTCCAAATCCTTTGTTGTTTTAAGGAGACGGATCGCAAAGGCATGGCGGAACGTGTGTGGGTGGAGCTCCCTCTCCAGAACGCTCTTTGAGAGCTCTCTTACTAACTGCCATGCACGTTGACGGGAAAACTCAAATAGTTTTCCCTCCTCTCCCTTAACGTGAGTAATTAAATACTCTTTTAGATACTCCCTTACCGGCGGGGGAATCATTACCTCTCTCTCAAGCTCCTTTCCCTTCCGCCGTTTCAACTGCTTAATTGTGATAGTTCCCCGCAGGAGATTAACGTCCTTCTTTCTAATTGCCAGGAGCTCACTAACCCGGCAACCCGTGAAAAACAACAACCCAAAGAAGACAACCTCTCTCAGGCCGTAGTAAATCCCCCTTCCTATCTCCTCCCCCTTAACGGAGCTCCTAACCTTCCTCTTAATGTTGGCCATCTCCTCAAGGTCCCTTACTTCTGGGAGGAACCTATCAAGGACGGCCTCAAATAGCCTGTTTACCTCCTCCCACGTTGGAACCTCTTTAAGCCTCAAAAATGCCATTTATCCCTTGTCCCACAATGCTTTACTGAGTCGTTTTACAAAATACAAATTTTGTAAAGTCAACAATTCAAGCCCCCTCTCAGAAGTAGAAAACCTACTAACCACCCTTTCCCTCCCTTACCTCCTCCTTACCTTCGCCTACTCTCTCCCTTTCTACCCTCCCAGAATCTTCCCTTAAACTCTCCCCTGAATCCTCCCTAACCTCCTCCTCAAACTCCCCTAAAACGAGCCCTAAGAGAGAGTCAATAACCTCCCTGTGTCTCCTTACAGCCTCAACGTAGCCCGCTATAACGAACCGTGGAACCGGTAAACCCTCAAGGAAAGCAACAAGCCCCTCTGAATCCTTTATGCCGTAGCTCTCAGATACCCCGTAAAGGAGCTCAACTTCCCTATCCGTCAAGCTGTCAAATATCTCCTCCGCCGTTGCTCCCCTCTCTGCCAGGTCCAAAATCTTAGTTCCTACTGCAATAACCTCCTGCACGCTAACAACCTCCTCTCCGTTATCCACACTCTCTAACTGTGTGGATTGTGGATTACTGATAACCTGAGACGGGGAGCTCCCTACTCCTCCAGAAGCGGCCACCTGGGGAGCTCCCTCCTTCCTAACCTGTCCCTGAGCTTTTGCCATCTTCCTGAGTTCCTGTTTAACCGCCGGTAGCGGATTCTGGCCAGCCTCCCTTATGGAGAGAGCCTTATTCACAATTTCAAGGGTCTTATTAAGGAACTCCGGGTTAGAGAGGAGCCTGTCTAAAATCCCTCCTCCAGCTCCGTATTTAGCTCCCAAAATAGATACGGCCATCTCCTTAATCTCCGGGTCGTCCTTTGCCACCCTTATAAGCTCTAAGAGCTCATTTTTATTAGTTAAGGCCTTCTGTATAACCTTCCAGGCTCCCCCTCCAACGGCCAACAATACCTGCGGGTTGCTGATTAACTTCTCAACCGCCTGCTCCAAAAAGCTCTTTCTCTCCTGCTCCTTTCCCTTAACAACGTTTAAAAGAAGCTCAAACTGTTGCCTCTGCATCTCCATCATCATCTTAAAAACGTCTGCCTGGTCTGAACTCCTCTTTTCCTTAATCTCCTCAATCAGCTCCCTAACAAGTCCTAAAGTTCCGTTCTCCTGCTGGACCATCTCAGAAGGGGGCATCTTGGGAGCTCCCTCAATGGCAAACGAGAACCTCTTTTTTATCCTCCCGTCCTTCCCCTGCAGAGTAACGATGTATTTCCCTCCCCCGTAGCGTTCCTTAATCCACATAACCAAATCATCGTCAATCTCCTCTGGTTTAACCTTGTCTAAAAACTTCCCGTTCCTCATAATGATTACCTGGGTCAAATCTCCCCTTAACTCGTTAAACACCTCTGCCGTTGTCCCAATGTCAATACCGCCTGTTTTAACTTCCTCAGCCATTACTTACCTCCTAAAGGTCTATTGGTTTATTGGCGTTCCTCTTAAGGAACTCTTTAATCTCCTTCTCAGGAATTAAATGCTCTCTCCCTATCTGGACGGCTCCCAATTTTTTATCGTAGATGTAATTGCGGATAGTTGAAGGAGACTTGGAGAGAATCTCAGCTACCTCTTTGACCGTGTAGAACCTAACGCCAAGTATTTCTTTCATAATGGCTTTTTCTTATCCCCCCTTGCACAACTATTGTGCAGATTAGAGAGAGTATAGCAAAACACAAAGAGCCACAATGTTTTTATTATTGTTAGTTTTCATATTTAGACCGCAAAACTCTTAAAATCCCAGTAAAGGGTTGAAATTTTGCTGGATTATATATAAAGCTTTTTGTTGGGAGGAGAAAAGTTGAAGAGAGAAAGGTACAGTTTTGAAGATCTGGTTAAGATAATGGAGAAACTCCGCTCGCCGGAGGGGTGCCCGTGGGACAGGAAGCAGACCCACGAGAGCCTTCTT
>Ga0256831_1001314_pt1 | contig 13123 bp, 31 predicted proteins | sample 132544metaG_FD_189087 | JGI IMG/M metagenome (GOLD analysis project Ga0256831, IMG submission 189087) | Hydrothermal vent microbial communities from Lau Basin, Pacific Ocean - 132-544 | ecosystem: Environmental > Aquatic > Marine > Hydrothermal vents | place: Pacific Ocean: Lau Basin | collected... | reverse complement strand
AGACAAACATCAGTGGAATAACTAAACGGACAACCCTCGCAGTCGCCGCCTCTTTCCTTGCATTGTAAAACAATTTCTTTAAAATTTTTTAATAACTTTATCTTATATTCTTTAGTCATTGCTTCACCTTCATCAAATATTTTATCCGTGCCCTCTTCGTGCATTAATCTTTCCTGATATATAATAACTTCGAGGGCTTCTTGGATCGAAATGGGGATACCTTTTCTTACCCTGTTGCTTAGAACTTTCTAAACGCTTATTAATCTCTTTTTTCATTCTCGTCTCCCTCAAAAGAAGCATGAAAAAGCTTATCTTTCTCAATATTCGTCGTTATTTCTCACCTGCCAGCAACTCAGGATTATCGAACTTGTTGCCGAGCTTTTTAATCTCTATTTTTCTTACATGCAAAGGAACACATCTACTCAAAAAACTATCTTGTTCGCATACAACAGTTTGCCCCTTTGAAAGAGAGTACATAACGACTCCTTTGATTTCAAATACCTGTGTCAGGGCCTTGTATTTCATATACACAATATCCCCATCATATAATTCCATTCCATCTTTCTTATATCTTAACTGCCCGACTGTCTTGGGGTCAACCTCATAAAAATTTCCATCGATTACTGTCCGCCTGTTGTAGCAGTCAAGCTCTATAGTAGATAAATAAGCATCTTTAATTATATAATAACCGTCATCAGTGACAACCAAGTATCCTTTCACCCACGCACCAGTATCTTCTCGCTTTCCTTTAAAAATAAAAATCTCATTCATCGCTTTCCTCCTTTTGTGAGACGTTCTTTCAGCTCTATCAGTCTTTTCTCTATCTCTGCAGCTTCTTCTTTCGTGACATAAACATCGCTAATATATGCTACACTTGCTGCCGGAAACACCTTCTTAAATATCTCCCCGATAAGGACAATTCTATCATCGTTGTTAACATTGTTATAATAACCTCTATCCTCAGAATGCAATACAATGACTGATGACCAATATGTGAAAAATTTCAAATCTGGTACGACGTCTTTTAACTTTTTTTTAATGGCTCTTCCTGTCTTTACTCGTATATACCATTCATGTAGCATATTAATTATTGTTTCTATCCAGCTCATAATTACCTCCCTACATTTTTATTTTTCATCTCTGATTCCAGAGTTGCATTCGTTCTTTTTAATCTCTCTAATAATATCAATCACGTCTTTTTTCAACTCTTCTTTAACATTTTTTCCGGCCTTAATAATCTTATCCACTCTTTCATAAGTGATGTTTTTAGCCACCATCATCTGGATAACAGTAGTTTTGGACGGGGCTGCCAAATCAATGAACAAAGCAAGCGCTAAGATAGCAAATAACTTCCTTACATATTTTCTCAAGACCCTGTACTCTTCATCATCTCCCAATTTACCAACAAGTGAAGCATTTTCAGCTGTATATATTAACATTATAAGCAAACCAGCGAAAGCTAAAACCCCAGTAATAATTTCAATTAAAAAGACTATTGTGTTAAAAGTGTCCAAAACACCGATTAAATAAATCAAGCTTGGTGATACAATTGGCGTCATTTCAAACCTCCTTAATTTTATTACCCAGCGACGGACACCAATTTCGGCGTTTACATAAACCGCCGCTGGGATATATGGCTCTTTCAGCCTATTTCACTCTGTACTTTAACGGCTTCTAGCCTTGATCTAATTTCTTCTGCTTCTTGCTTGGTGATGTAAATTTCATCTGGTACATGAAGAAACGGTATATAATCTTGGAAAACTTCAAAAAGGAGAGGGGTAAATTTCTCGGTATATTTGTTCGTATCAAGCTCCCCATCTCCATTGTTTGATCTAGATAGCGAATCAAACTCTATGATCTTCTCAGGCAGACAACGAAGCCCGTAATCAAAATCGTCTAATACCGGGCGTACTGCCTTCACTATACGTTCCGCTATAGTCCCGATTATTACATCGGTCCTATGTTTGTAATAGTTATTACAATTCAAACAACGCCATAGTGCTTTTGTCACATAATGTTTCCATTGCTAACCTCCTTTATTGATGTTTAGCTTTTTTCTTAGATTTTGGCGGCATTTTTACAATATAGTCATTATCCACTATTTCCTCAGCAAGTTCTTCGTTAGAGAATTATTTGTTTTTAAGAGCCTCTAAGTTGATTTTATTTACAAGCATTGGTTCTCCCATGCCTCTTAGGTATACTCTGTATGTATTGGTATTTGGGCAATAGACAACTAGTGCTATATATGATTTGTTAAGCAACATCTTACCCTTAGGTGCTTCAACTTCAACAAAAGAGTGCGTATTAATATATGGAAATATATTTTTTTTATATTGCTCTTCTAGAAAGTCAACGGCAGTATACAAATATGGTTGTTTAGCAGCCATTGTGATCTCTACAGCCGACTTTCCCTTGTTGTACCCGCGCTTAATAACATATGGCCTAATAGAGATTATATAATCTGTGTTTAACACACCCTCTGTGCTGAGGCCAATATACTCTATAAACATTCACTCCTCCTTTTCTTTAAAATGTTTACAGCAAAACTCTGCCCCTACATATAGATATGCGCTGTATACCTCTGCGTCCTGATATAACACGTCATCTGGTTGTATCTCGCTTATTGGTTTCCCTCTGTTATAGTATATTTCATTACCTTGGTATATCATACCGAGATACGGCGCATACTTGAAATGAGGATTTGTGCACTCACCGAACTCCGGTATACTGAAACCTCTTTCTCTTAATTCAGTTGGTAGGAGCGGATCAATCTCTTTGTAATACACGCAATCTTTACATCTTTTCATTTATTCACCTCTCTTTTACCTCGATTCCTGTCGCTGTGTTTATAACGTCGGTCCAAGCCGGGAATTCTCTAACTTTAATCGGCTCGTCAAGTCCTTTAATGTAAACCTCATAGGCATCGTCTTCGTGCTTTGAAGGACTCCACTTAAATATAAGCTCAACAAACCTCTTGTTGATCAATACCTCGTTGCCATCTATTGTTGTTACTTTAAAGAATTCATTATGCAGATACTGTTTAATTTTACTAGTAAATATATGTCTAGTAATAGTAATGAATAGATTGCCAATGTTTAGATTTGCCATACGACGTTTTCTTCCGAAGTCATCACATTCATAGAAATCTATGTGGGTTATTCTGTCGGTGTCAACTATGTCTTCTGAGTGTTTCTTTTTAATTCTGAGCAACATCTTATCTTCCTCCATTTTATTTTATATTAATTACTGTCGCAGAAGCTGCTATCTGCTGCAAATCTGGAATATCCACAGCATCTATATAGTGGTCTGTACCCTTTAAGTAGATCGTGTATCTGGTACTGTCGTTAGCTTCATAGGACTCTCTATAGATAAGCTTTATATACCTTTTGTCGATAAAGATTTCTTTCCCGTATGTACCTAACACCTTTATAAAATCGCCATATATATGCGGTTTTACCGACGCTTCAAATACTTTCTTGGGCATAGACACTGATAAGTTACCGGTACACACATCAACTATAAAATGCCTTATGCCAGAACTATCCTCGTAACTGGAATAGCATATATGCGTTATAGAATCGGTATCGATTATATGCTCAAAATATTTTCGTTTGAACATTAGCAACATCTTATTTCACCTCCTTTACAAGACCTTTTTCTTCAAAAAACTTAAACGTAGGCTCTACAAGCTCTTTGATGTCGTTAAATTTCTTCATGTAGAACCTACTGTAGAACTCCTGGTCTAGTTTTTCTACTTCATCTTTCCCTAAAGCCTTATTTAGCTTGAGCTCACCTCCGTACCACTTTACACTATCTGACTTTGCGTAATAGATATCTGTATCTGCATCTACGGCACCTATTATAGCTCCCAATTCATCATCTTCTACGATTATCATAGCCTCAACGACTTTCATTTTATGTTTCTCCATTGTAAAGCTCCTTCGCAAGTTTAAAGATAGTTATCATCTTAAGCATTCCTTTTAAAAAATCGGATTCAATCTTAAATCCATAGCCACGCTCAGTTCTAGCTCCAATAGTTTTTAGCAGCGTTTTCAATGCCCATAGCTCTGCTGTTTTCTTTGCTGATCTGAATTCCTTTTCAATATAACCATCATCAAAAAATATAAATCTGTCGTGTTTGTAGCTATATGTTACGTAAAATTCAACATTATCATTATGCCAATCTAGCTCGTGGTCCATAGTTATAGCTACAGCTGAGTTTTTCTCCACAACAGAATATTCGAACTTCATCTTCTTTATCTGCTCTTTAATCATCCCGAGCCACAGAGGGAGTACTTCATCGCCATCTATAATTTCAGCTGTTTCGTATCCATCGACTTCGTCTAAGTTTTCTATCCCGAATTCATCATAGAGCTCATCAAGAAATTCCGCTGAGTATTCTTTCTGAACTTCAACAACAGAGTATTTCTTGCTAGTTGAGGTAACGACACCGTCTTCATTTTTGTTGACTGTGAAGTCCACAATAAGCTTAATTCTCTCCATTTTACAGCCCCGGGATAATAACACTTATAAACTTTCTTGGCTGGCCAAGACCTCTTATGTACACATCATAAATGCGTTTTTTTTCGTCGTACTTAACAAACGTAATGAATTTCTTGTTTATCAAAACTAGGTTGTTATCTGTATCTACCGCTTCTACAAACAGCTGAGGACAAATATGTGGTTCTATATTTTCTTCGTACTGGTTTTGAAGAACAACAATCTCTGTCATATAGTAAGTGTCGGCTACGTTGACTGTTAGTTTCGTAACTATTTTATCCTTCGCGTTTCCTTTTTCGCAAAAATCTCTGTCGATAAACGTTATATATTCCGGATTAAGCACGCCGGTCGTAGAATAAATATCGGTATATTTTACAAACATTTTACCTCCTTGTATTCTTAATCTCTTCTTTCTCGAGGGCTTCCAGCAGTCCGTGTTCTCTAATCTTGAGTTTTTTAACTAAATAATCTTTACCAGTGGCGGCTCCCTTTATTATAACTCCGCGCTCAAACGTAATAACTTCACCCTTTTCAACATCAAGGCAAAGTCTTTCAGTTTTCGCCATCACTCTCTCCTCTTTACTTTGTTTCTAGCAAACGTAAAGTATGCAACAACAGCCAAATACGAGATTAAGAAAGATTGGATAAGCGACATTTTACAACAAGGAACCAATATGTTCCATACTGCAAACAAAGCGACAGATACAAAAGCAACAATAGCTAAAAAAACCAGCATCCCAGATATAAAGCTTTTAACCCTCATTGTTTCTTTTCCTTTACTCTTAGCCTATAGTGGCTACCTTCATCTACTATAATCGACCGTAATAATTCAGCGCGCGGTTCCGATAAGGCAACCCAGCAGCAATCTAAGATGCCGCAAGAAAACTCTTGTGTTTTGCCGCATTTTTTACAAATACGGTATGGAGTATAATAATTTTTATACTCAATTCCTTCAAAGCTATCTAAGAAATATTTTCTGACATATTTCCACTTATGAAAATGGAGTATAGATTTTACTTTGTTTAACATCGTTACCTCCTATTTTACAAAAATAAACATAGTGATTAAAATTTTAGCTTGTGTATGGTCGTACGTACTTGTTACCCTAATATCAACATCTTCTAGTGATAGATCGTACGTTTCCATGAAATCAATATATCCAAGCTCTATAATGTTATAGTCGTAAGCCGAAAGTATTTTTATTTTTGGGGTTTTCTCTCTATCGTTTATTGTCTTTGTAAACGTTTTAATCATCTTTTCACCTTATTTTTTGATTCATCTATCAGCTTTCCCCAATCCGTGTCATAGCCACTCATGCAGTAGACCGTAGCGTCCTCACTGTAACGATGGCTATTTTTACATAAATATCTTTCGGCGCTTTCTCTGCTGAAAAATATGCCCGTGATGAAGCTTGCCGCTGTATCAACTTCCTCTCTGTCTAACTCGTTTCTCCAAATATCAACAATAACCCAGTATGGAGCCTTTGTGCTCTCGTTTTTATCGCTTAGTTCAAACCCTTTAACTTTCATTATTCTCCTCCTTGGAGTCTAACCTGGCTCTCATTTCTGCTAGCTGCATCATTTTATAATACAATTTACTTTCTAAGTATTTTACATACTTTCTTTTAAATATAAAGAAAAGTATCTTTGGGGTTGCCATATCTAACAAAACCCAAACAACAGCAACGATTGTACCGCCAATAATCCCACCTACTATGGCGCAGGCGATTCTTAATATAATACTATACATCACACTAACCTCCAATGTTATTTATTGTTATTCCATTATCCTTCTAATAATAACTTAGCTTTACTGCTTTCTACTAAATATTCTAAATCATTAGTATCTATTATTATCGTCGTTTCAGATTCTTGGCCAGGGTCTAAAACAAGAACGATATTGTGTACATATATCTCGCCTCTCACTTCTTTTTCAACACCGTCTATTGTTACTTTAAAATAATAATCATCAAACCCTGTCATTGCTAACCTCATATTACTGCAACTTCTTCAGAGACGTATTCAAGCTCGGTTGCTATTGCCATCAGTGCTTCTTTTACGAGCTTCCTACCTCCGCCACGTATTACAATCTCTACTTCTTTGTCTCGATCTTCATAGAACTTAATGCCAGCTTTCTTTGCAGCGTCAAAAAACGCAGCCGTGCCAACGTCAAGCCCGTATCCTCCAGACGTACCTTCTACTGATATATACACTTTATCAGGAATATCTATTTTAAGTCTAGCTATCCCTATGTTTCCCGAAATACATATTTGCGCAGCAATAACAATTCGGCTATCGCTGCTCTTTACCGCTACATATGTTTCACATTTATAATTATCGCCGTAATATAACGGCATACTAACGTTTTTATCGGTTAAACTTGCTTTAAGCATATTTTACCTCCTCTAAATTTCTACTTCCCCTAAAACTTTTACAGCTTTTACACGCAATTTTCCTTCCATACATGTAATTATATCTTCCTCTTTTACCTCTACCGCTATAAGTGTATCGCCACTGTGCCAATAGAATGGAGTGGATACATGTATGCCACTTGAACACCCTGTTTTTTTGTCAGGATCATAATTTTCTACTTTGACTACCTCACCGTCCTTGTAATAAAACGAGTAGTCGAACAGAGATCTATAAACCCCTTTTTGTAGTTTATTTACACGTTTATATAATATATATTTGCCTTTTATTGGGACAACTCCTAGCGAACATGCTATATACTTCCTCATATTAGATAATATATCTTCAGCGATTCTATAATATGATAATTTAGCATATCCGTATATTCTTGCGTCTCCTTCTACCCATGTAGTTCCAGTTACCAAGGCTGCATCAAAAACCTTCGCTGAACCACGTACAATTGCCATCCCTGATATAATAGCGCTGTCAAATACTTCCGCATATGAATAAACTCTCGCTTTATCTGTGATAACTGCATCTCCATATACTTTTGCTGAACCGCCGACAACTGCATTACCAGTCACTCTAGCGTTACCGTAGATGACAGCAGATTCGACGACTACGGCGCGCCCGGATATAACGGCTTTCCCCTTAATAACGCTATTGTCTTCGACGCGAGCATTAGCTATTACTCGTGCTCTACTATATACTTTAGCTTTTCCCCGTACTATAGCTTTATCGGTCACCACTCCTCTTACTACAGCGTATCCTCCAACGACAGCTTGGCCATAAACCATAGCTCGGCCACTGACTTTGGCATTACCAACAACCTCTGCATCTTGTGCTACGCGTGCACTACCATAAACTCTAGCATTTCCTCTCACTTTAGCATCATATATTACGTTAGCTTCACCATATACCATAGCATTATCATATACCCAGCAATTATCACTATGCGATAAATTCTCTTCGCTTTCAATATATCCACCGTAGTCACCTTTTTTGACGTCGGCGAAACTTCTTACTGCCTGGATTCTGTATAGTGTATGGTTTCCGACACGTTTTGTGTCGCCGTTCACTAATATATATTTCCGTTTTTTCATTATTCGAACTCTTCCTTATTTATTAAACCATCTTTACTTTCCACTTCATTTGTCTTTAATACTTCCTATTACAGCTTTGATGGCATTAGCATCATCAACCTCTATGATGTCATCTCTGCCAACAGAAATTGCATCAGCTATATTCTCAAACAGCAACCCTTCTTCTCTTATTCTATCAAACTCTTCGTTATTCTTGTCAACTTTAATAGCAAGAATTATATATTCATTACCAGCAATATTTTTTATTAACTTCTTATCCATATCAATCTCATCTACGTGCAAATTGTGCCCATTGGTCAGCATAATTTCGTAATAAGTATTTTCATGGCTTATAAACTCTATTGCCCGCGGGTTAATCATGTACCTATACGGATTTCTAAATGCCTCCACAAACCCACTTATGCGCGCCGCAATATGTATCCTTCTTATTGTAGCCTGATCTATTATTTTACCGCAGTTCCTAATTGGGTATAGCCCTCCTTCTTCCTTATACATATAAGCGCTATAATACAGAGACATTACGTTACTTAATTCTTCAATATAAGCTACACTACCCATATTAACTGTAAACTTGTCATTAATATTTACGAACATATTTACCTCCTTTTTTTTTGTGGGCTGCGTGACCGCACGGACACTCGCGTGTTTACATGAACCGTACGGCCACTATTTCTGTGCCCTATTTTTCTTTCCAATAATTATCCCTACAGTATAGCGCCGTTACGACGTCTTCCCTTTTATCGTCATATAGGAAATCCCATAGGAATCTGAATCCAGAAATATAGCACTCTGGTAGCATTTTACACCTGCGGCATACAACTTTTTGGTATATTTCACTCAACTTTGTAACCTCGCTATCTCTCATACCACCCTTATATGATGATCTTATAGCTAAAACACATAACTTTGCTTCTATAGCTGTTCTTTGTGGACGACCAATAAAAAAATTAGGATCGAAATTAGCAATGAATTTCTGAGTTTCAATATCTACCACTGGCATTTTTAATGTTGATAAAACTATTTCTTTATTCCAGATAATACATAATTTCCATATGAGGCGTTAAAAATAGAAAACGAGGTTATTTTGTTCTTTCTCGTCAAGAACGCTATAAATGTTGTGAATTCATACATCATGTTATTTTTAGTGTTGATTATGACCTTCCCCTTTTTGTTATATTCTTTTTTCAATGTGTTGAAGACATAGCTATCAACATCAGGAACTGATAATACAACCGCATCAATAACTCCTGTTCTCCTTGAGACAATTAACGTAATCAATGAACCGTCCATCATACATCTGTAGTAGGAATAATCAACGTTGCTTTTTGCCTTTACTAATACTATTTTCCCAGTTATGCTCAAGAAATTATAATTCAGAAATGAAAATGGGTTTTCCTCGGTGCTGCAATATGGTATATTTAACGACATTGCTGTCGCACTTACCATAAGAGCTACCAAGATAAAAGTTAGTACCTTTTTAAACATAAATTACCTCCTTAATTTACGTATCTTCCTAAGACGGATATAATAATCTTCAACTTTTTCTACCGCCCATAGAGACCAATGGTTGTCTTTCCATATTTCAATTCGGTCTCCCTTTCTGTAATCGCTATCGTTGGGCATAATAATACGCTCCGCAATTAATCTCCTTACCAACTTATAAATTATGATGCCCACTACTATTGCCGCCACGGTCAATATTTTCATTATCTTCTCCTTTGCATAGCGATTTTATTTTCTTGTAGGTCAATGTAATTTTAAAATTTTTTTGCGGAAGTCTGCTTATAATATATGTTAAAATATTTTGATAACCTTCTATGTCTCCTAAAATTTCAAGCGCAAGAGCTGCAGCAAGTTGAGCTGGGCCGCTGCCATGATATCCCCAATTGAACCCATCTGGGCTATGGTTAATTACAGCTTGGCTAGGTTCTGGACTTAACTCTTTATTGTTGATAAACACGCGCTTCGTTTCCCAAATCCCTTTCACTATGTACACCATCTCTCACCTCTGCTATTTTATTTACCTGGGCAGCCATACGACCGCCCAGGCGGAAGTTTAAATGCGTATTAGGTCTTTGACCATCACCCGTGAATTGGCTCGATTTTTATCGAACCGGACGATGGCCAAATTATTGTCCCCGTATATTGTTGATTTAGCGTACCTTATAAAAGTGCCTTCTTTAACAATTTCTACGCAGTTGCCATACGGGTAGCACTTGCGCATAACCATCTTTATTCTATCACCTTTTTTGAACTGTTCACTCATAATCCTCGGCTAGAAGTGTAATTAAGCGCTTTTCCTCTTCAGTAAACCCATCAAGCACTACTATTCCCGAAGCGCCTATATTTCGTTCTATTGCTAATCGTGCGTCCTCGCTAATTCCATATACATCACAAACAGTGTTGATGAGTGATGCATCAAGATCGCGCCAGTAAACTGGCTCATAATTCATCGTATTTATTAAAACAGTCATTGGCTTTACCATTGGCCACTCCTTAATTTTTATACTTAGTGTTCACTTCTATTATATCCGGAAATGGATTTCTTCCGCCAAGGCTTACAACGATACTCACCATGGCATTCTTCATTTTATCAGAATCGGGAACACTATCTATAAGTTGCGCCACTTGCTTTGGTAATTCTGGCGATGCAGCCTCCCCATTTTTGAGCATCTTAAGACTAAGCAAGGTCTTAATCACAGAGCCTGCAAATTTAAACCCAAAGAATAAATCTGACGTTCTTTCAAGCAGTATAAAAATTACTAGTAAAAGCTGCGGCCTGGTTAGTTCTTCTGCGCACTTATCTATTTCCTCCATTACTTGCGATTTTAAAATACCTTCCTTTGTGAATAAGTCGTGGACTTTCTTGATCATATCATAGGCTTTTTGCATATCGCCCTTACTGATGCCGATTGCATCATAAAAGTTGTCTTTGTTATGGTTATACTTCATCGTTTCCTCCTATTATTTGGCGGGTGGCCGCTGCTATGACAGAGGTAACCCACGGCATTGCACCGTGGTTGCAGCGGCCGTAAGGGGTTTTTGGTTGGGCTATATGAGTGAGTCTGTCGTATGTTTATATATATCTGTTTTTTCAACAATTACCTCCATAAAGCACTCATCTATATCCTTCTCTAGCAAAAACGTCATTAATATTGTAATCAAAAAATCATCTTCAATCAAGTCATTAATTATGTATTTTCCCCAGTCTTTAATATCGCTACTATAGTGTGGGATAAAACCATCTCTTCCCTTGAATGCCCGTTTAATCCAGCTCCTGAACATTGGGTTTTCAAAAGCTGTCTTACGCAACTTTCTTAACGCATGCTTTGTCGTTATTAAGGTTGCGTAAATTCTATCATTTTCGTAATTGTAATATCTCGGAGATATTACTTTTGGATTTTGCAGTTTGATTCTTACGCCGAACCGTTCTTTCAATTCTTTTTCCACACATTGGCACAACCCTTCAGCAATGTCTAATGACCATTCTTCAAACTTTAACATTTTCGTATTCGGGTCGATTCCGTTCTCCTCAAGTAATCTATCAATATGGCCAGTTGGATCAAGGTATGTGTTGTAAAACCCCGGAAACACGGGAAGCACAAAATCTTTTATTACTATTTTTTTCATTGCCACCTCACTCATGCATATTTAAGATTGTCAAAATATACCCGCGACCTTGAAGTTCTTTTAATATATCTCGCAGCTGATCCTCAGTATAATTATCTATAGAAAATACATTCGATTTCATATCATCATCAAAAACCACAATACGATACGGCATATCTGTGTCTCTTAAGTCAATATTATCTAATTCGTACATTTCTCGTATTTCTTTCCCAATATGATACCGCTTAGCTGCCTGTTCCCTAAAGATCTTATTTTGCTCATCATTTATAAGAGTGATTATTGTTTCACAATGGCCTATCTCAAACCAATCAAAAAGAGACTGTGGATTGTAATAAAATATAGCTAACTCCCAATTCTCGGGCGGGCCGTCTGTTTTCGCTGCGTATACTTCCCTAATTGGATCATCTATAGCTTTTAATTCTTGTATTGTTTCATAATATGGTACGGTTCGATAATCTTCGGAGTATATCTCCATTATCTCGTATATCTCTGACCTGTTTAGAGGCTCAGGTGTTATTAGGTAACAGCAATAATGCATCAAAATCCTCCAGCGTATATTGTTTAATCCTAGGTTGGTAAATATATCTTGAGCCGCCACGTTTTTGTTTTATCTTCCTCCATGCCCAAAGCTCAAGTTTTCCACCGGCTTTTAACCATTCCACAGCTTTGGGTTCAGACAGAATTTTCTTGTCGTGCTCAGAAAATCCTGAACCACACGACTGCACTCCTAATATCTCTCCTTCCTTGATAGCTATTATATCAATAAACCCAAATAGGTCATGACGTTTCCCATGACCTCCGGGTATTGGGATAAACCTTTCTACCATACCAACAGTATATCCTTGTTTTTTTAATGCTGCTAGCGTTCTTTGTGTGTGACGGCTCATATTTACCTCCTACTCACTTGATTCTATCTTTGCGTTTAATTGCTCTATTTTCTCTTCGAGATTATTGACTCGCATCAATAGCTTTAGAGCAAGCTTAGCAAGTTGATCAGGGTCTTCAGCCTCTATAATATCCATGATCTCATCAAACGAGAGTTTTGTGAGATCAACGCTTTCTAAAAGTTTTCCATCAGCCATTTTGCAATCCTCTGGGTGTCGCCTTTCCAATCCGGCTGGTGTCTTAATATACGCCTACCGCTTGTTCCTTTGATTACCTCGTCTCTGATAGCTGCTAGGCTTGGGTATGTTGCTATCCACCCCTGTTTATTGTGGTGGGCTATTGTTCCGCCGCAAAGATGCATGAACTCATAGAAATAGTCATCCATAGCATCAATGCCTCTCTTTTTCATTTTAGCGACTGCGTCCTGGATTCTTTTTAATGACCAGATGCTATTACCATCATACATCACGTCAACCTTGTATGAGAGATTGTTTTTATCAATATACTCTTGTACCTCTATTCTTTTTTCTTTTTCCGATTTGTCTGATTCAAGAATTTCTTCGATCATAAATATATGACTCTCCTCTACTGAAGGAG
>Ga0256831_1001313_pt1 | contig 13125 bp, 10 predicted proteins | sample 132544metaG_FD_189087 | JGI IMG/M metagenome (GOLD analysis project Ga0256831, IMG submission 189087) | Hydrothermal vent microbial communities from Lau Basin, Pacific Ocean - 132-544 | ecosystem: Environmental > Aquatic > Marine > Hydrothermal vents | place: Pacific Ocean: Lau Basin | collected... | reverse complement strand
TGCCGCAATCGCGATGGCTCGCCTTGGCGGTATCGGGATCATCCATAAAAACATGGATACGCCCACGCAAGTCAAGCAGATCAAAAAGGTCAAAAAGAGCGAATCGGGCATCATCATCGATCCCGTCTTCATCGGGCCCGACCAGAAGATCGGCGAAGCGGAGCAGATTATGCGCGAATATCGCATCTCCGGCGTGCCGGTGGTCGATGCCGATATGAAATTGCTGGGGATTCTCACCAACCGAGACATGCGCTTTGAAACCGACATGGACAAACGGGTCGAGGAGGTGATGACGCCGATGCCGCTCATTACCGCCCAAAAGGGGATCAGCCTCGACGAAGCGGCGGATATCATGCACAAAAACAAGATCGAAAAATTGCCGCTGGTAGACGATGCGGGACATTTGACGGGATTGGTGACGATCAAGGATATCAAAAAGCGCAAAGAGTATCCCAACGCCTGTAAAGACGATTTCGGTCGCCTTCGAGTGGGAGCCGCAATCGGGGTAGGGCAACTCGATCGGGCGCGGGCACTGGCGGAAGCGGGCGTGGATGTGCTGGTGCTTGACAGCGCCCACGGCCACTCTCAAGGCATCATCGATACGCTCAAACAGCTCAAAGCGGAGCTGGACGTGGATGTGATCGCCGGCAATATCGCCACCTCCGAAGCGGCGGAAGATCTGATCGCCGCGGGAGCCGATGCCATTAAAGTGGGTATCGGGCCCGGCTCCATCTGTACCACTCGAATCGTCGCCGGTGTGGGCGTGCCGCAAATCAGCGCCATCGACGAGTGTGCCCAGGTAGGCCACAAATACGGTGTACCCGTGATCGCCGACGGAGGAATCAAATACTCCGGTGACGTTGCCAAAGCCCTGGCGGTGGGAGCTAGCTGCATCATGGCCGGTTCCATCTTGGCCGGTACCGAAGAGAGCCCGGGCGAAACCATCATGTATCAAGGTCGCCAATATAAAAGCTACCGCGGTATGGGCAGCATCGGCGCCATGACCAAAGGGAGCACCGACCGCTATTTCCAAGAAGGTACCGCAGCGGATAAATTGGTCCCCGAGGGGATCGAAGGGCGCGTCCCTTATCGCGGACGCATCGCCGACGTGATCCACCAACTCACCGGCGGCCTGCGCTCTTCGATGGGATATTGCGGCAGCAAAGATATCCCGACCTTTTGGGAGCGGGCGGAGTTCGTGGAGATCACCAGTGCCGGACTCAAAGAGAGCCACGTGCATGACGTGATGATCACCAAAGAGGCGCCGAATTATCATATATGACGGTGCTGTACACCGTCGCGTCGTTTGTCGTTTGAACGGTGCTTCGCCCCTCTTTGTCGTTTAATTATGGAAGGCCGTATAGCGGCCATCCTCAATTTTTAATTTTTAATTTTTAACTTTTCACTAAAATCCGAAGGATTTGCCATGAAACAGCAGACGATGGCCTTGCATGCGGGGTATGAAAAAGATACGCAAGGCACGATGGCCGTTCCCATCTATCAGACGACGGCCTACGAGTTTCGCGATACCGAGCATGCGGCTAAGCTCTTTGAACTTAAAGAGCTTGGCAATATCTATACAAGGCTCAACAATCCCACCACCGACGTGTTTGAAAAGCGTTTCGCGGCGATGGAGGGGGGCGAGGCGGCCCTGGCCACCGCCAGCGGGATGGCAGCCATTTTTTACGCGATTGTCAATGCCGCGGAGGCGGGGGATAATATCGTCTGCGCCAGCCAGCTTTACGGCGGTACGCTCACGCAAGCGGCCCATACGCTGAAGCGTTTCGGTATCGAGGCGCGCTTTTTCGATGTCCACAAACCCGAGCAGATCGAAAAGCTGGTGGATGAGAAGACCAAAGTGATCTTTTTCGAAACCCTCACCAACCCCAGCATCGACGTAGCCGACATCGAAGCGATCACCGCCGTTGCCGATAGACACGGCATTTTGAGCGTGGTGGACAATACGGTGGCCACCCCCGTCATTTGCCAACCTTTAAGCCACGGGGTGGATGTGGTGGTGCACAGTGCCAGCAAATATACGACGGGTCAGGGATTGGCGATCGGGGGGATTGTGGTCGAACGTAAGAATTTGATCGAAAAACTTAGAGGCAATCCCCGCTATCCTCAATTTAATGAACCCGACGCCAGCTACCACGGGTTGGTCTATACGAAAACGGCTCTGCCTCCCTTTACCTTACGAGCCAGGCTCAGTCTGCTTAGAGACCTTGGAGCGGTGGTTTCCCCCTTTAACAGTTGGCTCTTTATTCAGGGATTGGAGACGTTGCCGATTCGTATGCCCGTACACTCCAAAAACGCTTTGAAGGTGGCGGAGTTTTTACACGATCACCCCAAAGTGGTGAAGGTCAACTATCCGGGGCTTCCCGACGATCCCAACTACGAAACGGCGATGAAGTATTTCAAAGAGGGCATGTGCAGCGGGCTTTTGAGTTTTGAAGTCGAAGATTTCGAAACGGCCAAACGGGTCGTAGATAGAACCGAACTTTTTTCATTGGTGGTCAACATCGGCGACAGCAAGAGTATCATCACCCACCCCGCCAGTACCACCCATCAGCAGCTAAGCCAAAAGGAGATGGAAGCCTGCGGGGTCAAGCCGGGGCTGATACGACTTAGTATCGGATTGGAAGATGCGGAAGATCTGATCGCGGATCTGGATAACGCGTTGAAAGAGTGAGAAGTAAGAAGTGAGAAGTAAGAAGTCGAAATTGTGTTGCAAAGTGACTTCCCAATACACCTATAACCAATATACCAATAACGCGGGGCATAGCCCCGCCAAAGGTGACCATTGAAACTCGAGACGAAAAAAGCCCATTTCAGCAATCCGCTCTATCTGGAGAGTGGGCGGATACTCGAACCGTATGAACTGGTGTATGAAACCTACGGCGAACTGAACGAGGACAAAAGCAACGTCGTGCTCGTCACCCATGCGCTTAGCGGCAGCCATCACGCGGCGGGGCGTTACGAGGGGGATAGGAAGCCGGGTTGGTGGGATGGGCTCATCGGCGACGGCAAAGCGATCGATACCGAAAAATTTTTCGTCATCTGCGTCAACGTCATCGGCAGCTGCTACGGCTCCACAGGACCGATGTCGCAGATGTATCCTTCCCAAGAGCGCTATCGCCTGCGCTTTCCGGTTATCACCGTCAAAGATATGGTCAAAGCCCAAAGGATCTTACTCGATCGGTTGGGAATCGATCGTCTTCATGCGATTGTAGGCGGTTCGATGGGAGGGATGCAGGCACTGCGATTTGCCGTGGAGTATCCGGCATTGGCCAAGCATACGATCGCTATGGCCGCTACCCATGCCACGAGGCCTTGGGTGATCGCCTTCAACAAAGTCACTCAAGAAGCGATCATCAAAGATCCGGCTTTCAAAAACGGCAACTACGATCCTAAAGAGTTCACCGAAAATGGGTTTACGGGATTGGCCATCGGCCGTATGGCTGGGCATATCAGCTATCTCTCTCCCGAGTCGATGGATCGAAAATTCGGTCGTGCGTATGTAGAGACGGACGGACTTTTCGAGCTTTTCGGCAAATTTCAAGTCGAACGCTATTTGGAATATAACGGGTACGGCTTTAGCAAATGGTTCGACCCGCTTAGCTACCTCTATATCACCAAAGCGATCAACATCTTCGATATTTCCCGCGGTTACGACTCCTTGGCCGACGCGCTCAAGCGGATTCGCACCGATTTGCATCTGATCTCTTTTAAGCGGGATCTACTTTTCATGCCCGGGGAGATGAAAGAGATTCAAACCGTCATGGTTGCTCAGGGGCAGAGCGGTCTGGTCAACTACTACGAAGTGGATAGCGACTACGGCCACGACGCCTTTTTGGTAGAGCTGGATAAGTTCAGCGATTACGTGGCGGAAGTTTTAAGTAGTTAAAAATTAAAAATGAATAGTTAAAAATTGAGGAAGACCATGCTTTGCATGGTCTTTCATTGGATAGAATGAGCGAAGCGATATCCTGAATTTTTAGTTTTTAACTTTTAATTTTTCACTAACAAAAAAAGGTTTCCCCATGTCAAACAAACCTAACGATTTCGAAAGCAAAGTCGAAGCGGCTAAAAAGATTATGGATCGATTGATGGATCCGGAGATTGCTTTGCAAGAGAGTGTCAAGCTCTATAAAGAGGGCATGGCGTTGCTCAAAGAGGCGGGTGAGATACTCGAAAAGGCGAAACTGGAGGTCGAGACGATCGAAAAGTCGATGATCGAAGGGGATGAGGAGGTACCGGTATGATCCGAATAGCCGTTTTGCAGATGCCGACTCAAGGTATGGATCCAAAAGGGTTGGAGCAGTACTTCAAAACCGCCAAGGCCAAAGAGGCATCGCTCATTTTGATGGGCGAGTACGTTCTTAACCACTTTTTTAAAGAACTGGAAAAAATGCCGGTGAATATGATTCGAGAGCAAAGCGATCACCATCTGAAGATGATCAAAGAGTTGGCCAAGGTTTATGAAATGACGGTAGTGGCCCCTTTGGTTCAGGTCAAAGCCAAAAAGTGTTATAAAACGATCGTCCGAGTCACCCCTAAAGCGACGCACACCTATTATCAGCAGATTCTCATCAATTACGGACACTGGGATGAAGAGAAGTTTTTCGCCAATGAAGTGAAACCCTTGGAAGATCCCATGATCTTCAACCACGACGGAGTACGCTTTGCTCTCATCGGCGGTTTTGAGGCCCACTTCAACTTTTTCTTCGATCGGATGATGCATAGAAACGTCGACGTGCTACTGCTTCCTACGGCCGCGACGTTTGAATCTCACAATCGTTGGCGGGAGCTTTTGAAAACCCGCGCTTTTTTGAACAATATTTACATAGTCCGCGCCAATCGGGTCGGTGAATATCTCGATCGAGAGATCAAATGGCTTTTTTACGGAGACTCGATGCTCATCGATCCGATGGGTGATGTTGAGGCGGATTTGGAGGATAAAGAGTCGATGATGGTCGTGGAAATCGATAAGAAAAGGGTGTCGCAGGCCAGGCGCTTGTGGGGATTTTCACGCCAGTTAAAAAAGAGAGTGTAGGAATTTAAACAGAAACGATAGAATTTAATGCAAATGGGGATCAACTCTTGTGATAAAATAATAGACCGTACCGAGTTATGAAAAGAAAGGTATTGATGAGAAGAGTAATATATCCGTTGATGGTGATTATTTTCTTTTTTGCCGGTTGCGGCAGCTATAACGATAAATCGACGGAAACTCCGACTTTTAAAGATAATTTGGCCATCTATTCAGATTACGATCATCCGCAATTGATCGATTGGCAGGTAAATATCCCGGTGCCGAATGACTATCTATGTACTCCGTGGTTCGATATCAACGGAGAACCAAGACCCTGTACGCTGGACGATGTAATCCACGACACCGATCCTTATGACAGTTATAAACCGGAAGTACATATCGCACTCTTTAGCGATAAGCCGATCCCATATGACGGAACAGGTGCTTTATCGCAAAAAGGAAAAAGTACCCGACACGCACGTCAAAAATCTTTCCGCATCAAACTGGATGATAATGCACCTTTTTATGAAGGGCAGAAGGTCCTTCAACTCGACAAACATCCCTATGACAAATCGAGAGTTAGAAACAAGCTATTTTTTGATCTGTTTGTCGGAATACCCCATTTCGTCTCCTTACGGACCAATTTTTCTCATCTATATATCAGCCAAGCAAATGAAAACAATACCGATTTCGGGCTCTTTACTCATGTTGAAAAGGTAGACAAATATTATCTTAAAAACCATAAGTTACAAGACGGACGAATTTATAAAGCGCAATATTTTAGTTTTAGATATACCGATGATTTGGCCGTTGACAATGACGGTGCTCCTATCGATCCCGAAGCCTTTGAGCGGATCATAGAACCGGAGAAGGGTAAAAATCACAAAAAATTAATCGAGATGATCAAAGCGATCGACGCGGCACCCGAAGGTGAAGGGTTTATGAAAGTTTTCAATAAATATTTCGACTATGACAACTATATAACTTGGCTGGCCGTCAATTACGATACCTGCAACGCCGATACGATTACGCAAAACTTTTTTCTATACAATCCCAAAGGGAGTGACAAATTTTTCTTTATTCCGTGGGATTATGACGGGGCTAGCCGTGAAATTTGGAAGATTCCTTCCTGGCAGTATGGGTTAGGGCGTTATTGGGGAATACCGCTGCATCACAAATTTTTAACGATCCAGAGCAATCGTGAAGCGGTTAAAAGAAAAATCGAAGAGATCCATCAAAACTATATCAACGCTTCGACCGTTTCTAAAAGATTGCAACTGTATCGTCCCATTGTCGAACCGATCATATCGGTCTTACCGGATAGCCACTATCTCGATTATGACAAGTGGCTTCACGATTTTGAAGGATTACCGGCTCGTATCGATCAAAACGTTGAACTATTCAATCAACAATGGGGTCTTCCCATGCCTTATTGGCAATCGGTCGAATATAACTCTACGTTGATCGTCAAGTGGGGTAAAGCCGTAGATTTTGAAAATGATCCGATCGTTTACGATGTTTTCGTATCGAAAAACCCGAATATGGATAATCCTATCCTCGAATATCACGATTTAAGTGGCAATGATTTGGAGAAAGAGGGTGGCGTCTATGTTTTAAAAACCGATAGAAATTTGGATGCGGGTAATTATTTTTTAAAAGTGATTGCAAAAGAGGCAAATAATCCCGGTCGTTTTCAAATCGCATTTGACGAATACAAAGATGAAAACGATACGAAATATTATGGCGTTTTGGAGTTTAAAATACCATGAGGCAGGGTGATGAGATTTTGATGAATAGCTTTCAAAAAAATCCTGAAATCGCCAATGACAAAAAAGAGAAAAAAAAGAGGGGCGTTTCAAAACTTGCCGGTACTTTTTTTAGAAACGGCCTTCGATCCAACCTTGATCTTACGTCGTTGGCGGACAGTAAAGCGGGTATTTTGATCTCCATCAACGGTTTCATTCTAACGGTAGCGGTGACGGCATCGAGCTTCATCATTCACAGTTCTATGATGACCTATGCTTTTATAGCAATTATTTTAACCGCATTGGGATCGATCATTTTGGCGGTTCTGGCGGTTAAACCGCGGCATAAACAGGAGTTTATGAAAAAAGAGCACATTGGCGCATCCGCTTCCTTGCTCTATTATCAAGATATGGCAAGGATGGATCCCGATAACTATTTGAAATATATCAAAAAAGTATTAAAAAGTGATCGACGTAGTATCGACGAGATGGGAAAACATCTTTTAATTCTCGGTAAAGAGATCGAAAAGAAATATTTTTGGCTCAAATGGGCTTATGCATATTTCGCGCTGGGACTTTTCATCAGCGTCCTGCTCATTATCAACGCTTTGATGTTTGTGGAAAAAAACGCTTTTTTCCCTTCGGTTTATCAGGATGTTTTATATAAAAAAGGGACTTTTTACAATATTTTTGAACCTTCTGGGGCAACGACGCTACCTGACGGCAATGTATTGTTGGCGGAGGATGAAGGTGGTCACAAGGCCTTCAAACTGGTAAAAATCGCAACAAACGGCAAAGTGAATGAGTTGGGGCATCTTTATATGCCCAAGCATATTCGAAAAGTTTTCAAAAAGGTCGAGGACGTGGAAGGTCTGGCCTCCTACGGTAGCGATGTTTTCGCCGTCACCTCCTTCGCCCCCGACCGTTCGGGCAAACAGCGAAGCGAACGACGGAAATTGATTCGATTTCGGTATGACTCAGGCAGCGTCGGGCATGTCGATATCTATAAAGGGTTGCTAAAAACTCTTGAGAGACGTTTTCCTGAAATATTCGGCCATTCCCCGCTGTTTACAAGCGATGTAAATATCGAAGGTTTGCTCTTCGATCCCAAACGCAAGATGCTTTATTTGGGATTTCGTTCGCCTCTATATAAAAACAAAGCGGTGTTGATCGGTATAAAAAACTATCAAGATCTTTTCGATAAAAAAAGCGATCCGATATTCGACACGCCTATTCTTTTGGAGATGGATGGAGCCGGAATCCGCGGCATGTGTTATAATAAAAGAAAAGACGGATACTGGATCATTGCAGGCAGTTCAAGAAAGCGGGAGGGTGATTTTACTTTGTGGTTTTACGACAAACAAAAAAAGAGGCTACGAAAAATTCCCGATCTACCTAACCTCGGATATGCCGAAGGTATTACGCTCGTTCCCCGTAATGCAGACCGGTCGATGCTCTTTATTGTCGATGACAACGGCAAAAAACCCAACAAACCGGCTACCTATATCATGTTGGACGAGGCCAATTTACTATGAAAAGGACGTGGATCTTTCTATCGGTTATCTTCTTTTCTATCGTGGCCGTTGCGGATGAAAGGAGCTGTTATACAGTCCAGCTAGTCAGTGCGCCAAAAGGGGATAAGGCGATCGAAAAAATGGCCCGTCAGATTGAAGATCCCTCCTGTCAATTGATGAACATCGGGAACTACTCTACGATTCGATGTGGATGCTACGACCATTACAAAATGGCAAAAAGAGCCTACTTAACTTTGAAAAACCGCTTTAAACACGCGACGATAGCCAAAAGTTATGCCTACCGTTTTAAAAGCGCCGCCGCTTTGAAAAAAGAGGAACCGAACTCTAATCATGTGATATCTCCCCGTAATAATGACGGCTCCGAAACGTCGCGAAGTTGTTACACCGTTCAGTTGTGGAGTGTGCCTGTTTCGGCAGAGAAAACGATAAGGAAAGATCCGAATTTCAAACTTTTTGGTTGTCGTGAAATGAGAATCGGTCGTCAACTGACCGCCCGCTGCGGATGTTTTGACCGGTACAAAAAAGCGAAGCAGTGGAAAAAGGCAATTGAAAAACACTATCCACACGCTTTCGTGACCAAAACCTATGCGTATCGATTCGAAAATCCGATAAAATCCCCTAAGAGCCGTGAGAGCCATGAACCCGAATCGTCACGGACGCCAACGCTTCCTACCCAACCTTTTGATGAACCGCTCCAATACTCCGAGATCGATTACGATGAAGCGTTTGCCCACGCCTCAGAGGGGCGAGTTATGAATAATTCGGATATTTCGGAACATCCAAAGGACGAGGATGAAGCGAAACTACCTTATAAATTGATCAAAAAAAGTAAAGTTCCGATCCATTATGCATATGAACGATATTTACGACCCTTTAGAGGACGAATGGATGAAAGCGGATGGGATTTTCGATATCGATTCGGTGCCAGGATAAGTTACGATGTAGGTTATGTGGACGAAGCAGAGTACAAATCGTTTAAGTATGGCTTTCGAAGGGTTCGCGTTTATCACCGCGGCTCTTTTTTTGATCAAAAACTCTTTTATAAAACGGCATTCAGCTTTACCGGAAACAATCATGTCAAGGATCTCTATTTGGGGTGGCGACAACGCTTTAAGCGTAGTGGCTTCGGATTCCGCCTCAAAGGCGGCAACCTAAAAATCCCCCAATCCATAGAGGGGTATACCTCTTCCAAATATTTAACTTTCATGGAGCGTTCATTGGGGGATGCCTATGCCGAAAACCGCCGATTGGGTTTGGAAGCACGACTCAATCAACGCTACGATCGCAACTTTTTCACGCTTTTTGCCGACTATTACAACAGTTCAATCGACGAAAAACTGGATGGAGACGATAAAAATCATCCCACCTGGAGTACGAGGGGAATTTACACCTATCGATGGAGCAGACGACATCTTTTGACGATCGGTGCAACGATGGCCAGCCAGGATCATGACGGCGATTCACTCCGTTTGAAAGAGGGAGCCGAATCGGTTCTGGATCCTCACAAATACGTTCATGTTCGCATCAGAGATGTCGATACGCTGGATAAATACCACTTCGATGCCCTCTATCTACAGGGGCCTTTTTCCATGCAGGGCGGATATACGGCTTTGGATGTGGATTCGCTAAAAGGGATTTATCGATTTGCGGGCTACTATTTGCAGGCCGGGTATTTCATACGCGGTGAGGGTAAACGTTTCGATCCGATTAACGGAATATTTAAAAGAATCAGGCCCGTTTACGGCGGAGACATTGAAGCGGCTTTACGATTTAGTTATATCGATCTGAACGACAAGGATGAGCATGGAGGAAGTCAAAGTGACTACACGATGGCACTCAACTGGTATTTAAATCCAAATACGAGGTTGATGTTTAACTATATTTTGGCCTTTCCTGACGATACCGATCTGTATGACGGGATGTATCAGATCATTCAGAGTCGGATACTCTTCTCTTTTTAGGTGATGGAATGATGTTTGAAACACAAAAAATAAAATGGTTTCGACGGCTTATCCCTCTCACGGCTATCATACTGGTGAGCGGGTGTAGTGTCGCCGAAATTTCGGTAACTCAAAAAGGGCTGCCGAAAGTCTATAAAGATTATAATGATACCTATGTGATCAAAAGAGATATTCAGATCTCTCTTTTTCAGCTTTATAACTATACCGATACGCCCGATGCGGGCAAACGGGCCGCCAACATTCTTCAAGGCGTTTTGGAAGCGAAAGGGTATAAAGTGGTTCCTCACTACAAAAAGAGAATCGTCTCTTTCAAGCGGGCCAAGAAGATAGCGAAAAAGGATGGAAGCCGCTATTTCATGCTGGGAGGTGTGAGTGAATGGCGTTATAAAAATGGAATAGATAGCGAACCGGTGGTGAGTCTGCGTCTGAGTCTTTATAAGACGAAAAAGGGTAAACTCGTATGGAGTGCGACGGGATCGGACGGCAATTGGGGAAACGATTCGCTGGGATATACGGCCCAATGTCTGATGAATGAAATGATGCAAAAGGAGTAGAATCATGATGATGAAAAAATTTCTGGGCCTAAGTGCCGGGCTGATGTTGCTGGGCGGATGCGCCGCTAAAGAGATGGCCGTAAGCCATACGTTTTCAGATATTCGAGAGGATCGCAACATCACCAAAATATTTCTTGTACCGCTAAAAAATTATACCGACGTGCCGATGGCGGGTCTTCGCGCTACCAATCTGGTGGAAGGTATCTTAAGGGCCAAAGGAATCGAAGTTAAATCGCCGGAAAAGAAGATCAAAAACAAAAAAATGTGCAAAGAGAGCATGAAAGAGGGATTTCGTTATGCGATGAGAGGAGGGGTGAGCGAATGGCGTTATAAAACCGGTATCGACGGAGAACCGGCTATCAGTGTCCAGGTCACTCTCTATGATTGTGAAAACGACAATGCGGTATGGAGCGGTACGGCCTCCAGTGACGATTATTGGCGCGCTTCCGTCGGTACGACGGCCCAGTCGACTATTGAGAGCCTTTTAGATTGATACGATGTACGATTTTTTAGAGAAACGCCGTTTCGGTTTTTCGATCCGAAGTTTTGTTGAGTCTCTGATTTTGGCATTGATCTATTTGGGAGTCATGTATTTTTTCAACCCGGATGATCCGTGTTTTGTCAAACGTTATACGGTAATTATCATCTTCGTTATCGCCGTAATTACTCTTTTTTACGGTTATGGCGGGGGAATTCCGTTTCTACTTACTCTTGCGGTTTTTATGAAATTTTATTATCATCCTTTTCCGACCGAAATATTTTTGATTGAACTGGTATTTATGCTCCTTTTTGCTGAGTTTCACCACTTTTGGACGCGAACCCATAGGCAAAAAGAGGTCAAGGCTGATTATTACGAAAAGAAATTTGAAGAGTTAACCAATGCTTTTTATGCGTTAAAAATTTCTCACGATCAGCTTGAACGAAACTATGTCGTCAAACCGATGAGCTTACGCAATGCGATGGCAGAAATTATTAAAAAGTCTGAGGCATCGGATGCACAAAGTTTTGAATCGTTCTTGATACTGCTGGAAAAGAATTTCTTTTTGCATAAAGGGTTGGTGGTATGGTCTGAAAACGGCGATCGATTTATGACAATGGCTGCGACGGAAGGGAGCAGTCTTGATATTGCAGATCCGCTTTTCCAAAATGCTCTTGAAAAGCGAGAGCCGGTCTATATCAGTGAGTTAGTCGAAAAAAAGAGTCTCTATATCGCAGTACTCCCGGCTCTTGTCGATGACGAAGTTAAAGGGATGATCTGTATTGAAGAGATGCCTTTTATGTCTTTTAACAAAGATAATCTGGTAAGCATCTCCGTTTTATTCGACTATTTTGTTTTGCAACGATTAAAGAAAGAGTTGATACGTTCTAAAAAGATCACTTTCCCCTATGGATCGGATCGTTTTCGCTACGAGGTTTATCGTCTCGAAACGTTGGTCAAAGAGTATGATGTCAATTCCACGATGGTTTTATTTCCGTGTCGAAATGATGCTCAAAAAATTGTATTGGAGCAGACGATTCGAGAAAATCTGAGGTCCTTGGAACTTTTTGAAACGCTCTATGTTTCCGATCAAAGGCATGTATTGGCGATTTTGTTCCCTTTTGCCGGTCATTCAACGGTTGAAGGATTTTTACATCGAATTGAAAATATCATAAAGAAAAAAGATTCTAAACTCTGTACGCATCTTTTCTTTACAATGAAAGAGGTTCCGCAAATTGTAGAGTATCTCAAAAGGGTGCGGAATGCTTGATTGGATGGCGTTTCATCCTCTCTATACAATCGCTTTAATTGTGCTATGCGCAATTATAGAAAGCGGATTAGCGGTTATTGTTTTACGACATGTCTATCCCGATCAAAAAGCGAAGGTGGCATTTTTCTTCTTTGTTTTCGGATTGGTAATGCCGTTTATCGGCGTCATCGCTACAATTTTGTTGACTCTATTGATCAAGATGAGAAATTTGAAAGAGCAGAATCTTAATATCGAGAAGATAGATCTTGAACCTCTTCATCTCATCTTTGCGCGAACGCGAAGGATATTCGGTGAGGGTGCGATGTCGGTCGTATTTCAAAATAAGAGTACACCGGTCAATCTGAAGATTAAAGCCCTTGATTCACTTCAGAAAGAACCAAATCGCTATCGACTTCATATCATCAAACAGGCATTGAGTGATACCCAAGATGAAGTTCGACTTTTCAGTTTTTCAATCATCGACAAATTTGAAAAGCGCATCAATGCCAAAATTCATGAAGCGTTAGAGAGATTCAAAACGGAAGAATCCGAAGCCATTCGGTTGACA
>Ga0256831_1001312_pt1 | contig 13130 bp, 15 predicted proteins | sample 132544metaG_FD_189087 | JGI IMG/M metagenome (GOLD analysis project Ga0256831, IMG submission 189087) | Hydrothermal vent microbial communities from Lau Basin, Pacific Ocean - 132-544 | ecosystem: Environmental > Aquatic > Marine > Hydrothermal vents | place: Pacific Ocean: Lau Basin | collected... | reverse complement strand
TGGGGATGCGACACGCCACAATCAATGGGGATGATGTGGGAAATAATATGATGGTGTGTGGAAAAGAGCCTACGGGACGATATACCTATCTTTGCGTCTCTCCTATAGATTTTTCAGGTGCTGAAATCTATGATTGGTACTCTTTTGATATTCTTCAAGATAACAGCGTCTTAGGAGTGTATGTAGCGGGTACTCCAGAAGATGTGGCAGATGCTATGAGTCAGGAAGCTACCGATGTGCAGTATCCTTTGAGCGGAACTTTTTATCCTCGTGGTAGTAGTACATCTGCAGAGTATTCGACCTCTTCGGATTCTGAAAATCTTTTGCCTCCACCTTCGGATGGCGGCGCTGATTGTTTGCCCGGAGATGCGGAGTGTGTCCCATTTACTGATGGTGGTTCACAAGGCAGTAGTTCCACTATAGGCAGTGGTAGCGAGTGTGAGGATATCATCTATGGTACGGCGCAGTCTTATGAAACCGGAGAGGATTTGCCACTACCGGGTAGACAGGTAGTCTATACCAAAGAGGTGGTAGATAAGATCATAGAAGATAAGCTGCGACAATGTAGACAAGATCCAAGATCTTGCGGTATTGATGCGCTCCCTATTTTGCATACCGTGAGCGATACGAGACAAATCTACAATCAGATCAAAAATACTCCTTTACCAATTTCAGGCTATTATCTGCACTATGGATCGGGTACATTTGATTGGGCCTATGTACCATTCTCTTTGTCTAGTGCTTATAAGCTTGAAAAAGGGGTAGATGAGCACTATCGCTTACGCTGGACACCTTTCCCACGAAATATTCTTATTCAAAAAGTGGGCGACACGATTATTTTTAGATAGTAAATATCTCCAATACTCCGCTTTTAAGAGCTGGGGTATTGGGATATTTTACAAGTGTGCTATTAGTTTTGTTTTTAATTTGTCTAATTTTGGTTAGAAAAATAATGATGAGGAAAAATTAGGAAATAATCATCGTGCAGTCAATAGATATGGAGTGGTGGCCAGAGGCGGATTCGAACCGCCGACACAGGGATTTTCAGTCCCTTGCTCTACCTACTGAGCTATCTGGCCCTTATCTTGTGAAGTTGAATGAAATTATACATAACAAAATTGAAAATTAGCTTAAAACCTCACGTTTAAATATCTCTCCTCGCTCTTTGTAGCTACGAAATTGATCCAAACTCGCGCATGCAGGAGAGAGCAAGGCCACGCTATTGGGAGTATGGAGCTTTTTGATCATAGCTACCGCATTAGGGAGCGTTTTGGCGGCGTGGGCGGGAATGTTATACTTTTGGGCCAACGCCATAATCTGCTCGCTGGCTTTTCCTATGGCAAATATCTCCACATTTTCAAGATGGTCAAAAAGAGGCTCCAAACTCACTCCTTTATCGTCTCCTCCTAGGATGAGATAAATTTTTTTATCTTTGTAGCGTCTGAGGGCTTGGATAGTAGCGTCGATGTTGGTAGCCTTGCTATCGTCTACCCAAAGTCTTCCCTTGCTATCATAAAACTCCTCTTGTTTATGGGAATCGATGAGGAAAGCGGCCATCTTTTCGTGGTCACTTTGTCCAAAGAGTATTCGCTCCACCGCCAAAGCAAGCAGTGCATCGAGCAAAAAAGGGCCTTGAAAAGGAAGAGCGTTTGGGTCGAGGCCAAATATTTTGGCCAAATCTTGTGGGGTTTCGTACCCAATGAGGGTACCGCAAGTAGCTATATTGGCGTATTTAGTCGGAACGATAGCGATTTGTGATTCTTTAAGTCTTGCAATAGGACTCAATTTAGCCGCTTCATATGCTTTAAAACTGCCGTGCCAACTGAGGTGGTCAGGAGTGATTGGGAGCAGTATGTATAGATCGGGACGAGCGAGGCTGGTGTAGTGGAGGCTAAAAGAGCTGCTCTCCAAAACCCACAACGAAGCGTTACTTGGCAGATCGGCCAAAGGCGTGCCAATATTCCCACCGCTTATGGCTCCACGAGATCGTAAAAGATGAGTGATCATTTGGGTGGTGGTGGTTTTGCCGTTGGTGCCGCTGATCCATATGGAGTAGGGCATATCCGATCTAAAAAAATCATACTCACCGCATAGATGTTTGGCTTGTTGTATGAGTGGATGGGAGGGGGGTATACCCGGACTTGGTATCTCAATGGCCGAGGTGTTTGGGTCAAATTTTTGGCTTGGCAGGTGCCAAAAACCTTCCTTATCTTGATAGGCACGAGGCGTATCCTCAAAAAATATCGCCCGCTTGAAACGTTTGGCGATGGCTGTAGTGGTTTTACCGCTTCCAAAGAGTGTAATCATTAGCGAATCTTTAAAGTGATGAGTGCTATGAGATTAGAGATTAGGGCGATGATCCAAAAACGGATGATGATCTTGTTTTCGCTCCACTGTTTTTGCTCAAAATGGTGGTGGATGGGAGCCATGAGAAAAATCCGTTTTTGGCGCAGTTTAAAACTGCCTACTTGGATAATAACGGAGAGGGCCTCCATCACAAAGACAAAGCCGATAAGTAAAAGCAGTATCTCGCTTTTGGAGATCACGGCCATATAGCCGATGAAGGCACCTAGCGGTAAGCTTCCGCTATCCCCCATAAAGACTTCTGCTGGGTGGCAGTTGTACCATAAAAATCCAATAAGACTGCCAGCAAAAGCTGCCGCTATGATTACCACCTCGCCTACGCCTATAATTTTTGGCAAAAGAAGGTAGGAGCTTAGCACGGCATTACCTGTGATGTAAGTAATAACCCCAAGGCTAAATAGCGCAAAGATCGAAGGAACGGTAGCTAACCCGTCTAGGCCATCGGTGAGGTTAACGGCGTTGGAGGTGGCTACGATTACCAATGTCCAAAAGAGTAGGGCCAGCTCATGCATATCAAAAAGGGGGTATTTGTAAAAAGGGATATAAAGCGTCGTTGCTAAATGGGTGCCATAGTATAGATACAGACTGACTACAAAGGCTATGAGTATTTGTAAATAGAGTTTACCTTTGGGCGAGAGGCCGCTTTGATTGGATCTCTTGACCACTTTGCCAAAGTCATCAGCTACGCCAATGGCAAGATATCCAAGGATGAGCAAAAAAGCCCCGATGACAAAAGGGTTGGCCATATTGGCGTTGAATAAAGAGACTATAAGAGTAGAAAAGACAAAGGCTACGCCCCCCATTGTCGGCGTGTTGGCCTTTTTTTTGTGCGTTTTTGGCGCTAGAGAGTAGATAGGCTGATAGGAGTTTTTGCTCGTAGCCCATGAGATAAATTTGGGTATGAGCCATAGCGTCAAGAAAAATCCCATGAAAAAGGCAAAGCCCGCCCGAACCGTGATGTATTGAAAAATATTAAGATGAAAGTATTCATACAGCAAATAGAGCATCCACCGCCTTGGCTTAAAGTGATTTGAAGAGAAATGGTACTAAAATTTAGGTAAATTTTAGGTAAAAGGAGCAAAATTGAGATTTAGCGGCAAAAATGTGCTCGTTACGGGAGCAAGCAGAGGGATCGGCGCCCAGATCGCCAAAACACTGGCTGGCTACGGACTCAAAGTCTGGATCAACTACCGAAGCGGAGCCGAGGCGGCCGATGAGGTGAAGCGCCAGATCGAAGAGGCTGGAGGAGAGGCTGCGGTGATCGGCTTTGACGTAAGCGATGAGAAAGCTTTTGTAGAGGGGATTGCCACTATAGTAGAGAGTGATGGGGAGCTCTCTTATCTAGTCAATAATGCTGGCATCACCAAAGACAAGCTGGCTATTCGTATGAGTGTAGAGGATTTTGAGAGTGTGATCAGAGCCAATCTTACCAGTGCCTTTATCGGATGTAGAGAGGCTTTGAAGCGAATGAGCAAAAAGCGCTTTGGGGCCGTGGTCAACATCTCTTCGATTGTTGGCCAGAGCGGTAACGCCGGGCAAGTCAATTATAGCGCCAGTAAAGGGGGAATGATCGCTATGACTAAGTCTTTTGCTTTAGAGGGTGCTCCAAGAAATATCCGTTTTAACTGCGTTACTCCCGGCTTTATCGCTACTGATATGACCCAGCAGCTCAAAGATCAGATCAAAGAGGCCTACATTTCCAAAATTCCCCTTGGACGCTTTGGAGAGCCAAGGGAAGTGGCCGAGGCCGTGGCCTTTTTGCTCAGCGACGCAGCTAGCTATATTACTGGAGAAACCCTCAAAGTTAACGGGGGAATGTATTTATAAAGGGTTAAAGCTTTTTGTGTTAAAATGAAGCGATAAAATTTTATAAGGAGAAGCAATGGCAGATATTTTCGAACAGGTCAAAGAGGTAGTCGTGGAGCAGCTCAACGCAAATCCCGATGAAGTGAAACCTGAGTCACGATTTGTAGAAGACCTGGGAGCCGACAGCCTCGATGTAGTTGAGCTTGTAATGGCGCTGGAGGAAAAATTTGGTATCGAAATCCCCGACGAGGATGCTGAGAAGATCCAAACGGTAGCCGATGCAGTGAAATATATCCAAGAGCACAAATCCTAAGAAATCCCGGGGCCTCCCCGTGGATTTTCATTGAGTTATCAAAATAATTGAATGAAGATTCAGTGGAGGGAGAAGATTTGAGACGAGTCGTTATTACAGGTCTTGGTATGATCAATGCGTTGGGGCACGACAAAGAGTCCTCTTTTGATGCAATCATTAAAGGTCAGACAGGCGTAGATACCATCACCTTGTTTGATCCGTCCAACCAGACGGTACGAATCGCCGCCGAGGTTAAGGATTTTGATCCAAAAGAGGTGATGGATCCAAAAGAGGTCAAAAAGGCCGATCGCTTTATACAGCTTGGTATCAAAGCGGCCCGCGAGGCTATGAAAGATGCCAGGATCGACGAGAGTGTGGAGCCAGAGCGCTTTGGTATCAGCTCGGCTTCTGGCATCGGAGGACTCCCCAATATCGAGAAAAACGCCGTCATCTGTCACACCAGAGGTCCAAGACGCATTAGCCCCTTTTTTATCCCCTCCGCTTTGGCTAATATGCTTGGAGGCTTCATCTCCATCGAGCATACCCTCAAAGGCCCCAACCTCTCCAGCGTTACCGCCTGTGCCGCCGGAACGCACGCTATTACCGAAGCGGCTAAGACCATTATGTTGGGCGGTGCGGATAGGATGCTCGTAGTAGGTAGCGAAGCGGCGATCTGTCCCATCGGGATTGGCGGCTTTGCCGCTATGAAAGCTCTTTCTACCTACAATGACGATCCCAAGCACGCCTCTAGGCCTTTTGATGCGAAACGCAACGGCTTTGTCATGGGCGAGGGGAGCGGTGCACTGGTATTAGAGGAGTATGAGGCGGCAAAAGCTAGGGGTGCTAAGATCTATGGCGAGCTGATAGGATTTGGCGAAAGCGGGGACGCAAATCATATTACTACACCGGCACCCGAGGGCGAGGGGGCTTATCGAGCTATGCGGGCGGCTCTAGCGATGGCGGGTGTAGATAGGGTTGATTATATCAATGCCCACGGCACAAGTACCAAATATAACGACTGGTACGAAACGATGGCTATCAAAAGAGTTTTTGGGGGTAAAGAGAATTGTCCGCCCGTAAGTTCTACCAAAGGCCAGACAGCCCACTGCCTTGGGGCTGCGGGAGCGATAGAGGCCGTCATCACCCTCATGGCCATGGAGCGGGGTATTATCCCCCCTACTATTAATTACGAAGAGCCGGATCCAGATTGCGATTTGGATTATGTGCCAAATGAGGCGAGAGAGGCCGATATTACTATAGCTATGAGCAACTCTTTTGGTTTTGGCGGTACTAACGGCGTCGTGATATTTAAAAAGGTCTGATGTTGGCCACCTATTTGGATTTTGAGCAAAAAATCAAGGAAATTGAGGAGCAGATCGAAGCGGCAAAGGCAAGGGGCGACAGCGATGCCGTAGAGATCTTGCAAAAAGAGCTGCAAAAAGAGGTCACAAAAACCTATAAAAATCTCAGCGACTATCAAAAGCTCCAGCTCGCTCGTCATCCCGATCGTCCCTATGCCCTAGATTATGTGCGGCTATTGATGGAGGACGCTTATGAAATTCATGGAGATCGCTGTTTTCGAGACGATCCTGCCATTGTTTGCTATCTTGGAACCATTGAGGGCCAAAAGACCTTGCTCATAGGCGAACAAAAGGGGCGAGGGACAAAAAACAAAATAAAAAGAAACTTTGGTATGCCCCATCCTGAGGGGTATCGCAAGGCTCTTAGAGCCGCCAAGATGGCTGAGAAGTTTGGCTTGCCGATTTTGATGCTCATCGATACTCCGGGAGCCTACCCCGGGATCGGTGCCGAGGAGCGGGGGCAAAGCGAAGCGATCGCAAGGAATTTATTTGAGTTTAGTATGCTTGATACCCCTACTATCTCCATTGTTATTGGGGAGGGGGGAAGCGGCGGAGCTTTGGCCATCGGTGTAGCGGATAGACTAGCGATGATGCGCTATTCTGTTTTTAGCGTCATCTCTCCAGAGGGGTGTGCGGCGATACTTTGGAACGATCCGAGCAAAGTGGAGCAAGCTACCAAATCTCTTAAAATTACGGCTCAAGACCTCAAAGAGCTGGGGCTTATCGACGATATCATCGAAGAGCCCCTTATTGGTGGCCACAGAGACAAAGAAGGAGCTGCAGAGGTTCTCAAAGAGTACTATTTGTCCACTCTTAAAGAGCTTCAGGCGATGGATCCAAAAGAGCGGCTGCAAAAGCGTTATGAGAAATTAATGAGTATGGGGAAATTTAAGAGTTGACCAAACTCAAAAAGAGTATTTTTGATAGCAAAAGGTTAAGGTAGTGCACGAATGGGCGACAACCTCTTAGAGGTTGTGCTCTTTTTTATACTGCATGACAATGGCGTACGCTTCGTCCTTGAGTCGTAGTTTTTCGAGTTTGAGCTTTTCTAGCTCCACATCTTCCATATGTTCGCGCCCCTCTTCTACATCTTTTACGATTTTTTTAAGCTCCTCATGCCGTTCTATGAGTTTGTCAAAGTGGGGGTTTTCTTGACGAATCTTTTTGATGAGCTCTTGTGGAAATTCTTCTAGCATAGTTGCTCCTTTATTGTATTATGATGTGTAATTGTACCATTCACGTTCTGTATTCTGCATTAATCTTAACATATTCATATCCAAGATCACAGCCATAAGCGGTAAAGCTGCCATCGCCTATGCCTAAATCGCAGTGGATGGTAAATTGATCCTTTTTCATCACTTCGTGAGCCGCCGCCTCTCGCTTGGCATCAAAAAGTATCTCGCCTCTATCATAGACTACAACCTCTTCAAAGGCGATACGCAAAGTTTTCTCATCGCATGCCACTCCTGAAGCTCCGATAGTAGAAGCAATTCGCCCCCAGTTTGGATCTTCGCCAAAAAGAGCAGTTTTGACTAAAAGGGAGTTTGTAAGAGCCTTGGCGGCGACGGCGGCCTCTTGGTCGTTGGCGGCACCTGTGAGGGCAAAGGCGGCTACTTTGGTCGCTCCTTCTCCGTCTTTGACGATACAAAGGGCGAGATGGTGCATAATTTTGTACAAAGCAAAGGCAAAAGCCTCCTCATCGTAGACATCGCTTTTTTTATTGGCCAGTAAAAAAAGGCTATCATTGGTGGAAGTATCGCCGTCTACGCTTATGGCGTTGAATGTGGCGCCCACATATTTTTCTAAAAGAGGACGCATTCTCTCATTGGGAATATCAGCGTCAGTAGCGATAAAACAAAGCATCGTAGCCATATTTGGATTGATCATACCAGCGCCCTTGGCAACTCCGGCGATTGTAAAACTACGACCATCTTCCAAAATCACCTCAAAACCGATCGATTTTGGGAAAGTGTCGGTGGTCATAATGGCTTGGGCAAAACGATCGGCTCTTTTGGCTGTAAGATTAAAATCCAAAGCGGCTTGGGCGATGGCCTCTTTTGGCAGCGGCACGCCAATAACCCCAGTAGAGCTCATAAAAGGATTTTGTATATCAAATTTTTGGCCAAGTTGTTCGAGTATCCACTCGATATCTTCAATTCCTCGCTCCCCCGTCATAGCGTTGGCGTTTTTGGAGTTGACTAAAAGAAAATTGCTTTTGGTGATATTGTGGCGTTGAAAATGTTTGATAGGGGCGGCTTGGAATCTATTTTGGGTAAAAAGAGCCGCCACATCAAAAGGAGTATCGCTGTAGATAAATCCCACATCAAGACCATCTTTTTTAAGACCTGCCGACACGCCGTCACAAAAAAAACCTTTGACATCCGCCAGAGTGTTTTTGAGGGGGAAAAGTTCGTAATGCATGGATGAACCTTTGCAAAAAGGTGGGGTAAAACCCCAAAATGAGTTTACAGATCGATTTGGAAGTTTTTCTTTTTAAGTATTCGAAGACCTTTAGCGGATACTTTAATCTTTTTTTTCGTTCCGTCTGGTAGAGTAATCCGAACGGTTCTAATATTTGGTAAAAATCTTCGCTTCGTTTTATTGTTGGCGTGGCTGACATTGTGCCCGCTCATAGGCTTTTTGCCCGTAATCATACATTTTTTTGACATGATGCGCACCTTTATTGGTTTTTGAGTGTTGAATGATAGGCAAAATTTCCTTAAATATAGTTGAATTTCAACTACTTTTTAGTTTTGGCTTTTGGTATAATTGGGAAACTTTTTGAAGGATAGCTATGCTGGTAGCTCCAAGTATTTTGAGCGCCGATTTTGGCATTTTGGCCAAGGAGGTAGTAGAGGTTTGTGCGGCGGGTGCGGATTTGGTACATGTGGATGTGATGGACGGCCATTTCGTACCCAATATGACTATTGGTCCCGTGGTTGTCAAAGCGGTAGCTCAAGTGGCTACGAAACCGCTGGATATACATTTGATGGTAGAGGATAATACCTTTTTTGTCGATCTTTTTGCTCCTTTGAAACCCAGATTTATCTCTTTTCATTATGAGAGCGAGCGGCATCACCACCGATTGGCCCAAAAAATCAGAGATTATGGCATCAAACCCTCCATCGTACTCAATCCCGCCACTCCGGTAGCCTGCCTTGAAGAGATCATCAAGTATGTGGATATGGTGCTGCTTATGAGCGTAAACCCCGGTTTTGGCGGTCAAAAGTTTATCCCAATCTATGATAAAATCCGCCAGACCAAAGAGCTGATCGAAAAACACAATCCAGATTGTCTTGTCGAAGTGGATGGTGGTGTGAACGACCAAAACATCCGTCAGCTCAAAGAGGCGGGCGTGGATGTGGTGGTGGCGGGCAGCTATATTTTTGGCCACAAAGAGTACAAGATGGCTATAAAGAGTCTAAAGGTTTAGAGTGCTTCGGGTAAAAATTTGTGGTATTACCAATCTTCAAGACGCTCTTATGGCAGTGAGCGCCGGAGCCGATGCTTTGGGATTTGTTTTTTATCCAAACTCTCCTCGCTATATTACCCCGGCCAAAGCCGCCGCCATTACCGCTCAGCTACCGCCGTTTGTAGAGCGGGTAGGGCTATTTGTGAATGAGTCTAAAGAGCGTATTGAAAAGGTTTGTAGCCAAAGCGGTATGAGTTTGGCTCAACTCCATTTTGATGTGGATGAGGCGTTTATAGACTCTTTGGATATCAAAGCTCTACCCGTAGTACGGGCCAAAGATCCCCAAGATATCCATCGTTTTGACGATCGCTATCGACTCATAGATGCCTATGTTCCTCAGTACGGGGGAGCGGGGAAACGAGTGGCGTTGGAGTGGTTTGAGGGGGTGGATACTTCTAGGATAGTGCTTGCTGGAGGATTGGATCCGAGTAATATAGAAGAGGTAAAAAAGTATGGCTTTTATGGCGTAGATGTGAGTAGCGGCGTGGAGGCCGCCAAAGGTAAAAAAGATCAAGAAAAAGTAAGAGAGTTTATCCAAAAGGCAAAATTTGAGTACATTGGACAAGCTTGCTCATAAACTCAAAACACCGATGGCAAAGGTGCAATTTTTAGGGTTGTTACAGACTCTTTTTGGAAAAGGGGAGGATCCGGAACTGCTATACCAAACTCTTTTGGCCCGAGGCTTTCCTCTTTGGGAAAAGGGAGAAAAAATTGCCCTTAAAACCGCTTCTACTCCTTTGAAAGAGCAAGAGTTTGTTATCGTCGATATCGAAACCAATGGAAGCAAGCCCCACAACTCCCAAGTGATTGAGATCGGAGCATTAAAAAGTAAAGGGGGCAAGATTATCGATCGCTTCGAGAGCTTCATCTATGCCAAGGAGATCCCTGAGTATATTACCAAGCTTACCGGAATCGAGCTTAAAGACCTTAGAGACGCTCCTAGCCAAAAGGAGGTGCTGTGGCGTTTTAAGGAGTTTTTGGGCGATGCAGTCTTTGTAGCGCATAATGTGGGATTTGACTACAACTTCATCTCAAATAAGCTCGATGAGCTAGGATATGGCAAGCTGGCCAACAGGAAGTTGTGCTCCATTGATTTAGCTAAGCGCACAATCCCAAGCCAACGGTATGGATTGGAATTTTTAAATGAGAGTTTGGGAATAAAGACGACGGTGAGCCATCGAGCCTATGCCGACGCTTTGACCGCTTATGAGATTATGCGAAGAGCTTTACAACGATTGCCCAAAAGAGTGCGTAGTGCCGAGGAGTTGATAACCTTTAGTAAGCGAGCCCCCTGTGTTGCGATTGAAAGTAGCGAGAAAGCAAAGAGTCAATGATCTTTGCTCCTAAAAGATCCCCCCAGTTATTGACTGCAGTGCGAAACATATCCAAAAACCTATCTACAGTGATGATTAAAGCGATATATTCGCTTGGCAAACCTACGCTATCAAGAATCATCGTCATCATTACAAGACCGGCTCCCGGGATTCCGGCAGCTCCAATAGAGGCGAAAGTAGCGGTCAAAAAGATGGTGATCTGCTGAGTTAGACTAAGTTCCACGCCACTTATATTGGCGATAAACATTACCGCAATCGATTCGTACAACGCCGTGCCGTCCATATTGATCGTAGCTCCCAGCGGCAGTACGAAACCTGCCACTTTTTTGCTCACCCCCCCTTTTGTTTCGGCAACTTCTATGGAGACGGGCAGAGTTGCGGAGCTAGAAGCAGTAGAAAAGGCGATAAGAGGCGCCTCTTTGATCTGCCAAAAATAGGAATAGGGGTTGAAGCGCCCAATAAGATAGGCGATGGCAGGTAGTACGAGGGCCGCATGGATCGCTAAAGCAGCCAAAACGGTGAGGACATAGCTGTAGAGGTTAAGGATAGGCTCTATCCCGTTTTTGGCTACGGTAGCTCCAAGTAGAGCAAACACCCCAAGAGGCGTAAGAGTGATGACCCATTTTGCCAATACCATCATCGAGTCATTAAGAGCGTCAAAAAAGTTAAAAAGACTTTGGCGTTTGGGCGGCAAGATAAAAAGAGCCGCTACGCTAAAGAGGATTGTAAAGAAAATAATGGGCAAAATTGCCCCTTTTGCAAGAGCGGCAAAGATATTTGTAGGAATGAAAGAGAGCAAAAAGTCCGAGATACTCAGCTCTTTTGGTTGGGTTATATGGGCTGGAGCGTTTATGTTGGAGAGGAGCGTCGTACCGGCTCCGGGCTCAAAGATGTTAAAAAGCACCAGTCCTAGGGTAACGGCTAGGGCCGTAGTGATAAAGTAGTAGGCAAAAGCGAGCAATCCTATGGATTTGAGCTCGCTCGTATCTTCTAGCGAGGTAATGGCGACGAAAATAGAAGCGATCACGAGCGGAATGATAAGCATTTTGAGCAAAGCCAGATAGATTTGACCTACGACTTCGACGGCTATGGCACTCTTTGGAAAAAAGTAACCAAAGGCGATACCCAAAAGAATAGCTAGAAGCGTAAGGTTTTCCACGCTTAAAAATTTTTTCATCGCACCAGCCAAGAGATGATATAAAAAATCGTAGCCACCCCCACATAGATAGCCGAAGTCCCAAGGACATTGGCCCCTTGGCAGGAGGTGCAGTTTTTATACTTGGTCGTTTCATATTTTGCATACAGCGCATACAAGAGTATCCACGCAAACTCCAAGGTAAAAAGCGCCGTATTGTATCGGAGTACGATTTGAGCGATCTGTACAAAGGGCGAGAGTAAAATGGCAAGGCCGTGCAGGGTAAGAAAAAGACGCAAGGCTTTGAGTATCTTGTCTTTGATAAAGACATTGGGACAGGTATCGCCGTAGGTGCCGTGCTCTTTGAAAAATTTTTTACGCTCTTTTTTATCTAGTTTGTCAAAAAGGTAGCCCCCAAGGATCATATCGATCTTGCGCTGCAGTGTTATGGCCTCTTCCCCTTCGGCTTTATAAAAATGGTCTTTACCTTCTCTATCTTGGTACATAATTTTGACTACGGGGTAGCGCTTGACGGTGAGTTTGGCTCCGGGGAGGCTCTCATCACTTTCGGTAGAAGGAAAATATGTACCCTCTTTGCCGTAAATCGTCGGATTGATAAAGAGCATATATTGATCTTCTTTTTTAAGCAAAATGATGCGCAGCGGTATGCCGATCTGAATCGCGGCTAGGGCGTTGAGATTATGCTCTTGCATTGTCTTTTTCATCTGCTCGATCACTTCATCGATTTTAGGATCGTCAAAATGACGCACAAAACCGGAGATCTGCAAAAGCGTTTGGTCAGGATAGGTAAGTAGTTTGGCCATAATTTGCCTTTAGATGGATTGGGGCCGAAGCCCCATAAATTAATGGTGGGATTTCGCGACGACTCGAAGCATTTTGAGGTTGATGATAATAAATCTGATAAATTGCCAGATAAGACATTTTCTTAAAAATCTTTGGAAAGGTCCGGGGATCATCGTCCCAAAAGTCTTTCCATCGTAGGGGGTGATATTTTTTTGAATCTCTTTGTAATCTTTGGCCATTTTTTCTCCTTCTTATTCTGGGATCAGTGTCCAACCTGGCTTGAGCTGAGCTTTCCACATAAACAGATGATGCAAGATATGCTTGATCCAGTGGCCGGCAAGCCCTATCTCGCCAAAAGTATACTCAGGATCTCGTCCAGTTCCGGGATATTTATCGTAATCAGGTACTACAGGGTAGACCGTGAGCGCCACTGCAGATCCGTCCAAAAGACCTTTACCGGTGGATGCGATACACGCCGCTCCCATCTCGGCCATTGAAGCGTGATGTTTGAGATTGTCTAGATCCGCTTTGCCCTCGATTACTTCTACGATGTTTTGGGCAA
>Ga0256831_1001311_pt1 | contig 13154 bp, 10 predicted proteins | sample 132544metaG_FD_189087 | JGI IMG/M metagenome (GOLD analysis project Ga0256831, IMG submission 189087) | Hydrothermal vent microbial communities from Lau Basin, Pacific Ocean - 132-544 | ecosystem: Environmental > Aquatic > Marine > Hydrothermal vents | place: Pacific Ocean: Lau Basin | collected... | reverse complement strand
TGGGCGCCCGCCGCAAAGGACGATAGGCGCCCTGGTCAATGGTTATCCCCAGCAGCGCGGTCAAGGCCATGGCAACCAGGGCCGCCGCCCACCAGGGCAGGGCAAAGACCGATATCCCGAAAAAGGCAAAATAGGTCGACATCATCATAACATCGCCGTGGGCGAAGTTGATAAGCCGCAGGATACCGTAGACCATGGTATAGCCGATGGCGATGAGTCCGTACAGAGAGCCCAGACCCAGACCATTGATGAGCTGCTGGAGAAAGAGATGAATGGTCATCGAATCACGGGATCACGGCTGTACGGTTGCCAGCCACTGGAACTTGCCGTTCTTGACCGTCAGAATAACGGCCGGCTTGACCATATCGTGATTCTTCATGGTCATCACGCCGGTAACACCCTGAAAGTTCTTCGTGTTTTCAAGATCGGCCCGAACCTTCTCCTTGTCCGTAGAACCTGCACGTTCAATGGCATCAAGGAGGATATTATAGGTATCATAAGAAAGCGCAGATACGGAATCCGGGGTAATACCGGGATAGGCGGCCCGGAAGGCCTTGACAAACTTTTTGCCCGATTCAGTGGTCACGCCCTTTTCATCAAAATGGGTGGTAAAGGAGAGCCCTTCCACCGCCTTGCCGCCGATCTTGATGAGTTCATCGGCCTGGGCTGCGTCGCCTGCCAGAATGGGTACATCCAGACCAACCTCTTTTGCCTGCTGGGCGATAAGAGCCAATTCCTTGAAATACCCGGGACAGTACAGAACATCAGGATTTTTATTTTTAATCGCCGTTAACTGGGCTGTAAAATCAAGATCACCGGTGTTGTAATGGAGTTTGGAAACAATCTTTCCGCCCATTTTAGTGAAATTCTTCATAAAGAAGTTGGCGATCCCCACACAGTAATCCTGAGAGATATCAATAAGTACGGCCGCATTTTTTGCAGTAAGATTTTCCCGGGCAAACTTGGCACCAACATACCCCTGGAAAGGATCAATAAAACAGGCCCTGAAAACCCATTTTTTCCCCTGGGTGACGACAGGGTTGGTTGCCCATGGTGAGATCATCGGCACTTTGGCCTTCTCGGCAACAGGGGCGCCCGACAGGGTGTTGGAAGAGGTCAGACCGCCGATAATGGCATCGACCTTATTTTTTTGAATCAAACGGGAAACGGCATTGGCGCTTTCCACCTTATCCGATTTATTATCAGTGAGAAATAATTTTACCTCGCGATTTAACACCTTGGGACGTTCTTTCTGGGCCAACTGCAACCCCTTATAACCGATTTGACCATATACGGCGGATGGTCCGGTCATCGGATAATACACCCCGATTTTGACCGATTCCCCGGCATGGGCATTGCCCAGGCAAAGACTCATAAGACCGGCAAACACCATACCTGTCAGGGACAGCAAGAGAGATTTTCGCATCAGACATTCCTCCTTGTACAAGAAACAGCAAAGACTGACGATCATGCCGGAACAAATATTCCCGGCGCAACTGCAACGGGTCGTCTCCCATATTGCAGTACAACAGCAGCATACTTATAATTTTTCCTGTGCGTGGTCAAGAATTATGGGCAACCATTGACAAAAAAAATAATCGCGAACACAAAACCATCTGAATTGAGATATCAGACATGAGAGTCAAACAGATATCCGCTCCGGCCCATGAAAGATATTGAGCCTCTTTGGACGGGCATAAGCGGCCAGGGTGACTCCGGCCCGACGGGCGATGGCCAGCCCCAGGGACGAGGGCGCGGTACGGGACAGGATTATGGGAATGCCGATACGGGCACACTTGAGCACCATGTCCGATGTCAGTCGACCGGTGGTGTAAATAGCGCCCCGGGCGGAAAATTTTCCCAGCAGGATGGCGCCGATTACCTTATCGACCGCATTATGGCGCCCCACATCCTCGTAATACGCCTGCAGCCTGCCCTCACTCCAGAACCCGCAACCATGCACGCAGTGCGTCCGGCCGCCAAGAGGTGAATAATGCAGGGACTGACGGATAAAATCTCGTATCTCATCAAAAGGAAGCGTGTATTCCTGCAGAGGATCAAAGGCGCCTTCAAGCATTTCCCGGGAAATTTTTCCGGTGCCGCCGCAGCCGGAGGTGATGATAACTTCCTTTGGTTCATCGGCCTCATCAACATCGGCATACACGGAAATCCGACCCTCCGGACAGACCAGCACCTCCCGGACCTGACCGGGCGCCGTGATATATCCCTGCCCAAAGAGAAAACCGGCGCCGAACTCTTCCAGCCCGGTCTCAAGCACCATGGAAGCCCCTATTTCCCGGTCATTGAGTGCAACCTTGTACGGCACTTCAATGGCCACGGTTTCATGCTCCTCACTGTACCCATCAGCAGTGACGACAACGGTTTTCTGGGCTAGGGTTACCTGGTTTTCCATACTTTTTGTATTATAGAGCCTGACTGGGCGCAGGCTTGATCTTCGGGAAGCTCGATGAGACAATCGGCCTCCGCCATTTTCTGCAAACGACCGATGCCTTCAAGCGGGATTACCGTCCGCCGGTCGCCGTCACTGCCAAGCAGACCATAAAAAATCTGTGTCCAGCCCTCCTGGCCGGTCAATGTCCGGTCAAGACGTGCCGATACATATTCGGTAAAAGGGTCCGCCAGTCCGCTTAGACGATGAATACCCGGTTTTGCCAATAAAAGAAAGGCCACATGATTGGACGGCGGCCCGCCCGGCAGATTAAAGATCCAGGTGCTGTTTTTTCTCCCCAGACAGACCCCTTTGCCCGGCCCCACCCGTACCCGGTGAAATACAGGCGCAACATCGAGATTGCTCATTGCCTGCATGGTAAAATCCTTGTCCCCATCCAGGACACCGCCACAGGTCAGGATGACGTCATATTTTTCAATCAGAGGCGCGATCTTTTTCTGTAGCAGATGCAGATCATCGCGAATCAGGAGATGGTCGGCACAAATGCCCATGGCCGTAACTTCGGCCATCAGGGTAACAAGATTACTGGCCGCCACCTGGCCGGGGGCAATCGGCTCGCCGGGCACGGCCAGCTCGCTGCCGGTGGCGATTATCAAGACCTTTGGCTGCCGAAAAACCAGAATTTCCGCAACTCCGGCCGCAGCCAGCAGGCCGAGATGACCAGGAAACATCCGTGTTCCCCGGTCGATGATATTCCTGCCTGCGGTCACGTCACTGCCGCGGGCAAGAATATTTCGTCCCGGACAGGCATCGGCACGGGCAAGAACCTGGTCACCTTCAGTATCGGCAAATTCTGAGGCCAGAACAGCATCAGCGCCGGCGGGAATCGGCGCCCCGGTCATGATCCGTACGGCCTGCCCCGCCTTCACTGTGATATCGCAATGACCACCGGCGGCAACAGATCCTACCAGAGTCAGCGGTACCGGACGCTCCCGGCAAGCGGAGGCAATATCTCGGCCGCGTACCGCAAAACCATCCTTTAACGAAGCATCAAGGGTGGGACAACTGCAACAGGCACGGATATCGCCGGCAGTTATCCGACCAGCCGCGTTGGCCGCCGCTATTCGTTCCACGCCAAGGGCATCAAGCCTTTGTACAAGTTGTCGGGCACGCTCCAAGCCAACAAGTCTTTCTACTGTGCGATCTTTCATAATTCTTGACCTATGCCCAAAATACTGATGCAAAAAAACCAGCCCATACCCTCTTTTTCCCTTGTTTTTTCTCCGGACAGGTATACACTGATCATCAGGTGAATAAAAGGGTATCCGTACAAAATTTGAGGACTTTTTTAAAAAGAGCCACTTACTCCACAAGGAGAAGTAATCCTGACCTGAATTGGGCCGGAGTATGCATAATGGAGATGGTCTGCCTTGCTGGAGATGGTCTGCCTTGCCGTATCCCCGCTAAATCGGTTCACCCTCATCCGCTCTTTATTTGAAAATAGCCCTCAACATTGTTGATCCAGGCTATTTTCATCCTTGGTTGAGGCTGTGACAATAAAAATTTTGTCCAGCTATGCTGGTTCATCCGGAAGCCAGGGGCATGTATGGGGCCGATTCGGCCTGAGGAAAAACATTTTCTCAAATCATGCAAAACGGATTTACATCATATATTGTTCGTTATGACGGCAGCGGTGCACCCGCTCTGGCCGAGCATACCTTCCCGCTCCATCCTTCTCAACCTGCATCTCCAACCCTTCCCGAGGGCAAGACCTTTCTTGTCAGCGGTTTTTCCTCTCTCATCAACAATACCCTGGCTCCCCTGTCACCCACCCTGCAGCTCAACGGCGACCTCGGCACTTTTTCCTCCCCGCAACTCGCAACCATCGCCCAGGCCGAACTCAAGAGACTGACCCGGCCTGGTTTTCGCCGTTTTATCAAAGAAAAAAATCCAAAAGTCGTGGTCATCGGTGAGGCGTCCGCCGACATTCACCGTTTCATTGACACCTACGGTGGCGTGTTGGAGATTGAGCCTTTGCTGGTACGAGGAAGCGACCCGACAATCACCACTGCCGAGGAAATAAATATCCATGACGATCACAACGGATTGCGCCTTGATTTCCTGACCAGAGTTCCTGTTGATCTTTCCCGCTGTACCTACTGCGGTAGTTGCGGCCCGATCTGTCCTGAACAATGCATTGATGAACATCTCTTTCTCGACCTTGGCCGTTGCAGCTTTTGCAAGGAATGTGTCCGCATTTGTCCACAGAAGGCCATTGATCTTTATGGAATAGAAAAACAAACAATCCATACGCCGGCCCTTCTCCTGCTTACGGACGTGGATTCCGAATTCATCGGCAGGGGCGATAACATTTTTCAAGAAGATGAAATTTCCCGTCTCTTTGCCTCCATATACGACTGTCGAATCGACGAAACCATTGCCTGCGACAATACCATCTGTCAGTACATCGGCAGGCTTGATCAGGGCTGTGAGCTCTGTCTCAACACCTGCACACACGCGGCCATTCAAAAAGATGAGGAAGGAATCCATGTTGACCAGGAACGCTGTGTGGAATGTGGTGACTGCGTCGCCCTCTGTCCTACCGGCGCCCTGCAGTCGCTCCGTTTTACCGATGCCCATTTTATCGAATATTTTCAGGATATTCCCCTGAAACCGGGAAGCACGGTTGTTGTTGGCAGGGAAGAGCTGCTGCACGCATTCTGGTGGTTGAACCGGGACAGGACATTTACCGACACATTTTTCCTTGAGCATCCCTGTGTCGAAGGGTTCCATTCCATGCACATGCTCTTTCTGCTTGCCCTTGGTGCGGGACGAGTTCTCCTTGTCGGTGACCATGAAGACACGGGCAAAGAACTGCACAGGCAGATACAGCAGGTCAATACAGTTGTCGGCGATCTTTTTCCCGGGCCACCCATCGTGAGTTCCGACCCCGGCACACTGCCAAGCCTGCTTGGTGCCACGGCCCCAAGCCCATGCCCGGACAGCTATTCTAACTTTTCCTTCACCAACCGTCGGGAAAAGCTGGCCTCCGTACTCGCTTTTTTCATGGAGCAGAATGAATCGCTTGATCAGTATACAGGAGAAGTATTCTCAGAATTCGGCACCATACTCTGTGACCAGCAGCGGTGCAGTTCCTGTCTCGCCTGTGTCGGTGAATGCCGCATCCAGTCTTTAATTGCCGACAGCAACCGATTTGCTCTTCTGCAGACACCGATTCTCTGCACGCAATGCGGCGCCTGTATTTCTCTCTGTCCGGAGCAGGCCCTTACCCTCAGGCCGGGGCTGATTATGAACAAGGATTTCTTTGCCCCCCAATTACTCTCCCAGGCCGATCCGATGCAATGCAAAAGATGCGGCAAAATCTTCGGGACCAGGCAGAGTTTTGAACGAGTCATGCATGTCCTGAAGCAAAAACAACCGGAATTGAGCCTTGATCTGTTTTCCTATTGTGAAGACTGCCGGATCCTGCAAATGATAGAGGTGACAAAGGCATGACGGCCGTAGAAGACAAAGAACTGGCCAGAATCAGGTTGCGTTTTATTGATTTGTTCAAGTCATTTTTCATTGATAAACCAGACGCGGAAAACCTGGGACGCTGGCGCGGAATCATCTCAGCTCTGACTGAGGAGAACATTGATCCGGCTTTTGATCAGGCAGTACGAACCATGGATGATTTACTGGCAAAGAACAATCTGAGCGATCTCAGGCAGGAACATTACCAACTCTTTGTCGACCCCTTCAATGAACACCTGGTTCACACTTCAGCTTCTTTTTATCACGACGGCCATGCCTTTGGGCCGACCCTGATCAGGTATCGTGATTTTTTACGGGAGGCGGGTATTAAACTGCAGGAAAATATCCATGAGCCTGACGATTCTCTTGTCCTGATCCTTGATGCCCTTGCCACACTTATTGAACGGGAAAAGGAAAACCTGCAAGAGTGCCGCAAGCACCAGGCAGTACTCGTCAATCAGTACCTTCAGCCCCTCTGCCTGAATTTTGCCGCCGGTTTACACAACAACCCGGAGGCTGTTTTTTACAAAACCTGCGGCGAACTACTGTGCCGCTATATTGATCTGGAAAAAGGACTATTGCCCGAACCAGTCCTGGAAGAGGAAACATAAGGGTGCCTTGAAAAATTAGCATTTTCGTTCGATGTCAAGGAACAGGAAAATTAAAAAGCGCAGCATATTAGTCATATGTGAGCATTTTTCATTTTCCTGTGACGCAGAAATCGGGCGAGGTAAGCGAGCCTGCGAGACTCCGAAAGGCAATTTTTCAAGGTGGCCATAAGAGTCCCGAGCCAGGACGTCGTCAATCGAACTTACATTGAAATCGAAGTATACGACGCTATCATCATTACAATCAAGGAAAACCATCACCTAAGAGGAGGACGACCATGAACACAGAGAAAGGGTCAAGACGTTCGTTTTTACAATCCATTCTTGCAGGATCAGCTGTAGCGGCAGTGGCAGTTGCAGGCGGAGTGAAAACGGCAGCGGCGGCTAACAAAAATGGCGGAAACAGCGTCGGACGTCGCACCTCAAAGGATGAAATCCTTTATCGCGAGACTGCAGACTTTCGACAATATTACGAAACCCTCAAGTCGTAATCCGGCCAAGATGGTAAAGCTATTTAAACATCAACAAAACGATAGACCACAAACATTCCGAAAGCTCATCGCCCTTCATTCAAACATGCAAGACGGCTGGATGAACTTTCCACTACTGCGGAGGTAGCCAATGGCCAGAAAAAAACTGATTACCCCATCATCTTCAGGTTCATCTGGAGGTGCCCGAATGACCTTAAATCCGGGTATGGCCAGAAGATCTTTTCTCAAACTTTCGGCCGCTACAGCAGCGCTGACCGGAGCTGCAATGACCACCAAAATGACGACTGCCGCCAGGGCTGAAACAGTGAAAAAAGCAGGTGGTCCTTATCCGGGCTCCAAAATGGTGAAAACCATCTGTACCCATTGCTCGGTCGCCTGCGGTATCAATGCGGAGGTGCAAAACGGAGTCTGGGTCAGACAGGAAGTAGCGCAGGATCATCCACTGTCCAGGGGCAGCCATTGCTGTAAGGGCGCAAGCGCCATTGACATGGTTACCTCGGAAAAAAGGCTGAAAAGCCCGATGAAAAAGGTGAACGGCAAATGGCAGAAAATTTCCTGGAAACAGGCGCTTGACGAAGTCAGCAGTAAGCTGATGGATATCCGGAAAAAGGACGGTCCGGATGCCGTCCACTGGAACGGATCAGCCAAGGTTTCCAATGAAATGGCCTATCTGCAGCGCAAACTGGCCGCCTTCTGGGGCACCAACAACATTGATCATCAGGCCCGTATCTGTCATTCAACCACCGTAGCAGGCGTTGCCAACACCTGGGGCTATGGCGCAATGACCAATTCGGTCAACGATATCCGTCACTCCAAACTGATCTTCATGATCGGCTCCAACGCCGCCGAGGCTCATCCCGTCGCCCTGCAGCATCTGTTGCACGCCAAAGAAGTTAACAATGCCCCGCTTATCGTTGTTGATCCACGTTTTACCAAAACAGCGGCCAAGGCAACGGATTACATACGCATACGCTCGGGTACCGACACCCCGTTCATCATGGGTCTGATCCATGAAATCATTGAGAATGACTGGTACGACAAGGAATTTGTCCGTACCAGGGTGGCCGGCTTCCCTGAAATGCGAGCGGTGGCCAAGGATTATACCCCGGAAATAGTCGAGGAAGTCACCGGGGTACCTGCCGCCGAGGTCACACGAATTGCCAAATTGATGGCCACCCATCGTCCCGGAACGGTCATCTGGTGTATGGGCGGCACCCAGCACTCCATCGGCTCGTCCAATACCCGCGCCTACTGTATTCTGCAGCTGGTCCTGGGTAATATGGGTGTTTCCGGCGGCGGCGCCAACATTTTCCGCGGCCATGACAATGTTCAGGGCGCCACCGACATGTGCGTACTCTCCCATTCCCTGCCTGCCTATTACGGATTGAAAGACGGCTCCTGGAAACACTGGTGCCGGGTGTGGGACGTGGATTACGAATGGATGAAATCCAGGTTTCACTCCAAGGAATACATGAACAAAAAAGGTTTCACCCTGGGTCGATGGTATGAAGGGGCTATCCAGGAGGACAAGATCACCCAGTACACGCCGCTCAAGGCCGTCATCTTCTGGGGCTGTGCCTCCAACTCCCAGTCCCAGTACCATAAGCTGAAAAAGGCCCTGGACATGCTGGACCTGGTGGTAATTATTGATCCTTTCCCCACCATGACGGCGGCGGCGGCGGAAAAAGACAACGTCTACCTGCTTCCCTGTTCCAGCCAGTATGAGACCTCCGGCAGCCTGACTTCGACATCCCGCCAGTTTCAATGGCGTTATAAGGTCGTTGATCCTGTCCATGACAGCCGTGATGATTACTGGATCATGAACGAACTGGTCAACCGATTTGGTTTTGCCGACAAATTTTACAAAAATATCAAACAAACCCCCGAGGACATTACCCGCGAACTTGGCCGTGGTTCCCTGACCATCGGTTACAACGGCCAGACTCCGGAGAGGATCAAAAAACATACCGACAACTGGCACACCTTTGATATCAACTCCATGCAGGCCAAAGGAGGCCCCTGCAACGGGGAATATTATGGTCTGCCCTGGCCCTGCTGGACCGAAGAGCATCCCGGTACCCCGATCCTGTATGATATTTCCAAACCGGTGGCCAAAGGCGGTCTGCCGTTCAGGGCCAGATTCGGCACCTCCAAAAAATACGATATGAGCGGTCGGACCGAGGACCTGCTGGCTGCAAAAGGTGTTGCCAATCCCGGCAGCGAGATCAAGGGCGGCTACCCTGAATTTAAAAATGTGGTCCCCGGAACCAACTGGAAGACCGATCTCTCCCAGAAAACGCTTAAAGAGGCCATTAAACGTGGCATGGCGCCATTCGGCAATGCCCGGGCCCGCTGCGTTGTCTGGAACTTTCCCGACCAAGTGCCGATTCATCGGGAACCACTGCACTCGCCGCGTCCTGATATGATCGCCAAATATCCGACGTATGAAGATAAACCTGATCATTACCGGGTATTTACCAAGTACAAGAGTGAGCAGAAAGCCGATTGGGTGAAAAAATTTCCCCTTATCCTCACCACCGGCCGTATGGTCGAATATATGGGTGGCGGCGCGGAAACACGCAGCAACAAATACCTGGCCGAACTGGCACCCCATATGTACGCGGAGATCAATATCGTTACCGCCAATAATTATGGTATCCGCAACGGTGAACAGATTTGGATAGAATCGCCCAATGGCGGCAAAATCAAGGTCATGGCCAAGGTCACTGAGCGCGTGGATGAACAGACCATTTTCCTGCCCTTTCATTTCGGCGGTGAATTCATGGGCAGATCGCTGGCAGCCAATTATCCGGAAGGGACGGTTCCCTATGTCCTTGGTGAAGCGGCCAACGTGGTCACCAATTACGGCTATGATATTGTAACCCAGATGCAGGAAACCAAAACCGGCCTCTGCAAGATCAGCAAGGCATAAGGTAAAGCGTAAGCGATCAGGGGCACCGTATCTTCGCACGGTCGTGCCTATCCGTATAGAGAGGGGCTGGCTGCTATAGCGACCAGTCACGCCTGCACGAATCTACGGCACTCCTGACCACTTACATGATTTGGAAATGTGAAACCGTATCGCTACAAACCCTGTGACGAGATACGGTAGAGGAGATAAATTATGGCAAGAATGAAATTTCTCTGCGATGTAGAGCGCTGCATCGACTGTAATGGCTGTGTGGTCGCCTGCAAGGAAGGCAACCAGGTTCCAGTGGGTATCAACCGTCGTCGGGTCATCACCATCGATGAGGGCAAACCGGGGGAAAAGTCCATCTCGGTTGCCTGTATGCACTGTTCGGATGCACCATGTATAGCCGTTTGCCCGGTGGATGCCATCTACCAGCGTGAAGACGGAATCGTGCTGGTCAACAAAAAAACCTGCATCGGCTGCGGCTACTGTTTCATGGCCTGCCCGTTCGGAGCGCCCCAGTTTCCGAGCGGCAAGGTATTCGGAGCCCGCGGGGCCATGGACAAATGTACCTTCTGCGCCGGCGGTCCGGAAGAAACCTTCAGTGACGAAGAAAAACGCCTCTATGGGCAGAACCGGATAGCCGAGGGTAAAGTACCGCTCTGTGCCGCCATGTGCGCAACCAAGGCGCTGATGGCCGGCGACGCAAATGTAGTCGCCGACACATACAGGAAGCGCGTATTTGCACGAGGTTCCGGTGCGAATGCCTGGGGATGGGACAAGGCGTACGGCAAAAAATAACCGGAAAACGGGGACAGCGGAAATTCTCTGTCCCCGTTTCAATTTTCCGGTATTTTCAATGTCTATTTTTCCAGGAGACAGCCATGAATAGAAAAAAACATTTCCGGTTTATCCTCCCCGTCGGTGTATTATTGCTTGCCGGCGTTGCCTGGGCTGGAAGTCCGCAAATTCTCCTGTCACCGGGGTCAGAGCCGTCAACCGCTTCATTTGCCGCCATCAACAAAGTTTTTACCGGTGACTGGCAGCAGTATGGGCAACTTTTTACCTCCTTGCAGGGGGGACTGTTTAACCGGATTTTCCTTCTGGTTCTAACCATTGTGCCGGTTGTTTTTCTGCTGCATTATATCATTATCGGTGCCAAATCATTTTCCCATGCAGGCACACCGATTAAATTTTTCGGAATACTCACCCGTTTTCTGCACTGGCTGGCGGCTCTTTCATTCTCTTTGCTCGTTATTACCGGGCTCATGGTAGTTTTCGGGAAATTTCTCGGAGGCGGAGCCCTTATCATGTCCGGCAGATCCGTCCACCTCATTGCCGCAATTGTTTTTTGCCTGTCGGCGGCCGGTTTGTTTCTGATCTGGCTCAAAGACATGCTGCCCATGCCCCATGATATCCTCTGGCTGTTCATCATGGGCGGCTATTTAAGCAAAAAGAAAAAACCAATTCCTGCGGGAAAATTTAACGCCGGGCAAAAGATGTGGTTCTGGCTGGCAACGATCGGCGGCGGGGTCATGGCCTGGAGCGGCTACAACCTTTATTCTTTTGCCGCCCCGACCGACCAACTCAGGCAGATGGCAATTCTTCATAACTTTCTCGCCGCAGGCCTGGTCGCTTTTTTTATCGTTCATCTCTATATGTCGCTCTTTGCAATCAAAGGATCACTCACCAGCATGCTGACCGGATATAAATCCCAGGAAGAGGTTGCAATACTGCATAGCCGCTATAAAATTTGACATTGGCGTTCCATTGCTCTACCCTTGGGCGGGTCCTGACCGGGATCCGCTCTTTTTGATTAATGGCGTGTATGTTTGGACAAAATTCATCTGGATATCTTTTGTATTCATCACCCATCGACCATCTTCACTGCTTTTTTGTTAAGGATAGACAATGCCCCCTATCGTAAGTTTTATCGGCTGGCACAACAGCGGCAAAACCACGCTGGCAAGCAGGGTGGTCCACCATCTGCATAATCGCGGCTATACTGTTGCCGTGGTTAAGTCCACCAAAGATCAAAATATCGGCCGCGATCAGGCGGGAACGGACACGGACATCTATCACCGAAATGGAGCGACCGGGGTCATGCTGGTTGCGCCGGACCAGATGATTCTCCGAACTCCCGGCCCGGAAAAAAACCTGACAGCCCTGGTCCACCGCTATTTTCCGAATGTTGATATTGTCATTGCCGAAGGATTCAAACACGCCCGCAGAATTGCCAAGGTGGAGGTCAACCGCGGTGAAAAAAAAGAACTGCTCCGCGATCAGGTCAGTGGCGTTATCGCCGTTGCCACAGACCGCAGCCTTGTCGGTGATTATGTGTTTCGCCTTGACGAGAGCAGTGAATTAGCCGATTTTCTGGAAAAACGTTTTCTTGCGGGAGAAAAGGTTATTCCGGAACGGGTCAGTCTCATGATTGACGGGAAAAAAATCATACTCAAGGATTTTGTCCAGGACATCCTGGCCAACACGGTTTTCGGCTTGGTTTCCAGTCTGAAAACGACCGATAAAACCGGAACAATCGAGCTTCGCATCCAGCTACCGGAAGACGGCAATCGCCCATCAAGCAGCATGGAGAAAAAATAAACACAATGAAGACCATTGGACTGCTCGGCGGCATGAGCTGGGAATCAACCATCACCTATTACACCCGGATCAACACAGGTATCCGGGATGCCTTGGGCGGACTGCATTCTGCGAAAATCATCCTCTATAGTGTAGAATTCAGTGCCATTGAACGGCTGCAAAACCTGGGGCAATGGGACAAAGCCGGTGAACGACTGGCCGATGCGGCAAAAAAAATCGAATCGGCAGGAGCCGATTGTTTGCTGATATGCACCAATACCATGCACAAAGTAGCGAAAAAAGTGGAGGTGGAGATTTCCATTCCGCTTATACACATTGCCGATGCCACTGCTTTTGCCATAAGAAACAGGGGGATGAACAGCATCGGCCTGCTCGGCACCCGCTTTACCATGGAAGATGACTTTTACAGGGGCCGCTTAGAAAAATTCGGTATTGACGTCTATATTCCTGAAAATGAGGAGCGCGCCATGGTTCACCGGGTTATTTATGATGAACTCTGTTGCGGGACCATCAGTAACGATTCTAGAAAGGCCTTTACCCATGTGGTTGAAGACCTGGCCGAAAAAGGCGCCCAGGGTGTTGTCCTGGGCTGCACT